>Ga0182030_10014250_pt1 | contig 15715 bp, 19 predicted proteins | sample 812S3MmetaG_FD_121299 | JGI IMG/M metagenome (GOLD analysis project Ga0182030, IMG submission 121299) | Permafrost microbial communities from Stordalen Mire, Sweden - 812S3M metaG (Illumina Assembly) | ecosystem: Environmental > Terrestrial > Soil > Wetlands > Permafrost | place: Sweden...
GAACCAGGATACCAATCAGTCCAGTCCTCCGCACCGAGCTCCGTCCAATACTGCTGGGCGAGGCGAAAGGCCTCCCGGAAAATCCCGGCCGAATCGGCGGCGCCCAATTCCTCAAGACCTTGGGCGGTTTCTGCCGCCAAATCCGCGTTGTGCCAGTTGCCAAAGTGCCAGCCCAAATCATCTAGTGTGAGTGAAACATCCAGCTCATAGATTGCAGCCATCGCTCGCAAACCAGCGGGGAGATTTCGAATCTCGGCAACGAAGTCGGGTGAGTCCCGCCTCACGGAAATCCTCGCCGCAAGCTCCTTCCCCAGCAGGGAGAAAAGCTCCTCCTCGGAACTTGATCTGATTAACTCAACGCTAAGGTTGCTCACGACTTCTCCGCGTTTGTAATTGGGATGGCTCGAACATTCCCAGTGTGGCCAATGACCTTGCCGGTACGGTCATGGGTTTTGTATGGCGCGTCTCAAGCGGAAACGCCCTGGCCTTGCGGGCGACCTGCCCGTTTACCTGCACCCCGCCCGCCACCACCTCACGCCCGCGATGTCCACGGCTCGGGCAAATGCCCCGGGCGACCCGCGCCACCAGCGACCCTTTGCCTTCGGTCCAGCCCATCGTGCGCCAGATCGTACCAGAAGCCGCCGCCAGCTACGAGCCGGAAAAGGCCCCCGGCGGCGGGGGCGGCGGGAACGGGCGGCCGCCTCCTTCCGCCGGGTGCTTGACCTGATACCGCGACCCCGGCCAGACTACCGCCATGATATTCTGCGCCTGGCGGCTGCCCGCCAACCGGTCTCTGCGCCGGGGTTCAGCCTCCCCGCTCCCCCACGCATGAAGTCCACCCCCAAACCGGCCAACGAAAAGACCCGCGCCCTGCTCGCCAAGCTGCGCGCCATCGCCGAGCGCGGCACGCCGGGTGAGCAGGCGGTGGCGCGCGAGAAGATCGCCCGCCTCGAACGGCGGGTCAGCTTCCCCGAACTCTCGGAGGCCGAAGCTTGCCCGCTGTTTTGCGGGAACTTCCGCCGCGCCAGCGAGTCGCGCCGGATCATCCAATTCCCGCCCGAGGAGATGGACCTCGCCAACTCGGTGAAATGGGCCATCGAAGCCGCCACGCGCATCCCCTGCCTCCACCGCAACGGCGAACTGGTCGCCGAGGTGACTCCGCCCACGGCCCGCCGGCTGGGCGAGATCGCGGGGTATATCGCGAACAGCTTCCGCGCCCTGATCCACCGCTTCAACGCGCTGGCCGGAGTGGGTGCAGCCGACCGCCAGGCGTTCATCATGGGGTTGTATGACGGCATGATGAACGACCCCCGCAAGCCCGGCGAATCCCTGCCCAAGGCACCGCGCAGGAAAAGGTCACCGGGGGGCAAGCGCTCCGCCGCGGCTGGCCTGCACATCCACCCCTACTCGGTCGCCTTCGGCCTCGGCAAACAGATCCGCGTCCAAACCCCGGTCGAACAACTGGCGGTCGGCTTCGATCAGGCCACCCAACCGCCCGCCGGGGATGCCCCGGCCGCCGTGTAGCCCCCGGAGCCGCCCAGAAGCGGCGGGCGCAAGCCACCTCGGCAGAGGCTTCTGCCCGCTCACCGCCACGGAGTGGCATCAACCAGCCCCACCAGCCTTGCACCGCCGCGGACCCTGACGCATAATGGGGACGACGAAGGGGCCGCCCGCGGGCCGCGTCGTTTTTCCCCGCCCGCTTGGCGGGGCTCCGGTGTGCGTCCGTAGCTCAATTGGATAGAGCTTCTGACTTCGGATCAGAAGGTTACAGGTTCAAGTCCTGTCGGACGCACCATTGATAATCAAGGACTTACGCAGGAAAACCCACCAGAAAGTATAGTTTTCTCCTGACAAACCCCTGACAAACGGCGGGATTCGCATCCCTGCTGCGTTTGGGCCGAGGCCACTACTTTATGCCCGGGAAATTGTGTAACCACGGCCAACGTCCGCCGACAATGCATTAGTGCACTTTGCTATCATTATAACATTACATTGACATCGCTAATGGTGTCTGGTATAGTTGTGGCATCATGAAAGCAGAAAAAGAAACCTACACAACGATCCGGGGAACATTCCCCCAGGTTTGGGGCACCCCTGACGGCTACATGGTCTCGGCCCGCTCCAAGAGATGGGGGCTGAATGTTCGCAAGACCTTCCCAACCGAACGGGAAGCGTTGGCTTTTCGGAACCAGATCTCGGAGTCCATGGAAAAAAACGGAGCCCAGCCCGAGGTGCCAAAAGAAGTCAAGGCCCAAGCGGAGGCTTACGCAAGAGTGGTAGAGCGGTTGGCTGGATTCGGGAAAACGGTTGACCAAGCGATTGACCACTATGTGACATTCTTGGGCACGGAACTCTTACGCCAAGCCAAGCCGCCGATCCGTGAGCTGGCCGACAGATGGCGGGATTTCAAGTACACGGATACCACCTTGAGCAAAAAGACGGTGACGGAAATCCGCTCGTACGCTCGGTTCATCAAAAGCAAGTGGGGCGACGTGAAACCTGATGAACCTAAGCGGAACGAGATCGACGTCTTGCTTCGGAAAATGGACGTGAGCAACAACACCCGCCGAAAGTACATCCGTTACATCCGTATGTTTTTCTCTTGGGTGAAGGATGAACACCTGGTGGACGCCAACCCAACCGACGGGATCTTCTTCAAACCCGATGATTTCAACGCTGACTTCTATGACGTGCCGACAACCAAGAAACTGCTCCGCTCCGTGGCGGAGAACGAGGGAGATTTGATCGGGTATTACGCCCTCTTGACTTTTGCGGGGTTGCGTCCCTCGGAAGGGGCGAGGGTGCAATGGCAGGATTACAACGTCAAAACCTCTGAACTGCACGTGCGGAAGGGCAAGACAAATGCACGGCATATCATCCTTGAACCCGTGGCGGTTGAATGGATGAAGTACCACCGTGAGAACACGCCTCAAGAGAGACCGTTCGTTGACCTCCGATCCCTTTCCAATCGTGAAAAGGACGTACGGGCGAAAGTCCTGAACGGGGGATGGATTCAAGATGGACTCAGGCACGGTTTTGGCACGTATTACAAAGCGAAAATCAAAAGCATCGGTTTGGTGGCGGACTACATGGGCAACTCTGCCGATGTGGTGAAGCGGCATTACGCCAGGACTATTCCCGCCGATGAATGCACCGCCTTTTGGGCATCGACTCCCGCCGTTGTGATGGCCAATGAACCAATCACAACTGAAAGCAAACCCGCATCGCTGGCGAGATGATCGCCCCATCCGCCCCCAGCGGCTGGGTGTGATTGTGACCGCAGCAAACCGGTCCTCCGCCCGGGGGGGGGGCCGATAGCCGTTCCCCCTATGCCGTGCCGGGTGAGTAGGCCCAGCGGCACCGGCGACCGTCTGGCTAAGGATGCATTCCATAGTGAGCCTTGAGGGCATCAACTAAGACCTTGCCCGCTGCCTCGGTTCCAACTTTCCAAGCCCCCTCGGCGGATTTTGCGACCATTGTTCCGATCCAAGCAGACACCTTCTTCCCGAGAGATTTGCTCGTTGGCTCGGGGTGAGGATCTGCGTTTATTGCTGTTTTCAAGTCCCCAACATCTTTCTCCGTGACGCCTTTTCCCTGCAAGAAGTTGGCCAAAGTCCGGAAATCCCCTTGTTGGATGTTGATCGTCCCGGTTTGCGTAATCCCATGACCGCTCGCAACGTTTCCCACGGGGCCGTGAAAGGTCTGCGTGATGTGCTGTTCCACAAGCCTGCTAACCTCTTCCTTCGGCACCGGGGCTTGCCCCGGGACCGCTTCCCCCGCATCGGGGTATGCGGCTTCGATTTCCAGGGCAAAACTAAGGATACGATTTCGCACTATGCTCAGGATGCCGACAAGCCGACTTTTATCCACGTTCATCCATCCTTGAGCGAGAACCAGATCGTCAGCCAGATTGGTAGGACGGATTATGTGGCTGGCTTCAGCAGGCCAACCAAATTGAAGGGTTGGACCATCGACCGTCTGTACAAGGTTCGTTAACGCACCGACCCCGTCCCGGAACCAGTAGTGCGTCAAGCTGTCTTGCAGATCATCCGGGATGTCGGACGTTTGGATCGGGCAATTCTTGATACCACGTCCAAACTCCCCGAAGAAGGTACCAAAGCACTGCCCACCACACTTTCGATAATCGGGTAACGCCACGTCCCTCGGGTAACCCTCCAGCTCCCGGCTGACCCACATCTTAAGCTCTTCGTGCTTCAACCTCGTTGCAAGAACACGACATTTTCGGAGCAGTGTTTCCAGATCGGACGTTCCGTCAACTGCGGCATCCTGAATTTCACGCAAAAGGCTCATAGTTTGGCGGAATTGTCAGCCGGAAAACCAACCGAAGCAAGCAAAAACCGCCGGGCATCGTTGACTGATGCGCCCCCGTACTCCGGGCGGCATGGGTGTGTGTCTGACCACCGCAAACCGATCCTCCCGCTCGGGGGGCCGACGACCGTTGAACATACGGAAGTCACTTTTTATGGGGAAGCGATGCGTACACCTGTACCGGGGCCCGGGGGCCGTGAAAATAAGTGCCTTAATACCCTGTAATAGTGCATGGGAGCCCTCCGGCTAAGTACTGAGCGGGGCGCATTCAAAGTGGGGAGCCAATCCAACTTCGGCTTTGATGATCGCACTGGCCCGCCCGGAAATGGCATCGCCTTGATCCATTCGGGCAACGAACCCGTCATGCATTGGCACCCAAAAAAGACCATGCTCCCGGCAGAAAGTACCCAACCGCTCCACCATCAACCGTGCCTCAAGGTTCTGTAGGTACTGGGCAAGGTCTTTCCGCTGAAAGAGGACTTGCTCGGCAAACCTCGGGAAGTGGCCGTGGTAGAACTGAAAGACGTACTGCCGGGCCATCCAATCGGCGGTTTTGTGGCCGATGTTGACAACCCGCTGAAAATCCTGTTTCACTCGCTCTCGGCCATCAATCCCCATTTCCCGCCCGATGGTGGTGTAGATGTCGCCCGAGACCATTGCGGCGTACTTCATGTGCTCGGAGGGATCGGTAAACAGCTTGAGCATCAGGAGCGGATGGCAAGTCCGCACGTCGTAATCCGCAATCGGGCACGAGTACGTCAGATTGCAGCGGCCTTCTCTCGGCATCAGCAACACCCGATGGTACAGCCGCTTGACCTTTTTCCCGTACCGAAGGGAAAAATCGCCGCCAGCGATCCGCTCGCAATGCCACTTGATGCGGGCCTTGCGTATGTCGGCGTTCTTTGACGGGTCTTTCGGGGGCGGGAAGGTCAGCGTTTCGGCAACCCGGAGTTCGGACAAGCATTCAAGAGCGTACTCGGGTACGAGGCCCCGGGCTTTGTTGTCTGGCCGGGGCAGGCGGATACGCTTTTTCTCAAAGTCAACAAGGCACGTTCCCGTCTCCCTTGCCGTTGGCGGGACCACGTAAGACATCGGGTATCCGGATTTGTCCTTTGACCAGCGGAAATCGGGGTCAACATCCAGTTCCTTCCAATCTCTCAACTGGTCGATGAAGACCTTGTAGTGCGTGCCGAGCTTTTCTTTCCACATCCGAGACCCTATGGGCAGAAACTCCACTTCGTACTCGTCACCAAGAATCAGCACGAGATTTTGGATGAAGCAATAACAAAGCTGCTGGTCCTGCGGGACACCTTCCAGTTTTTTCCGCAGTGAATGCGTGATTACGAATGTGTGCGTTTTCAGCCACGCCCGACTCTTTACGAACTGCTCTCGCCTTGTCATAAGGCTTGCCTCTCAACACGGGATGGCCCCCGGATACCCCTCCGGTCGATTAGGGCTTTCGTGTTCATTTGCTTTCCTGCCCGGTACAGACCCCTTGCGTGGACATCATGCGAGATACCCCCCACCGGAAGACCTTTCGACGCTACGCACGGCGGCAGCGTTTGTTGGTGCTGCCTACCCCGTGGCATTCTGCCAAGGAGCCTTTTTTCAGGCTGGCAAAACGATAGCAGATCGAGAGGCAAATGTCAACGGACAATGCGTTGTAAGTGACCTTCTCACAATCACTTGTGTAAGTACCGCACAGTACTTGCTCGCATTGGATCAGGTAAGCCCCCGGAGGGCAACAACTTGGGCAAAACGGCATTGGCGGCACACGGGAGAAGCGATCCATGAGGGACAAACCCGATCTGTCTGTGGATACGTGCAGGAAAGGGATAAAACACCACCCAATCTGGCCCGAACTCGGGCAATTTGCCTTGCCGGGCCAAACCCGATCCCCCGCCCGTTACGCCAGGGCGGTTCCTCTTGGGGCTCCAGGGGGGCGGCGTGGGGATACGGCGGGGCGAGACGCCAAGACCGCAGCAACGGCCACCGGGAGCCGAGTAGCAGGCACCCCGGGGAAGGTGCTCCCCTACGGCGTTGCCTTTTTCGCCCGTGCCGACGCCAGCAGGGTTTCCCGTATCCATTCCGACTTGGACTTGTTGGCGGCTTCGGCGGCGGTCTCAATCTCCCGGACCTCGGATGCCAGCAGTCGGCAGAATAGCCGCTCCTGCCTTGAGGCACCCTCGGGGAGCGTTGGCCTCCCTATCTTCGGTTTCTTCGGCATCGGCTGGAAATCGTTATTGTACGCACACAAAGTGGTTGACTGCTCCCCCATTATGCCTTATTGTACGCACATAAACAAGAACAAAGTGCGGACGAACATGACAACCACCCCTCAAGCCCCCGTTTCAGACAGCGAAACCCGAGGAACCATGATTCCCGAAAATGCCCATTTACGGGAAAGTTCAAGCCCCGTCGGGATGCAAACAAGGCGGATTGTTGAGGTTGCCTTCGCTGCCCCCAGCACTCCTTTTCGGGAAAGTTCGCCCAAACCTCCCCGGCGGGTGGCGAACGCTGAACGCCGGAGCCGGGAGTTCTTGACCCCCGCCGAGGTCGAGAGCCTCATGACCGCCGCCGAGGGACAAGGGCGTCACGGGCACCGGGACGGAACCATGATTTTGATCGCCTACCGTCACGGCTTGCGGGTTTCGGAACTTTGCTCGCTCCGCTGGGACCAGGTCGATTTCGGGCAAGGGGTGCTCCATGTGCGGCGGGTGAAGAACGGGAACGCCAGCACGCATCCCCTACATGGGCCGGAACTGCGGGCATTGCGTCGGGTTCAACGGGACTATGCGAACTCGCCGTACATCTTCGCCACGGAGCGGAAGGGGCCGATGACGGATTCCACCGTGCGAAAGATGGTTGCCCGGGCTGGCGTGGTGGCGGGGCTGGGGTTCCCGGTCCACCCTCACATGCTCCGCCATGCGGCTGGGTACAAACTCGCCAACGACGGGCAGGACACCCGGGCCATCCAGCAGTACCTCGGGCATCGGAACATCACCCATACCGTCCGCTACACGGAGCTTTCGCCCGAGCGGTTCAGGGATTTCTGGCACGATTAAGGGAGGAACTATGAAGAGGCAAAACATGATCACGGCATTCGAGCTTTTCGGGGGGTTCGAGGTCCGGTTGCGAATGGCACATACCGACGCCGTCGAGGTCAAGGACGGCTTCGCTGAAATCCTCATCTACTCGCTGCTCCTTGAGGCAAGCAAAACGCACTGGACATTGCAGCGGATGGCGGAAGCGGCCAAAGGAACAGTTGGAGGGGCTGGAAAATGAGGGCGTGCATAATCCGACGGATCATCTACCGGGCATTGCCGACTGATCGGCCAACCTGGGGGTACATCCTTGCCGAGCGTGGGGGGCTGGCCCTAATTTTCGTCCCGGGTCCCGATGATAAGCATGCACCTTCGATCACCATCGGGGCGGAGAACGTTGACGAACGGGTTTTCGAGGATGTTCCGGTTTCCCGGTTTCTGCTGCACGGCGGGGACTTGGCGGCCATCGGGAGGAAACTCAGTGCCTTGGCTGACGAAATGGACGGGGACGAAATGGAGCAGTTTTTCAGGAACGCAGGTTTGGAGTGAAACGACAGAAATGAAAACGATCCGTGATGCTGCCGGGAATGTTGTCGGGCACGAGAACGAGCCGAACCCCAACCGCCGTGAACTGCGGTCAAGGTCAGGGGGCTTGGTGGCGTGGTACGACAAGAACACCAACCGCACGTTTGACGCCAAGAACCGCAATGCGGGAGCGGGAGATCAAACGGGCAAGTTCATCCCGATCAACTAGTTGCTCTTCACTGTAGCAGTTTGACATTATGGTAATTATAGACTTCAGCCTTGGTGGAGAAGGCTTTACTGCTTATTTTTACATAGAGGTTAGTTTCGCTCTGACCAGCCCAAATTAGCCCACTATCGCACACCCCGAAACGAGAGGGCGACATGCCTGTGATCATCTCTTCAAGAATCCATGAACCGTCACTCTGCTTTTCTATGGAATACGAATTCATATCGGGCAGACCGAAAAGCGTCACCAGTCCTAGTCGCTCCGTGAAACCCCATGAAAACGTTTTGCCGTCGGGAAGCACACTCATAAAATTGCTGTACTTCCCCGGTGGGACACCCGGCGGGCGAGAGAGGTCATTTTGTACGTTGGCACCTTCCTGTTCAGATGAGGTTTCGTACACCCTTTGGTAGATTCCGAGCACGTGTTTTTCGACATCCTCTTTAGTTTGAAACTTGGCGGGCTGCCCCACTGAGGACCCACAGCCGCCCCCTGCGAACCCCAAGACGACAACGAGGAGGGTAATTGTACATCTTGACTTAATAGCGTGCATATTTGCGCCTTATTGTTTCAGTCGAATAACGATACCATTTTCATCCATCCTCTAAAATCCGTCGCCTTGTGTCAAGATCTCAAAATGGAACAACTGTTCCTGTAGTCCCATGTTCCGGGATCGGCACGATTGATGAATGGTATCGGAAGATTTCGCCGGGTTCTTCGCAGAGGCCGTGCGGCGGCATCGAATGGCGAAGAAGCTCACGCAAGAGCAACTTGCAGAGCGGGGCGATCTATCCTCAAAAATGATCTCCTTCGTTGAGCGGGGCGAGCGGATTCCGAGCATCGCCGTAGCTGCCAGCATCGCAAAGGGGCTATCCGTTCCTCTCTGGCGTTTGGTGAAGGATGCCGAGGATTTGCGACGGGACAAGCCCAAGCGGTGAGAGTTCCAGCCGACTGGCAAGGGGACGCCGCTGAACCGTCATGGCGACGGCTGAGGGGGGAAACCGAGAGAGCCGGACGACACGTTGTGCTTGACAACCCCGTCATGGGGTGCTTGAATCTCCCGTGAGGTTCAGCAAAGAACGTCAAAACGAAAGGCAGAAAATGGCTTGTAAATCATGTAATGGTGCCAAGACAATCCGGTGCCCAATATGCAATGGTAACCGAAAAGTGAACGGGAAAGAGTGTCCAAAATGTTCCGGGATTGGGAAAATCACCTGCCCAACTTGCGGCGGAACCGGAAAATAGTCCTTGGCGTACCCCGCCCAGGATGCCCCGCAATGGTTCCCGGTGGCGATATGGCCAACCGCCCGGAGCAGGGCTGGGAAATTGCCTTCCGGGGTGCCGTTTCCAATCGCCAAATCGATGGCAGGTCCATCCGCCGCCGTCTGGCCCCTCGCTAACCCTTTTCTCAATCAGGGGAATGGCTTGGGGTAGTCGCTGCCTGACAAATCCTGACAAACCAAGCCCCCCGTATAAGAAATCCGCCCCTTGTAAATAAAGTTGACTCGGTCACGATGGCCTTTTTGACAAAAAAAGTGAGCCGCATCAAACCCTTGCGAATACAAGGCGAAAACCGTCCCGGATAAAATAACTCCGGCAGTGTGGCACGAAAGTTGCTTCTATAAAAAGCGGACTTCGGATCAGAAGGTTGCAGGTTCAAGTCCTGCCGGACGCGCCATTAGTGCCTGGCAACAAGTCACTTACGAATCACTACCGCGCGCTCCGTTTCTCATCTGATACTGCTTTCCGAGACTGGTTTCGCAAACGGACCCCTTGCGCGCGCGCCCCGTTGCTGGTTGCTTTTGTTCGCACCAAGACGGAGCGCTTGGGGCGGGACCAATGATCGGACCCTCGGCTCAAATGGAACCGGGCGTGCGCCGACCCACGAGACCGTCATCAAGCATCCCGACCGGGCAGAAGCGACCCGGGTGGCCAACTTTCCCTACGCCGCCATCGAAGAGGCCCTGGCCAACGCCATTTACCACCGCAGCTACGAAGAGCGCGAGCCGGTGGAAGTGCGCATCTCCGCCGAGGAGTTGGTTGTGCTCAGTTATCCTGGTCCTGATCGTTCGGTCCGCCTGGATCAGTTGCGTGCTGGCAAGGCCCTGTCGCGCCGCTACCGGAACCGCCGGATCGGCGAGTTTCTTAAAGAACTGGACATCACGGAGGGACGCTCGACCGGCATTCCCAAAATCCTTGATGCCATGAAGCGGAATGGCTCGCCCCCGCCGGAATTTGAATTCGACAAAGACCACAGCTATTTCATGACCCGGCTGCCGGTCCATCCTCAAAGCCGCGCCCCGGCGGGCAACCGGCCCGTCACCGGGGGAATCACCGGGGAAGCCGGCACCAAGTCAGCACCAAGTCGAAACACTACGGATGTGCCTGAAGGAAAGCCCGCTGGTCGATCTGTTAAAGCTGACTGGGCGAAGTGACCGAACCAAGTTCCGGCACCAAGTTCTGAATCCCTTGCTCGTTGCGGAACTGGTCGAGATGACCGTCCCGGACAAGCCCCGCAGTCGCCTCCAAAAATACCGGCTGACTGAAAAAGGCCGCGCCTGGCTGAAGCTGGCGGTGCAGCGCTTGCCCTAAAACTTTCCCCCCCCAAACTACTGATAGAAATTGCTCTTTTGCCGCGCGGACGGTTTTGACGCTGCGCGGGCCAATCCAGTAGAGCCTGAGATCCTAACTTACTTTTTGCGTTGTTCTGTCCAGACAATGGGGTCCACCTCATAGCAAATTGTGAAATCAGCGGCGAAAAAACGCTTCGCAGAAGTTGGCCATCGGAGCACGGTTGCGCCGGGAAACCACGCGGCCCGTCAAGGACATCGCCGAGCGGGTGGAAGCGGCCGCGACCAAACGGGACGATGGAGGCAAGAATGGAAAATGCACCATTCTATGGGTTGACCCTTTTCCGCCCCGAGGGCGGAGTTGGTGGAGGAACGGCTGCGGAGGCTGCGGGAATTTCGCTGGAGTTCCTATCCCGGATATGCCGGCTACCAGCGACCGCTGGCCTGGGTGTGGCGGCAACCGCTGGCGGGCTTGTGCGGGGGCCGCAGCGCGGAGGAGCAAGGTGCCGCGCTCCGGAGCTACACCGAAGGGGCGGTACGCCAAGGGGGCGTGGAGCCGCCCTGGGCGCGGGTGGTGGGCGGCATCGTGCTGGGCAGCGCCGCCTTTGCGCGAGGGCTTCATGCCGAAGCTCGAGGCAACCCGCGGGAACAGAAGCCGCTCCGGGTCGAACCGGAGTTGGCGACTTGGCCGGAGATCGTCCGTGCCGTTGAGCGGGCCAAGCGCCAGCCTTGGGTGGATTTTCTGGACCGCCACGGTGATTGGGGCCGCGACGCAGCCCTCTGGCTAGGGCGGCGAGCCGGGCGGATGAGGCTGGCCGTCCTGGGGGAACTGGCTGGTGGGTTGGACTACGCAGTCGTCAGCAAAGCGATTGCGCGCTTTGGCCGGCGGCTGTCCGTGGACGCCGCATTGCGCGCGCAGCTGGCTGCGATTCAAAAGCGATTGTCCACATGACAAGATACGACCCCACTGTGTTCGACCCCATTGTGTTCAATTATCATTCTCTCCGAGCCGGCCCTCTTTGGCCGGCGATCCGGGCTGCCGAACCGCGATCCGGGGGTGTCGCTCCGCTCGACCCCCGGCCACCATCTGGCAGGCCCCCGGCCTGCGGGCCACTCCGAGAGCGGTCCAGGAGAACTCCGCTTGCGCCGGGCCGAAATCGCGCGTAGCTTCTTGACGATACCAGCAACGGACATGATGGACGACATCACACTTCTTCATCGAGCGGAGCAATCACCCGTGCCCGAAGTCGGGTTAGACCTCGCGCTAACGTCAGCTCCCGGGAAGGCGGCTCTCGGCTCTGACGCCGCGCCTGGCGGGTGCCGACGCCTCCGTCGAAGTCGAGAGGCCCAAATCATGGATTACGCGCGGCTTTTACGGGGAGTGAGGATGCCGCGCATGTCGGGTTTTCCCCCGAAACGGCGCTTTGCTGAATGGTGAATGAAGCTGACCACTGACATGAGCTCAAATCGCAAAATGAATGCAGCAATGAAGGAGGCGACCCGGGTAGGAGTGACGAATACAGGCCGGGAATCGGGGGGAGTCTCTCCCCGGTGGCGGAGCCTGGCACTGCCGGCGGTCCTGGGCTTCCTCTGGTGGAGGCTGCCGGTGCTGTTCCTGGTTTTTGGGAGCGCCTTTGGCCAGTCGTGGACGCAAACCGGCGCGCCTTGGGGAGCCTGGAATTCGCTCGCCTGCTCCGCCGACGGACGAACCGTCGTGGCAGCCCCGGAGTGGACAGGTTGGGCCGGGGAGTTGCCGAACGATATATGGATGTCGCAGGATGGAGGGTCGACTTGGCGCGGGTGCGGCGCACCGCACACCGGATGGTACTCAGTGGTCGCCGATGCCAGCGGCCGAGCGCTGGCAGCCCTGGGGGACGCGGGTGTGTTTGTGTCCACCAATGCCGGCACCAACTGGACGCTCACCACCGCCCCCGTTCGGGGCTTTGGCCATCTGGCCGGCTCTGCAGATGGACTCAAGCTGATGGCCACCTCCGACCTAATCTACCGTTCGACCGATGGGGGAGTTTCGTGGACCCCAACGAGCGCCCCCCGGAAAGACGTCCCCGAGACAGGTTCGTTTGAAATCTGGTCCAGTATTGCCAGTTCGGCGGACGGGATGAGGGTGGTCGCCGCAGCCGGCAGCGAGATTTACCGGTCCCCGGACGGTGGAACCAATTGGACCCTTTCGACCACGAACGCTGACTACCTTCACTCCCTCGCGTCCTCAGCGGACGGCGTTCGGCTCATCGGGGCGGGACAAAGTGGTTTCTACACCTCCACGAACGCCGGGGAGATCTGGAGCCTGGGTGGCGACCTCGGCTATTTCAGTTGGGTGGCCGCGTCCAGCAACGGGCAACGGCTGCTGGTTGTGGACTACTTCCTTCCCAATGGGTCCACAGATGGCCCATGGGCCTATTCGGTGGATTCTGGGGTCACTTGGGGGACTCCGCAGGTATTGTCCGGTGGTGGCCTCGGCCCAGCCGCGATGTCAGCCGACGGATTGCTATGCTTCGCCGGTGGAGGTGGCGACGATGGCAGTGGATGGAACACACCCTACGTTGGGCACATTTACCGGATGGACCTGCACGTCACCCTTCAGGGCGCCCCCGTTCCGGGTGGCATCCAACTGGTCTGGTCCTCCGGCATCCTTCAGGCTGGCCCCTCTCCGTCCGGCCCGTTCACCAACCTCGCCGCCAGTTCCTCGCCTCTGGTCCTGACGAATCTCGAGCCGCAGCAGTTCTTCCGGCTCCTGATCCTAAGCGATAACTGAGCCGATAAAACCTCAGGGGCGCCGCGATCGCCGTGGCAAGTCGAACTGATAGGAATTTGCTTTTCGCGCGGCGCGTACTCGGCGCTGCGCGGGTGAGTGCGGTATAGAAACTAATTCCCATTGACTGTCGTCGTAGTCTGTGGCGAACACCTCGCCGAAAGCGGACCCGAGGCAAAATCGCCAGCAGGGCGCCAGGCTCAATTTAATCCTGGTCTGAGCGGCAGAGACGCCAACCAGCAGCAGCGCGAAACCGAGCGCCACGGAAATCACGCTCAGGTTGGCTGGTTTCATGCACATCACCTCATCCAAGATACCTTGAGATTTTACCTGACAGACATCGCCAGGCGAGGGCCGTTCAACACTTTCGGCCCAGTTTCGGGCAAGCTAACACGCAAGACGCGCGGAGCTGAGCGCTAGCTCGGAGCACCGCCCGGGAGGATGCATCTCACCGACGTTGAGCTGACCCAGCGGCCACGCCGACACCGAGGGGCTAACGTCTGCGGAAGCGCCATAGCCCGTTACATAACTTGTCATAAAACGCGAACGACCTCGCCTCGCTTGCTCAGCGTAGGGGCCTTCAGGAGCTTATACTCGCTCAGTGGACCTTGTGCTGCATGCTCGAAGGTGAAGTTCAAGTACCAGTTCGACGTGCCCCGTACGGAACAAATGACATGACCGTGGGTTACATCTCGCTGGACCGTTGGTAATTCGGGCAGGATCTTTGCCACCTCTCCGAACGTCATACCCGGTTTGATTCGTGCCGCCAGCGCCAGGGCTTGTGGCCTATCGCCGTTGGCCATATCGGGTGCCAACGATACGCGGGTCCGCTGCTGTTGGTCGCCAGCACTGCCGTCTATTGCGCCGCCGCGGGGCAGACGGAACCAGGCTATGAGCGCGAGCGCCGCAGCTACTGCAAGCCAGACTACGCGCCGAATCCCGGTGTTGCCCTTAGGGGTGGAACACTGCGAGCGCGCCACGTTAGTCCCTTCCTCCTTGTCAAGTGCTTCCATATCAGAACTGGTCGGGGGGTTCGTTGGTCGCCGTGTACGGTAAGCCCGACTGATAGGAATTTGCTTTTCGCGCGGCGCGTACTCGGCGCTGCGCGGGTGAGGGAGAATCGGTTTTTTGGCTCACCAAGCATTGACTGAAGCTGCCAGAGCGCGGTCCGGGCTGTCAATACGCGTTGTTGGGCTGTTTTGGCCACTGATGCGTGGGCGTGCCGGGCGGCGTGCGGGCGGCAGGGCCCCGCCAAGCCGAAAACGGCGGCGCCCAGGATGACGCTGGGGCGCACCCAGCCCGGCACGGCCTGAGGAGCGGGTTTGTTCAGTCCGTCAGCACGTTCTCGTAATCAGGGCCCGGGTCAACGTCATCGCAGGGTTCGTAGGTGTATGGACCCGGCAAGGATGGTGGTGGCGGCCTGGGCGGCGGGTCGTGCCAGGCCCCCAGGTGGCGGAGGATCTTCTCTACGACCCGCCGGTCATCGATCACCGCGATCACGCGCATGGGGTTCTGGCACGCAGGGCAGCGGAGCGGGTCCACATGCCAGACCCGGAGGATCAGGTCGCGCCAGCGTTTGGAGGGGAGTTTCACCGGCGGTGGCGGGGAGATGCCGGGCCGGTGCGGGACGAGCTCGGCCGGCACCCCTTTCTGGCGGACGCCGCGCATCTTGTTGCTGTACCAGCCATAGTAGCGGACCATCTGGACACCCTTGTCGGGGATGTGCTGCGTGATGGCGGCCAGGAAATCGGCGGCGGTGAAGACCTCGAAGTTGCGGTTGATCTTGGCGTTGAGGCGGGAACGGTAGATCACCATGTCGGTGGGCGACTCCAGGGTCATCTTTTCCACCGAGAACGGGTTGCGCAGGATGTATTGCGCCAAGCCCTCGAGGTCGGCCTTGGCCTCCGGCGGCACCGCTTCGCCGGCATGGACGTTGAAGCCGGTGTGTTTCCACGAGTAAAGGACTTGGACGCGCTCCGGAGGGAGGAGTTTCTCCCGGACCAGAAGGTTGATGACTTTGGCGCGGAAGAGTTCTTCGAGGGGCTGGAGCGGGGTGTCCGGCAGGGTGTGGAAGGTGGGGCAGGCTGGAGGCTGCAGGCCGGAGGCCGGTGGCGCGGGGGGCGAGCTTAGAGCTCTAGCGGAAGTTTACAAGTTAGCAAGCAATGCTGCTAACGGTCGTGTTGCGGTCCGCTAATAGTGCCCGGTACAGCCCCATTTTGCCCTGATTTTACGCGGGTCAGACGCTTCTCTTAATCCC
>Ga0182030_10014251_pt1 | contig 15713 bp, 10 predicted proteins | sample 812S3MmetaG_FD_121299 | JGI IMG/M metagenome (GOLD analysis project Ga0182030, IMG submission 121299) | Permafrost microbial communities from Stordalen Mire, Sweden - 812S3M metaG (Illumina Assembly) | ecosystem: Environmental > Terrestrial > Soil > Wetlands > Permafrost | place: Sweden...
AAAGGCCTCTGAGAATCAGGATTCAAGGCTTTGCAACCTCTGCATAAGACTTTTGGAGGAATTCGCCGACCTGCGTTTCGGCCGTCAGAGTCGAGAGGCTGGCCAATATCCGATCTCTTTCCGCCTCCATTTCCGGTCTCGAAAGACTGCTCGGGTTCGTGTTCACGGCAAGCAGTGAGAGAGCGGTTACCACGGCGTCTTCCGTGCGCACCTGCAAACGCAGGAATTCGTCCTGTAACTGATAGACGCCGGCGAATTTTTTAACCTCGGCGTACGGCATGAACGCGAGCGCGCCTATCGTCTGTGACGTGGTCCAGCTGGTATTGCTGAGTTCTGCCAGTCTGAACGAAAGCGGGGGCACCGGCGCGTCGCTCTTTCCGTGCCCAAGCACACCCTCAACAGCGGCAAGGACCGCCATCTGGTTCTTGCGGATTTCGGGGACCGCCTGCAAAAAAGCCTGCAGGTCTTTGTCGTTGGCCCGAATTTCGCTCATGATGTTGGTCCTGGCTTCGTCCGCCAGCTCCCGGTGGTGGCGCCATTCCAGCAGCCCCTCGAGCGAGAGCGCAATGAGAATTCCGACCGTCACGATCAGGAGATGCGTGAAGAAATCCTTAAGTGACTCGACCGGGCCCGTGGGAGGGTGAATGTCCATAGGAACGAGGTTACCTCCTCGCGGTTCCCGACCGCGCATCCAGCCGTTGAAGAGGAGAGCGGCGAGGAACCACGGCTCAATTCACAGCTTCGAACCGCTATCCAGGGGCATGCTGGCGCCTGGAATCCATCGCGCGGTATCCGAAGTGCGGGCCGGGATATGTCCGGCGTATAGAACTCGCGGGTGCACAGGCCCGGTTCGTGGAGCCCGCGGCGGCGGCATTTTCGGCAGTCGCGGGTACAGCCCGGGCGATCAATCCGATTTCCGGACGACTGTCTGGCCATCCGCAAACAGGCCAGCACGGCGAGACAGGCTCCGGCGCGATTGCGGTTACGATGGAGATCTGCTCGGGATTCTTATCGTCGTTATTGTCCTCATCGTTTATGGTTCACTTTACCCGTGGGTGTTTGAGGCTCGTCACCTTCTTGCGAGCCCGATGTATATCCTGTTTCACTCTTGGAGTGTCAATCCCCGAGATCGCCGGTTTCTTTTCGACGTGGCCGTCAATATCGCCACCTACATACCGCTCGGCATGTCCGGGTGGCTCGCGATACGACGGTTCACATCCCCTTTACTGGCAATGCTGTCGCCGGTTGTCTTCGGGGCCCTGCTTTCCGGCACCCTTGAAATGGTGCAGCTGTTCACACCGCACCGTGTATGCAGCGCAGTAGATCTTGTCACCAATACTCTCGGCGCATCGGCAGGCGTGCTCGCCGGGTTCGCATTCACGCGGATTACAGACATTCCTCTCGCCGGACCCGGATTCCGGTTGCGCGACCGAAGCGCCGTCGCGCTTCTTTTTTGCTGGGTGTCGTTTCTGTTGTTTCCTTTGTTTCCCGATCTAAGGCTGTATGTCTGGAGGGCGAAGTTTGCCGCGTTCATTCATGCACCGCCGATCAGCCCGGTTCCGATCCTGTTGAACGCGGCGGAATGGTTTGCGGTGGGCCGGTTGTTATTTGCGGCGGTAGCCAGGTCGCCCTTCGGTTGGCTGACGGCCCTGCTTTTGCTCGTGCCGGTCGAGTTCGGGATTGTCAACCACAGCCCCCTGCCGGCCGATGTCGAAGGAGCAGTTCTCGCTGTCCTGCTGTTCCGCTGGTTTGGCAGGGGTCCGAGCTCAGACCGCCTCGCCGGCATCACCCTTCTGCTTGGGTTGACCCTCAGCGGACTGGCTCCGTTTCACTTTGCCGGTTCCCCGACGGCATTTCTGTGGATTCCATTCGGAGGATTTCTGAGTGGCCAGTGGCAGGATGCCGTTTCCACCCTCCTCGGCAAGTTGTTCCAGTACGGTGGATCCATCTGGCTGCTGCACCGCGGGGGGCTGAGCATCAGACGCGCCACGGTTTTGGTGGCTGTGGTGCTTGCCGGGATCGAGGTGCTTCAGACACGAATCCCGGGTCATGTCGCCGAGGTCACAGATCCACTCCTGGCGCTGCTGCTGGGCTTTGCGTTCCACGTGCCGGGGGCCGGCCCGCGAGTGTCCGCGATTATGTCGCCGCCGCCTCGCTCTGCCATGCCTGTGCTCCGAAAGCCGCCAGCGCGTGAATGAGGCGCCACGGCGCGAGGCCGCCGGCGGTACCGGGCCGAGCACCCTAGACGGGCATTTTGCGTTTGGTGAATTCGCGTCCGACGACAGCAGCGGACTCCGGTGCTTCAAGCACCGTCGCACCCTGCCTGATCATCGCCACGACGTTAGTGGCATTTGAGCCCTGCAGGAATTTGACTCCATGCTTTTTGCACGAGTCGAGTACAGCCTGGCGTACCTTTGCCAATTCCGGGCGGGGTTCCGGCACGTCGGGGGAAGGCGGGGCCGGGCGCGCTCCAGGCTGCATGCCTGCCAGGCCATAAAGCCAGTAGGCGTGGTCGCCCGGGCCATATTCGGCGAAGGCCACGCCCGGCACACTGATCGTGGCGTCACAGTTGGGATCGGCCAGCGTATCCTCAATCTTGACGCCGAAGATCAGTTCGCCCCCCGGATTCAGCGGCCAGAGATCAGCCTTCGCGCAGTATTCGGCCGCGCCCATCCCCCAGATTTGCGCGGCGAACCCGGCGCTCGAGCCTCGCAGACCGCGCCGGGCGACTTTCGGGGTGGGATAGTCGAGGAACGGATACCGGCAGCCTTCCTGCGCCAGGACCTCGATCGCCTTCGGGTCACGGGCATGGCAGATATGGACGCCATGGACGCCGGCATCGAGAAACTGAGTCATGATCCAGGTATTGGCGCGAGCGTAGGCCTCGTCCAGTCCAATAATGCCCGAGGTGACAAACACGCATGGCGTGGAATGGCCGCTGCGTGTGGGCCCGCCATCCCTGATGCCGCGCATGAATTCGCGCAGTTGCGTAAAATCCATGGCTCCATGTTCGAAATCCACGGTGACGGCGTCGGCCCAGGTGCGAGCCATTCGGACGCCCTGTGCATAAGGATCGACTCCAGGGCCAAGGCCCGCCCCGGTATAGTAGATCGGCTGGTTATCTTCCCACAACTCGATCACTTTGTTGAGCCGGCGCGGCTTGTAATTGTAGTCGACAGCAGAAGGCTGCACACCGCTGGAGACAAGGGCAGGACCGGCGCGTCCCGCAGGGGGGATGCGACCCGCGGCGGCTGATGGCGCGGCGCCAACCGGCGGCCCTTCCTGCGCCAGCAGTGTTCCCGCCGCCAGACCACTAACCGCCTTCAGGAAACCGCGTTTTCTTATGTCCATGCGTATTCTCCCTCTCCTTGTGTTCACGGCTGCAGCCGCGTCCGGGCCAGTCCCAGGAGATAACTTATCACCGTTGGCACCAGGAGAAATCCTCCGTGTAGCCTCCGTGTGGCGTGCCCGACGCGCCCTGATCCGTTGTGACAACGGCGGTCGACGCCCAAACTCAGTTCCAACACCAGAGAAAGGTATAGTTGCGCAAACGGTTCTCCCCGCGCGGCCGGGGTTACAGCTCCGGGAATGCCGTGACTTGAGAAAGGCGATGGCGCGTCGCTCTGTGGCCCATGGCGCCCAACAGTTCAGGGACCGCCATGAATATCAGTAAGATCGTCGTCCGCGCGGCGCCGGTTCTCATTGGCCTGCCAATCCTGTTATCGCGGCCGTCGGGATGGTTTCGGCCGGGCTATACCCGGATTGGGACTGGTGCAAAGATCATCGACCGGTGCCTGTGATTGCCTTCCATGGAACCGCCGATCCGATCTGTCCCCACAACGACGGGCCGTCAAAACTGGGCGGCGGCACATTTCCGAGCGTGCCGGGCTTTATGGCGAATTGGTCTCGACGAAACCACTGCGGATCGAATACGATCAGATCTGCAGTTGCGGCGGATGTCACGCGCCTGCAATATACGGACTGTGCTGACGATGCGGACGTGGTGTTCTACACGATTCAGGGAGAAGGCCATCAGTGGCCCGGCGGCAAACCGGTCATGGCGCAATGGATGGTCGCACCCTACAGCAGCAGTATTGACGCGACGAGGCGGATGGGGGCATTCTTTCGCGGGCACCAACTTCCAGGAAAGTAATGCCGGTAAACTAAGAGCACCTGAAGATCAGAACGTGATCGTAGGGCGGCGTGAGCAGAGCAGGCACCAAAGCCATGGCTAAGCGCCTTTACTCTAAACGCAGTCCCGAGGTCTGGTTGACTGTGGGCAAGCTGGCCTGGTCGCAAGTCCCTCTCTCGCTCAAGTCGCGTTTCCTGGAGGGACTGGAGCGAATAGCCGCGCTTCGGGATCAAATCGGCGCGGCAGCCGCGGTATCGTCCATGCCCCCGATCGAGGTCATTCCGGAGTTATGGTACGACGACCATCGGTGTTTCGACGGATGCGCTCGTCCACTGATCGCTAATGGGACCAGGGTGTTCGGGTGCACTCTTCCCGCACAGACGGCCACGCTTGAAGATGAAGGACTCCTTCGGCGCATTATGGTGCATGAATTTTGCCATTGCTTTTGGTGGCTGGCGGACGAGGTGAATGCCATGGATACCGGTGGAACCCCAACCGACACGAGCGGCCTTGATCAAAATTCAGATTCTGACGACAGGTTCCAAATGGTCGATCCAAGGGACTGGTTTGGCGTGGACGACGCCGGCAGCATGATTTACAGTGGAAGCCCGGAAACCCAGCTGATCGAAGATAACCTTATCGGCCTCATCGGAAGGCTCCCCGAACGGCATTCGCCTCCGAGGAGTTTCAGTTTGAAGCACGTCACGTTGCCGAGCGAGGTCAGAACTCACGTGCGAAAACTGCGAATAACGGGAACGCCAGAGGCGCCGGCGAAAGGTTGAACCGTCCTGGGTACTTTCTGGAAGCCTGCATCAGAAGAGCGGCCCCTCCACGCTTTCGAGCACTGCCTTCACATCTTTGAGAGGTTCACGTCCTTTTCTGCTGCCGCTTCACACAGTGCGGGCGTTGTTGGTCCCTAAGTCCGGCCGGTATGCTTCGGTACGCCGCTTTCTTGCATTGGCGGGTCTGAAAGGTATAGCAAGAAGTTGAGGAGCACTTACCCATGGTTCTGCAACCGAATTTGTTCCTGCAGACGAATCTGAAAGGCGAGTCCGGCGAGTACCAGGTAAAGCGGGAAGAGCTCCGGTCAGCCGAAATCGAATTGATGCGGCAGCGCGAGCGGGTGGCGGCGATGCGGCGCAGGCTGCCGTTGGGCGCAATCGTCGAGGACTATATTTTCGAAGAAGGTCCCCGGGATTTGACCGCCGGCGACGAACCGCTCCGGCAGGTGCGGATAAGTGAACTGTTCTCTGCACCGGATCGCCCTCTTGTCATTTATCACCTCATGTACGGCAAACAGCAGACATCGCCTTGTCCGATGTGCACGATGTGGATCGACGGGTACAGCGGCGTCGCGGATCATCTGATGCAGAATCTGGATTTCGCGATCGCGGCCGCGGCGGATCCGCCTGCGCTGCGCGCGCACGCGCGGACGCGCGGATGGAACGGGGTGCGGCTCTTGAGCTGTGGGACGAACACTTTCAAGCGCGACCTTAAGAGCGAAGATGCCGAAGGCCGGCAGGATTCGACGATCTCGGTATTCACGAGAGATCCCGATGGATCAGTTCGGCATTTCTACACGGCGCATCCCGCGATGGCGGAGGACATCCACGAGCGCGGAATCGATCTCCTCACGCCCGTCTACAATATGCTGGATTTGACTCCGAAGGGGCGAGGAAGCTGGTATGCGTCCTTGCAGTATGCCGGGGAGTAAGAAGCCCCGCGCTTGCGCGAGCCACTGCCGAGTACCCCGCGTTTCCCAAAATCGATACTGGAGGCCAGATCGGCCAGGGTAAATGACTTCTGCACGCGAAGGCCGGGACGAATGACGATGAGACACTCGCTCAGTTCCATGCCTCTCAGGTCGGGCATCACCACTTGGCTGATCACCAGATCGACGGGCCGCGCGAGGTCTCCACATATCCGGATCGCCTCGCGCGCGTTGAAAGACCGCGACTCCGAGGCCGCGGAGCAGCCGGTCTTCGGGGGCGTTATTGCGAGGTATCGGTGTCGCACTGCGGGGAAATCGATCACGGTTGGCTGTGCTCTGCCGTTTGAGGTTGCGTGCGGGAACGGACTGGAAGCAAACCGCTGATCCCACGGAATTCCGGCAACTACTGCTCCATCGAACTAACATAGAAACATGACAAGACGCGAGTGGCTCGCGGTCAGTCCCGGGCTGCTCCTCTTGAACTGCTCAGGTAACACGACCCGCAAGGCCATCGAAAAACCACCGGAACCGGTCACTGGTCTCTATGCGCTTTATCAAATGTACAGATTCGCCAGGACTTGGACGCCGGACCTGAATGTCTTTCGGCTCTCCAGCATGCACATTGCGGAGGTCAAAACGGTGGTGGGTAAGGCCGCCGCGTGGCAGGTTCAGTTTTCGTCGCCAGCTCTTGCGCAGGAACGCACCTATACTTTTTCAGTTTACGATGAGAGCGTAACTCTTCGACAGGGGATCTTCGCGGACGCGGCGGGACCGTTGTCGGCCAGTAACCGGTCGTTCGCGATTGGGGAGGCGACTACCGATTCCGACAAAGCGTGGGATATCGCGCTCGGCCACAGTCAGAAATATTCAGCCGCGCACCCGGACATCCCGGTCTCCTGGATTCTGGAAAGCGACCGCCAGACCGGCACTCCTGTTTGGCGTATCATTTGGGGCGTCAGCGCGGCCCGCAGCGAGCTCTCAATCCTGGTGGACGCTCACGCCGGAACTTACCTTCGGACATTTTCTTAGGCTCTTACCGTTCGTCGTGGAGTCGTATGCATCTGAAAGTCAACGTTTAACCGATGGAGACTCCGCGTTGACGATCTTCGCCGGTTTCACGGGAGGAAGTTCTATCCTCTGATCCTCATTGGGATATTGAACCGATTCGGCCCCTCCGAGTCGCGCCGCCCTTCGGGTTCTCAACGACTCCCGGATGGCTTCGATTACACGAATATCCGCGGTCCCTTCCTTTCCCCCCGGTTCCGGTGTCGTGTCATCAAGAATGCACCGCGAAAAATATACAAGCTCAGCGCCAAACTGATCGCCGCGCCGAAATGTCTCCTTTCGTTCCTTCTCCCCAACAGTACAGATGATTTCGCGTTCATCGTGGTAGCCGTACCCCGGTGTAACCCGCAAATCGCCCTGGGTGCCTGCAACAGTGTAGGTATCCACCTTCGCAGACCCGAGACTCGACGTGAACGAGGCCAGACGTTCGCCAGGAAAGCGCAAAATGGCAGACGTCATCTCCTCGGTTTCGCGGAATCTTGGATCGTCCTTCGCCGCGGCGGCGAACGCCACAACCTCCAACGGCTCTGCGCGGAAAAGGTATCGCGCCGCGTTGATGCAATAAACACCCATATCCATCAGTGCGCCGCCCGCATGAGACTTGTCGAGACGGATATTCTTCTCTGGCGACTGCTGCCCGAAAACGGAGCTGAAGAATCGCGGCTCACCGATCTCGCCGCTTTTGATGATTTCGATAGCCCTGAGATTGCCCGGCTCAAGGTGCAGGCGGTAGGCGATCATCAGCTTGACAGAATGCTCTTCACACGCCCGCGTCATTCGCTCGCATTCCACAACGGAACTCGCCATGGGCTTTTCGCACAAAACGTGGACGCCTGCCTGCGCCGCCCGAATCGAGAAGTCGGCGTGAAGATCATTCGGTAAAGCGATAAATACCGCGTCGATGGCACCGCTTCGCAGTAACTCTTCGTAGCCCTCATAGGAGGCCGTCAGCGCCACGCTGTATTCGTTGCGGAGCGTTCCCGATTTTTCCGGGTCATCCGTCACAAGTGCGACCAACTCTGAATTTCCGCCGGCGTTCCTGAATGCCGGCAATATCGCTTCCTGGGCGATCCACCCGAGGCCGACAACGGCGTAACGGACTCTTGAAGATTTGTCAGACACGACGAAACGATCAGCATTCTTGCCTCCATTGGAGTCGTGTCAGTTCCTGCTAAGAGCGATTGGAGACATGTTTGCCGGCCGCCTCGTTGCCGGGTAGCTTCCCGATAGTAGAAGCAGAATCGCCTTTCTCGACCTGAAACTTTTTTCGATCGCTTCGAGTCGCCGGCGGTGCACGTCCTCGATGTCGACGGCCAGCGTAGCGTGGTCGAGGATGCTGTCCGCAGCGCGCACGCGCGTCCAGGCCGGCGCATTGGTGTCCACCCTGATTTTCCACAGGGTGGAGACTGCTGCCTGGGTTGCTTGCTACCGTGTGTGGTGGCCTGCCGAGAGCGAGCGGAGGGCCGCCTGAAACCGCACGATATACTTCCACCTGGCGGCGCTTTCGCCGGATAACAGCAAATATGTGGATTGTCCGGCTGGCCCTGGGCCGGCCCTACACATTCGTCGTGATGGCTGTGCTCATCGCGATACTGGGCGGTGTCTCGATCGTGACCATGCCGGTCGACATCTTTCCGTACATTGATATTCCGGTCGTCAGCGTACTGTGGTTTTATCCGGGGCTGGGGCCGGAGGAGATGGAGAAGCGCGTCTCGACCAATTTCGAGCGCACACTCACGGCGAACGTTTCCGACATCGAACACATTGAATCGCAGTCGTACAACGGATACGCGGTCATCCGCGTTTACTTCCATCCGAATGTGAAAATCGACATGGCCGTGGCGCAGACGACAGCGACGGCGCAGACGCAGCTGCGCAACATGCCGCCGGGGATGTTTCCGCCGAATATCCTTAAATACGACGCGGCGAGCGTGCCGGTGCTGCAGCTGGGGCTTTCGAGCAAGACCCTGAGCGAACAGGAGATTTTCGACATCGGCAACAATTTCATCCGCACTCCGCTGGGCACGGTGCAGGGCGCAACGGTATCGTATCCGTTCGGCGGTAAGAACCGGCAGGTGATGGTGGACCTGAATCCGGATGAGCTTTACGCGAAGCAGCTTTCACCGATCGATATTTCGAACGCACTGAGTATTCAGAATCTGATCCTGCCGGCGGGAACGGCGAAGATCGCGAAGACCGAATATCAGGTGCGCGTGAACAGCAGCCCCACGCTGCTGGACGAGCTGAATAATCTGCCGATCAAGACCGTGAACGGCGCGACGGTGTACATGAGAGACGTGGCGCAGATTCACGACGGCTATGCCGTGCAGACGAACATCGTGCGCACAAACAGCGCGCGCGGCGTGCTGATGACGGTAACGCGCAACGGCAAGGCGTCGACGCTGGCGATCGTGGACGCGGTGAAAAAGGCGCTGCCGAACATTCTCCAGACCGTGAACCCGGCGCTGAAGGTCACCGCACTGGCCGATCAGTCGATCTTCGTCAGGGCATCGATTCAGGGAGTGCTGCGCGAGGCGGCGATTGCGGCGGGGCTGACTGCACTGATGATTCTGCTGTTTCTCGGCAGCTGGCGAAGCACCCTGATTGTGTGTCTTTCGATTCCGCTGTCGGTGCTGACCTCGCTTTCGATTCTGAGCCTGCTGGGCGAAACCGTCAACGTGATGACGCTGGGAGGGCTGGCGCTGGCGGTCGGGATATTGGTCGATGACGCGACGGTGGAGATCGAAAATACGCATCGGAACATCGCGATGCGGAAACCGCTGGTGCGCGCGGTGCTGGACGGGGCATCGCAGATCGCCGTGCCGACGTTCGTCGCGACGCTGTCGATCTGCATCGTGTTTGTGCCGGTGCTGATGCTGACAGGGACGGCGAAGTTTCTGTTCACGCCGCTGGCAATGGCGGTGGTGTTCGCGATGATGGCGTCGTATCTGCTGTCGCGCACGCTCGTGCCGACGATGATGGCGTATCTGCTCGACAAAGAGCTGGATATTTACCGCGATCCGGAACACGCGGGCACAGGCGTTCTGTGGCGCATTCATCACACCTTCAATGCGCTGTTCGAGAAGGTGCGCTACCGGTATATGGGGCTGCTGAACTGGTCGCTCGAACATCGCGGAGTGGTGCTCACGGCGTTTATGGCGTTCTCGGTGGCTTCGCTGGGCCTTGGGCTGCTGCTGGGCCGGGATTTCTTCCCGCAGGTGGATGCGGGGCAGATGCGCCTGCACGCGCGCGGGCCGGCGGGAACGCGCATCGAAGAGACCGAGCTGCGCTTCGCGGCGCTGGAGCGCGAAATCCGCAACGTGATCCCGCCGCATGAGCTGGACATGATGATCGATAACATCGGCATTCCGAACAGCTGGCCGGCCATTGCGCAGGGCGATATTCCGACCATTTCGTCGGCCGACGGCGAGATTCTGATCTCTCTGAATAAGGAAGAGCACAGACCGGTGCGGAGCTACGAAACCCTGCTGCGCAAACATCTGCGCGAGAAGTTTGCGGACATGGATTTCTTCTTTCAGCCGGCCGACATTACGAGCCAGATCGTGAACTTCGGGCTGCCGGCGCCCATCGATCTGCAGGTGGTGGGGAACAACGCGAAGGCAAACTACAAAATTGCGCAGGAGCTGGCGCAGAAGCTGTCGTACATACCGGGTGCGGCGGATGTGCATGTGCATCAGGTGGTGGAACAGCCGGAGATTCAGGTGAACGTGGATCGGACGAAAGCTTCCGAGATGGGGCTGACGCAGCGCGACGTGACCAGCAGCATGCTGATCTCGCTCAGCGGCAACGGCAGCGTGGCGCCGAACTTCTGGATGAACTGGAATAACGGCGTGCAGTACAACGTGGGCGTGCAGACGCCGCAGTATCGCCTCGATTCGTTCGACGCACTGATGCGCACGCCGATATCCGCGGCGACGCAGAGTGAAACGGGAAATACGCCAGGCGCGATGACTGGCGCGGCATACGGAACGTCGTCATCTATGGGGCAATCGCCGAGCGGGGCGTCGATGGCGTACGGAAATCCGGGCGCGATGCCGTCAAGTACGCAGCTTTTGTCGAATCTGGCGACGGTGCGCCGCGATCATGTGCCGGTAATTGTGAACCACTACAACGTGCTCAATGTGTTTGACATTTATGCCAACATCAGCCGGCGCGATCTGGGCGGCGTGGGCGCGGACGTGCGAAAGATCATGGCCGATGAGACGAAGCATCTGCCGCGCGGCACCACACTGGCGCTGCGCGGACAGGTGGCCACGATGGAGGCGTCGTTCACGCGACTCGCGCTGGGGATGATCTTCGCGGTGGTGTTGGTATATCTGCTGATGACGGTGAACTTCCAGTCGTGGCTGGATCCGTTCATCATTCTGACGGCGCTGCCGGGCGCGATGGCCGGCATTCTCTGGATGCTGTTCCTGACGCATACCAGTCTCAGCGTGCCGTCGCTGATGGGTTCGATCATGTGTATCGGCGTGGCAACAGCGAACAGCATCCTGATTGTCACGTTCGCGAACGATGAAAGAGAAATGGCGGATGCGAGGGAAGCCGTCCTGGCCGCGGGTTATGCCCGCATGCGTCCGGTGCTGATGACGGCGACCGCGATGATTCTTGGTATGCTGCCGATGGCGCTGGGGCTCGGTGAAGGCGGCGAACAGAACGCGCCGCTGGGACGCGCGGTGATCGGCGGGCTGATGTTTGCGACGGTCACGACGCTGTTCGTGGTGCCGATCATCTACAGCTATATGCGGCATAAAGCGCCGGTGGATCATCAGAGGCTGCTGATTGAGCGGGAGCACGAGGCTCTCTGATGCGCTATACGAAACCAGACCCACAACAGGTGATCGAGGAAGATCTCCGGCGCGAAAACCAGCGGCTGCGTGAGCAGATCGAGAAGCTGCAGGGAGGGCAGCATGGCGGAGTGCGCCCGCGAGATATCTGGAAACCGTCGGGCGTAACGATCGGAGCGATTTTTCTGGTGCTGACAATGCTGGCGGTGGTCGCGTTCTTCGCGGGATACCTGCCGATGCGCGCCAATAAAGAAGTGATTTCCGCCGAAGCGCGCGCGCAGCAGGAGGCGGCGCCGCGCCTGAACGTGATCCGCGTCACGCGGTCGACGCGGGAGAGCGGCATCATCCTGCCAGGCAATGTGCAGCCAATTACCGAAGCGCCGCTGCTGGCGCGCGCGGATGGTTACGTGGAACGGCGGCTGGTGGACATCGGCGATCGCGTGAAGGCCGGACAGACGCTGGCGGAGATCGATGCTCCGGAACTGACCGAACAGGTGGTGCAGGCGCGCGCGGCCGAGCAGCAGACGGAAGCGGCACTGGAGCAGGCGCTGGCAAATCAGAAACAGGGCCAGACGGACATGGAACTGGCGCGGTTGATGGCGCAGCGGTCGGCGGTGCTGGTGGGCAGAGGCGCGGTGGCGCGGCAGGACGACGATCAGGCGCAGGCGACGTATCAGACAAAGGTGGCGGGGCTGCGGGCGCTCGAAAAAGCGGTGGAAGTGCAGAGGGCGAATATTGCGGCGGCGAAGTCGAATCTGGCGCGCCTCGAGAGGATGGACGAATTCCGCAAGGTGACTGCGCCGTTCGATGGTGTAATCACGCAGCGGAATGTGGATACTGGTGCACTGGTGTCAGCGGGAAATACGATGCTTTTTCGCATGGCGCAGATGGACACGCTGCGCACGTATGTGACTGTGCCGCAGGCGTATGCCGGTTCGATCCGGGAAGGGCAGCCGGCGGTGCTGACGGTCGCGAACCTGCCGGGGCGGCAGTTTGCGGGCAAGGTGGCGCGAAGCGCGAATGCGCTCGATCCCTCGAGCCGCACGCTCCTGGTGGAGGTGCACGTACCGAACGCGGACCACACGCTGCTGCCGGGGATGTATGCGCAGGTGGAACTGACCAGTGCGCGCGCCGATCCGCCGCTGCTGGTGCCGAGCGACGCAATGATTATGCGCGACAACGGCGCACAGGTGGCAGTGGTGGGACCGGGGAACTTGTTGCACCTCGAGAAGATTTCCGTGGGGCGCGACTACGGCGACAAGCTGGAAGTGGTGGCGGGACTGCATGAGGGCGACAGGGTGGTGGCGAATCCAGGCGATGTGGCGAGGGACGGGCTGAAGATTGAGGCGGTCGAGGGGGCGCGGTAGTCTCGATCGAACGCGCTCAGCTGGATCGACCCAAAGCCGACTGCTTTCTGTCCGCCGCAGCAACAGACCGGCGGTCGCACAGAATGTCAGTCGGCGCGGAGACTAATCGAACTTCTCGGTCACCTTGGCTCTCCTGTTAAGCTGTCTGGAGTTTTCCGGTCTGCGCAGCAGCAAGCTTTCGTGCGGCAACGTTCCGCTGGCGCGCCAGCAACCGTGCGTTTTTAACGATCGGCGTGATTTCTTTGTTGTATTGCGCGAGATCTTCGACGGTCTTCAGCCCAAATCCACGCGTCTTGATGTTTGCGGCATCCGTCGGCACCGCCTCCATATGCGCTTTGATGGCGACCGCCAGCGCCGACGACAGCCACGGATCGTTGAGATCCAGAAGCGGCGACGTTGACACAGCCTGCGCCGCCGGCGTCGAAGCCGCAACGCCCGGTCCGACTGCAGCCGCCGACAGCCCTTTGCCTGAGATCGACCCAACCGGCGAAAGCACCGTCGAACCGCCGGATCCGGCGGGCGTTCCCGGCACCGGCCCGCCCGGCTCAGGGACGATCATGGCGTCCGGGATTTGCGTGGTCACGTTGCGCGGCGCACTGAGGGTTGCAAGCGTTTGCACGCCGATGGCTTCGGTGTCCCGTATAGTGAGCGGTCCGAGACCGAACAGCTGCTCTATCGTTTTCGGGATAGACGAGTGTTCGAACTGTCGATGGTCGATCCTGCTCTCCGGGCACCACGGCGAAATCACAACCGCTGGAACGCGCGGCCCGTATTGATCGAACATGAAGCCGTAAGACTTGCCTTCAATGTCCTTTGGCGGTGAGCCCGCAGGAATGCGCCTGGCGGGCGGTGGTGTTACGTGGTCGAAGAAACCGCCATGCTCATCCCAGGTGAGGATCAGCATGCTCTGGTTCCAGTGCGGCGAATTTCGGATCGTTTCATAGACTGTTTTGATCAATGCTTCGCCGAGCTCTACACTATTGGCGGGGTGCTCTGCGTTATTCACGAACGGCAGTCCCAGGTTCTGGGAAATCGTATCGTATCTGGGTTCTATGAATGTATAGGCAGCGTCGTAGGCCGGGTCGTTGACATCGCTGGCGAAGTTTTCGAAGTCATCGACATCGGACAGAAGACTGATCCCGGAGAGCAGTCCCACCTGCGGGAACTGGTCTCCGGCGTAGATACGGAACGGCAACTTCGCCCGGCGGAGCGCATCGAAGATCGTCCCGTTCGCAAACGAAATGCCGGCGCTGGCGTCGCCTACCGTTTTCTCGCCGAATATTTCCACATAGTCGCTGGTCGAAGGCGAATCGTCCCATCCGCCGGACGATGCGGCGTGCACGAACATCCGGTTTGGCTCGGTCGGCCCGGCCATTGAACTGAACCAGTGATCGCAAAGCACGAACTCTTTCGCCAGCGCCGTCAGGACCGGGAGCTTGCCCGGCGCAAAGCATCGCATCGGCTCCCCTGGGTTGTCAGGGTCCGAATTGATCGCGTAGTCAGCAGCGAAACCACGGTCTGCCACTTCGGCGATGGGCGGATAGGCGGCGCCTTTCAGGCCGTTATTTTTGATGACGGCCTCTCCTGCCGCCTGGCCGCAAAGTTGCATCAGGACATCAGGGAACTGATGCTTCACATCGTGTGTGTGGAAGGTCCGGTCGCCGGCGGTTGGCGAGACCGTGTATCTCAAATTGGCGTATTCATTAGAAGGCTGCTGGATCGTCGCAACTGCAGACTCGGCCAGGTCCTCCGCCTTTGTTGCGGCTCCCGTCTGTGCGTCTTTTCCCGTGATCCCCTGGAATCCCAGAAGGTGATCGAACGAGCGGTTCTCCATTACCAATACGAAGAGATGTTTGATGACCGACGTGTCAAACTTCGTCCACGTCGCGTTGTTGGACCAACGGATCGTACCTGGTTTCTGCAGCACGCCGGTGTAGGTCTTGTCGTCGGGAAAATTGACCGAAATCTCCGAGCTGTTGACGACCGTTCCGGCAGCCGTCGGGCGCTTCAGCGCCGACATGTCGATCGAGATGGAATTGCCGTGAACCGTGATGACGGGGCCGAGGACGCCGCCGCTCATCCACTGGCCGTTCAGATCGATCACCGTCGCGATCGCCGGGACTTTCGTCCAGCTCGAATTGTTCGACCACTTGATAACATTCGGCGCCTGCAGGGTGCCCGTGTAGGTCGTCTTGTCGTCGGGGAAGTTGACCGAGATTTGGGTACTGGAGAGAACTGAGCCGCTGGCCGCGGGACGATGCAAGGCGGACATGTCGATGGAGATCGAATTCCCTGTTACGGAGATAAATGGTCCCGGAACTCCGCCGCTGGCCCACGCGCCCCTCAAGTCCAGGACAGTCTGGATCGAAGGCGCCGTCGTAATCGTACAGGCAGTGGAATACTGCGAGTTGGAACCGCAGCCGTCTGGTGAATCTGTACCGGCATGGTTAGCGTTCTGCGCAATCTTTTGACCCGCGGCCGTTCTCTTGATGAGGTCGCTGCAGGTGAAAGGCATGAAGCCTGCGGCAACTCGACCATCGCAGTCCGCAAACAGCAGGAGGCCCGCTTCGGTAATTCCAGCGATCGCCCCGAGGGCAGAGACGAACAACGGCACCAAGACGGTTCCTACGGTG
>Ga0182030_10014252_pt1 | contig 15713 bp, 9 predicted proteins | sample 812S3MmetaG_FD_121299 | JGI IMG/M metagenome (GOLD analysis project Ga0182030, IMG submission 121299) | Permafrost microbial communities from Stordalen Mire, Sweden - 812S3M metaG (Illumina Assembly) | ecosystem: Environmental > Terrestrial > Soil > Wetlands > Permafrost | place: Sweden...
CATCGTCACCTTCAAGAACGGCAGTACGACTTTGAGCACTGCGACTCTCGCCAGCAACGGCATCGCAGAAATGCAAACAACCTTGTTGCCAGGCGGCACCGACACTCTCACCGCGGCCTTTCCAGGAGATGCAAGTTTCCTGGCCAGCACGAGTTCGCCGTATCCATTCACAGTCGTCCCGGCAGCTACAACTCTCAGCGTTCCCTCGCTTCAACTGCCTGACTTCATAGTAGGCAACACCGAGATCCTGAGTGTCACCCTCTCCGCCGACAGCTTCGGCGTAGCGCCCACGGGCACGGTGACATTCCAGAATGGTTCAACAACTCTGGGCGCCGCCCCCTTGGAAGGTACCGCCGCCACCGCCGGCGCCTCTGCCCGAGGGTCCGCTAGTTTTTCTACCGCGAGCTTACCAACAGGCGCGAATTCCGTCACCGCTGTCTACAGTGGCGACGGCAATTATGGCGGATCTACGTCGCCGCCGGTTTCAGTCCTAGTATTAAAGGTACAAACCTTGCTCACGATGACCGAGGCGCCCGCTACTCCTGTCAATCAACCACTGCAAGTAACTCTAACCCCCGATGCATTGGCTGGATTACCATTGCCGACCGGGACAGTGACGTTAAACGTGAATACCACGCAATTGCCCGCAGTTAGCCTAGTGAATGGGACAGCCACCGTGACTGTCCCACCAAACACATCGCAGGTTGGGTATGTTGGCCTCACCGGGAATTACAGCGGCGATGCAGACTATATGGCAACTTCTAGCTCTGGATATACCACCATGACTGGTTCGGGCACGATTCTGCCCATGGTATCTGTGGCATCAGCTAAGACCGGAACCTATCCGATTCCTGTCACTGTTACTGTGAGCGGTCCAAGTGGGGATCCGATTCCGACCGGTCCGGTGACGCTCTCAACGACCTATTCAGAGAATTCGCTGACATTAACTAACGGCTCGGCGACCTTTTTGTACGCAAGTGGAGCCTTGTCGATCGGTCCGAATTCCATCACCGCCAGTTATCTGGGCGATTCGAATTACACCAGCGGGACCGGCCAAGGTACCGTGACCGTTCTCGGAGCACCATCAATCACCCTTTCACCCTATTACGCTACTGGCGTCGTCGATCAGCCACTTAGCATGACCGTCACCGTCAGCGGCTACCTCAGCTTGCCGTCGCCAACCGGCACAATCTCACTTACAGCTGGGAGCTACACCTCAGAACCAGTCCAGTTGACCGGAGCACCTTTAAACTTCACCATTCCCGCCAACTCGCTTCCAGTCGGACTTGACACCATCGCTGTTTCCTACAGCGGAGACGCAAACTACCTGCCATTCATCGACGACGATCCTTTCATCTCCATGACTGCTGCCCCAGCGCCCGGCCTCACCATCTCCGGCACAGGGGTGTCTGTCAACCCCGGCGCAACCACTGGAAACACCTCAACCATCACAGTGACGCCCAGCGGCGGCTTCACTGGTAACGTTGTGATGACGGCTGCAATCACCTCCAGCCCCGCCGGCGCTCAGTATCTGCCGACATTGAGCTTCGGCTCGACCAACCCAGTCGTCATTTCAGGCGCAAACGCCGGGTCGGCTACCCTCACCATCTCCACCACGGCGGCCACCAGCGGGGCGCTCGTCCATCCCAAGCGCCCCGGCGCTCCCTGGTACGCGGCCGGTGGCGCAACCCTGGCCTGCCTGCTGCTCTTCGGCATCCCGGCGCGTCGTCGTAGCTGGCGAAAAATGCTCGGAATGCTTGCGTTGCTCGCGGCTCTCAGCAGTGGTGTCTTTGCTTGTGGCGGCGGCGGAGGCGGCGGCGGCGGCGGTGGAGGTGGTATTGCCGGGACCACTGCCGGCAGCTACGCGATTACCGTAACCGGTACGTCAGGCTCAATCACGTCAACGGGCATTGTAGCCCTTACTGTGCAATAGCAGGAGCGCGCCTACACCAGGCACTCCTGCTCGCAGATGCGCACCATCAGGTCTCCGGCGGCGTGGCGGAAGGCTACCATCAACGTGTCTTCCACCGGCGCCGCTCCGCAGAACCGCTCGCTCTCGACGGCCGATTCCGGCACCGCCATCGCGCAGGGCCGGGGCAGGGAAGACTTGATCGAGCCCGCGATCATATTGGCGATCTCCTTGGTGGCGTCCAGCGCGTCCGCCTCGGCGACCGTATCTACCGGCTGCATCATCATTGCCGCCGTGGCCTCGTAGGCCAGCCCGCCGTCCATGCGCACCTCGATGCGGCCCTTCCACTGGCCGTAAAGGTTGACGCTTCCAACCATATGGCCGGCGGCCACGCAGAACTCCTCCTGGACCGGCATGGAGTCCAGCTTCATGGCCAGCATTTGCTCCCAGAACTGGGAGTTTGCCTCGATGACGCTCCGCTGGTTAACTTGAGCCTTCACTCCCAGCTCCGTTCCAGAACTCCGTTACCGACTTTGCTTCTTCTCACCCTATCGGGCGATCTTGAAGATTCCTTAACAGACAAAGAATTGAAGCGGTCTCGATCGTCATTGGAGGCATTTTTGGTGATCCATATCACTTTCAGAGGTGCGCACAGGCACATCGACACCCCAAGATCGGTGCCACTCTTTCCTGTGCGAGGTAAATGTCATGTCGGATAACCCCCCGGATTCGGATATCGTTCGATGGATTCATCCCTCGGCGATCCTGGTCGCCACTGACCTGAGCGATCTGGACCGGCTCATGCCCTATGCTCTGGAGCAGGCATCGGAGGCTGGGGCCCGGCTGATTCTCCTTCACGTTCTTGCCACAGCCGCGGCATTCAAAGCCGACGCCTCCGGAATGCCCTGCTACGATCCGGCCGGCGCGCTGGAGCACGCGGCGAAGACGCTCGAACCATGGTGCGCCCTGGCCCGCCGCAAAAATATAGCCTGCGATGCCCTGGTGCGCGAGGGGAATCCCTCACGGCAAATCGAAGCCTCGATCCGCCAGTTCCAGGCAGATCGAGTGCTTCTTGGATCCCGGAGCCGGAACAGGCTCGGAAAGCTGCTCCTCGGCTCCGTGGCAGAGCAAGTGCTGCGCTCGGTCAATCTCCCGGTCATCACCGTGGGTCCCGAGGCTTATCTCCCGGTGGAGGACGGCGACCAAGAACGCGTCGTGCTGCACGCCACCACACTCAGAGAGACCTCTCGCCCGAGCGCGGCGCTTGCTTGCAAGATCGCCGCCAGTCTAAGCGCTAGGCTGGTCCTGCTGCATGTGCTGCCCCCGATGGACGAGATGGAGCGGGATGGCTTGCCCACGGGCCTCAACTCGGCGGCGATGCACGAGTTGCGGATTCTGGCCGCGGAGACCGCCGGAGGCTGTTGCAGCGCTGTCGAGCCGCGCGTCGTCCACGGCAATCCGTCGATCGAGATACTAGCCGAGGCTGCCGAGCGCAGAGTGCGAATGATCGTCCTGGGCGCCACCGAGCGTTCCACCTTCGAGAATCTCACCGGCGACCGCGTCATTTACAGGGTTCTTGCCCACGCGCGCTGCCCCGTGCTAACCCTGCGGGAACCTACAGCAACCCGCGTTGCAATCGAGACCGCGCGGCTGGCATTTCATCGCTAACCGGAGTCCATGCAAATGCAGAAACCGGCAGCCCCAAACGAATCCTGCCTCCCAGCTATGAGAGGCAGTTGGTCACCCGAGGCAAGGTCCTGCTGTGCGTACTGATATATACGGGACGATCAAGCTTGGGATTATCGATCATGCTGCACACCTGGCTGTCTGTGGGGGGAACGGAGCAAGACCGCTTCCATTCGGTCTACCCTACAACCTATTCTCCGCGTTGTTCATGGCCCATTATTGTGAGGCACAAATGCGACGGTTCGGCGTGAGCTAATCGTCATTTTTAGTCATGTCGATGGAGTCTCACTGGCAACCGACTATGCGGGTCAGCTTACCAGCAGTAGGTGGCAACAATCTCCGGGGCGCTCGGAAGCTGGTTGATGACGGTAGTATGCAAAATAATCTGGACATTCTTCTTTTCCCAGCCTTTCGGTAGGGACTTGACTAGTGCCGAGATCGTTCTTGGATCGGTGATGAATTCGGCAGCGACACGCGTTCCTGCCTGTCCAACCCCCGCGGCTGTGATCACTGTCGTGCCGGTCTTTGAGTTCAAGACCCGGGATACGATCGCGTAGTCATCTGTAGATTCATGCGCAGTAGTAGACCAATGCTTTTTAGGGTCTGTGCGGTCCACAATAGTACTCCGCCCTTCGAAAACATAACGCAGATTCTCGGTCATTGTAAGGGTCCAGGAGTTGTTGTGCGCGCCGATCAGGATCGTGGGATGTTCGCGGAGATCGCCAAATGCCACGTCATTGGCGAATCGAACGTCGAATTGCATATTGCGATGCACCAGCAGAGACACGATCTTTGTTGTGGCCGCGACATCGCCAATGGTAACGAAGGTATCCTTCGCGGGATAAAGGTCTTGAGCGTCAATCTTGGTGCCCGGGGGCAATGGAATATAGGATTCCAGTCCCATCTCTTCCGTTTGGCTCCGCGGGTGTTGCCGGTAGTACGCATCCATGTAGGAGGAAGACAACTCATAGACAGCGTTGCTGCCTATATAAATCAAGACGGTATGGGAGCTGTCCAGGGCGGGCGACCAGAATTGATTGAAGGCACGCTCCTCGGGAGTGGCGAAGTAGTGCTGTATTGCCCACGCCAGGATCACCAATGAGGCGGCAATCAAGATCCACCATTTGAAACCTCGGAATCTCGCGGGGGATGGCGTCAGGTCTTGCCCTGCGACCTGGTGGTGAACCGGGAAGGTTAGGGGTTCGACCGGAGACTGGTTCCGTTCCGGTTCATGTGGCGGAGCCGACGGCGATTGAGCCGAATTTCTGTCAGTCCGTTCGAAAACGGCCCTAAAGGAGCCGGAAGGCACGCTGATCAGGATCTCTTCTTCACGTGTTGTTTGATAGTAGAGCGCGAGACGCTTCCTGACCTCGGCCGCTCGCGCGCGAACGATCGGATCGTCATTTGTGTCGTAGTCTGGGCGTCTGTTGAAAACATTTGCTCCGATGATCCGTTCCTTGAGCATCTCAAGGTGGCCGGCAAGAGTCTGATCGACGATGTATTGCAGCAACTCCTGAGACTGTTTGCTGGAGTGAAAGGGCGTACTTTGCAGGATCGCAGATAAGGTTTTCTGGATTACGGTTGCTGGTACCGTGTAGGAACTCTCGTGCCCCTCGGGAGAATCGATCTTTTCCACATCATGCGCCAACGATCGCCTCGAATTCTCTGCTCCCTACGGACTGTACCCCCCTTTACGTGCTCTTGACAAGTCAGAGCGGGAGCCGGTAGCCAATTCTGGAAAATGTCCAGCGGAATCAATAATTTACAGAAAGTTGCATCGCCCGTCCGCGGGGTTTCGGCTCAATTCCAACGAGGCGTACAAGTTCTTTTTAATCAATAGACTACAGAAGAGAACGCGGCTGCAATCTCCAGAACAGTCTCGTACAGTACCGTACAGTACGTTGTCATTCCGTGCTAAGTAATCGTTAACTGTGCCCTGTTCTAGCTAGCAATTCGGGCTGGGCTCCCGGCTTTTCCGGGGGATTTCAGCTGACCAATCAGCCTGCGCGATGCGATGACTCTGGCTTCTCTCTTGGTTGAAGGTGAAAGGTGCCGCGGTCTGTGAAAACGATTTAAATGTCAGAAAAACCTTAGGAGGCAGCATGAACAAATCCCGGTTCGTACTATTGACAGTCTCGATGGCCATCTTGGCCCTTGGCCTGTCTTTCATTCCAACGCTCCATGCGCAGACGTTGAGTTCCACCGCGGCTTTGTCGGGCACGGTTAGCGACCCGGCCGGGGCCAGGGTTCAGAAAGCAACAGTCAAGCTCACCGATTCTGAAAAAGGAGTCGCCCGAACCTTCACGACCGGTTCGGCAGGCGAATTTTCATTCGCCCTGCTGCCAGCCGGCGCCTACACGCTTGAGGCCAGCGCCCCGAACTTCAAAACTTCCAGGCAAGACGGGATTGTCCTTCATGCGGGGGATTCTCTTGTTGAGAGCATCAGTTTGAGCATCGGTGCTTCCGAGGAGGTGACGGTGACTGAATCTGGGCCTCTGCTTCAAACAGAGGATGCCAACGTCGGCACTGAGATCGCCTCAAAGCAAGTTGAGGAATTGCCTCTCAACGTCAGGAATGTGATCGGCCTGGTGATGTTGAACTCCTCGGTGAACAACCAGGTCCAGCAGCAGAATTTGACTGCGGGTGGCGCGGACGATATGGCCGACCAGGATATGTCCTTCCTGAGCTTCGGCGGTGGCTTGATGGGAACTACGGCCTGGCTTCTGGATGGCGGCTGGAACGTGGCCCCCGGCTGGGGCGGAACTGTTTATGTGCCCGCGGTGGACGACGTTCAGGAATTCAAGGTCACGAACAACTCGTTCTCGGCTGAATACGGTTGGAGCACCGGCAATGTGATCAACATGGTCACCAAATCCGGCACCAGCGACTTCCATATTGTGATGGACGAATACCTTCGCAATCCGAAGTTGGACGCCAACCTCTACTTCAATAAACTGGCCAACCTGCCCTGGATTGGCGACCATCGCAATCAGTTTGGAGTTGCCGGCGGCGGTCCGCTGTATATTCCGGGCGTTTACAAGCAACGCAACAAGACATTCTTTTTCGCCAACTACGAGGGCTTGCGGCTCAGCAATGCCTCCACCGGATCCGGCAATATGCCCTCCACCGCCCAAGAGGCGGGCGACTTTTCGGCAGAGTACACCGCCACTGTGATAGGCACGGATTGTTTGGGCAGAAACATCTATTCCGGCGAGATCTTCAATCCCTACACCACAAGGCAACCGGGAGGTGCGTGCGGGGCAACTGGATGGGTTCGCGACCCTTATACGAACAACAAAATCGGTACGGGGGGGTCAGGGACAGTTGACTCGCTGGCGCATACCTTTGCCTCGGGGAACTACTGGCCGGCGTCGAATACGACAGGCAAACCCCTCAATTGGTATGCCTCGGCCTCAGCGCCATCGCAATCCAACGAGTACGGAATTCGCATCGACCACCACTTCACCGACAACACCAGCATGTACGGGCGCTGGATGAATAAGCACGAGTCCAAAAACGGTGAGCCGGCCTTTTACGGAGCCAGCGACATTGCTGGACCGGGCGACACGAACCCCGACAACCGGTATAGTGTCGCTACGGGCGCCTCGCATGTCTTTTCATCCAGTTTCGTGATGAATGCCAATGCGGAATACAGTCGATGGATTGAAGGGAATGTGGTGCAGAGCGGCGGGTTCAAGGATTCCACGCTCGGCTTGGCTGGCATCCTCGACTCGTATAGCGGTGAGTTTCCTGAGGTCAGTTTCGGCGCCGGCAACTATATGCCGCTGGGACCAACCCAGGGCTACGGCGTAATGACCAACGCCAACAATGTGGGCACCGCTAGCCTGGACTTCAACAAGACATTCGGAAAGCATTCGCTCTCGTTCGGGTATATGGGCATTCTGACTCAGCTCTTCGGCGGCAGGATCGCTCCCGTGGCATTCCACTTCTCCAACGACAAAACGTCAGGTATCGACTCAAAAGGTAACCTTGTGTCCGGCACTGGAGATGCCTTCGCTTCCTTTATCGCGGGCGCGGGCTCCAGCGGTTCCGCCGGGTTCAACGCATTGCCGGCGACATCGTACCATATGCATGGAGTGTACCTTCAGGACGATTGGAAGGCGTCCCGGAAGTTGACGCTGAACCTGGGTTTCCGCTATGAAATGCAGACCCCGTTCACGGAACGGCACAACTGGCAAGCGGCCTTCGATTTCAACGCACTCAATCCGATCAGCGCGTCCGGGACTCCGGCTTATGGAGCGATCGTCTACAGCACTCCAGGCCACCGCAATCTCTATCAGTACAATTTGGACGACGTGGCCCCGCGCGTTGGATTCGCGTATGCCGCCATGCCCAAGCTGGTTTTCCGCGGCGGCTTTGGCCTGTATTACGCGAGAAACTTCCTCCCGTATGGCGGAATACCGGCCCCGGGCTTTTCTTCCCAAACAACGTGGTCTGCTACGGCCCCCAACGGGGTCCAGGTCCAGACGCCGCTCGCCAGTGCTTTCGCTACCGACAGCAACATTCTGCCGATTACCGGGAACGCGTTGCAAGGCATGACGTATGTAGGTCAAGCCCTCAGCGCAGTCAATGCAGTCCGTCCCGATCCCCGCGTCAAACAGTATTCGTTGGGATTGCAATACGCCATCACTCCCAACGACCTGGTGGATGTCAACTACGTGGGCAACCTCGGAACGCGCATCCTCCTCGGAGGCATGAACTACGGCCAACTGAACCCGAGTCACCTCGCTCTGGGCGAAACGGCACTGACCGCCAATGTGGCCAATCCGTTTTCCACCACCTTGAGCAACCTTGGACTTCCCGCCATGGCCTGCCAAAATTCAAATGGGACACTGGCGGCGGGGCAAATGATGGAACCGTATCCGGAGTTCTGCGGCGGCGCTTTCGCCCAGCAGGAGCCGGTGGGCATTTCCAGATATGACTCGTTGCAGATGGCCTATAACCATCGCATCACCCAGGGCCTGATCTTCATGGCCTCCTACACCTACTCAAAGTTCATCACCGATGCCGGCGATGCGTTGGGCTGGTCCAGTATCAACAGCGGCGGCAGCGCCATCCGCAATTACTATGACTTGAAAGCGGATCGAACTGTCGACTCGACGGACATCCCTCAGTCTCTCGTTTTGAACTATGTCTACGAGTTGCCGGTTGGAAGGGGCAAGAAATTCGGTGGCAACATGAACGCAGTTGAGGATGCGGTTGCGGGCGGCTGGCAGATCTCCGGCATTACCCACCTGCAAAAGGGCTTCCCGCTGTCGATCGGCAATGGAGGACAAAATCAGGCAAGTGTTTGGGGCGGAAATCAACATGCGACCTTTACCGGGGCCAGTTTTTCGCCTACATCCTCATGCACCGCGAAGTATTGCATCTTCAACCCGGCGGCCTTTGAACAGTCGCCTGCATTACCGGCTGGGCCGGCGACCGGTGCGCAGATAGCGGCGACATTTGGCAATGTCCCCCGCTACCTCCCCAATCTCCGGGCTCCTGGATACCTCGACGAGGACCTGGGGATTCAAAAGTGGTTCAACCTCCCGGCGGAGAAGTTCCGCCTGCAGTTCACCGCACAGTTGTTCAACGCTTTTAACCACGCCAACTTCCTTTCACCCGATACCAATATTGGGGATGGCGTAATGGGCCAGAGTACAGGCACCATGGGAGCGCGACAGATTCAGTTGGCGCTTAAGCTGGTTCGGTAGGTCCAATGCACCGACTCGCACTTGCTCTCTGCCTGGCAGCCGCGTTCACGAATTCCAATGTGAACGCGGTAGCCAGAGCGGAAGAGCCAACCCAAAACTTACAATCCCTCCTGGCTGAGGCACGTGAGGCTCAGTCCAGGGGGGACTTTACCGCCGCTGCGGAATCATACCGCAAGGCAGTCGAACTTGAGCCCTCGGTTCCGGAGCTATGGGCCAATCTCGGGCTGATGTATCACGAGTCTGGAAAGCCGGCAGAGGCCATGCACAGCTTCAAAGAGGCGATAAGGCTCAATCCGTCTCTGTTTGTCCCACAGTTGTTCATGGGCATTGAGTTGCTTGGAGCCAAGAACCCCGAGGCTGCCGTTCCCTTTCTTGAGCGAGCTGAAAAGCTCAATCCCAATGACCTTCAGGCGGCGCTAAACCTGGGAAAGGCATTCTCCATGTCAAACCATGCCGACCGCGCCGCCGATTCCTACTCCATTGCAGCCCGGCTTACGCCGAATGATGGGAACATTTGGCTGACTCTTGGTACTACCTACCTGCAGCAGGTCGAAAGCGATGCCCGCATGATGACCTCTGCATACAGCCATTCACCTTATATCACCCTGCGTGCGGCTGAGACCTATGCCGAAGAGGGCAAGCTGGTTCAAGCCGAGGATGCATATAAGACCGCTATTGCTTTAGGTTCCCCTGCGCCTTGCACGCACGCGGAATTTGGTATCGCGCTGCTGCGCAGGAATAGAGTCGCCGAAGCACAAGAGCAATTCGAAGTGGAACGGCGGTCCGGATCTCATTGTGGATTGACGGCGCTCGGTTCGGCAATCGGCGAACTTGCCGATGGCCATCCGGAGGTTGCCCTCGACAGATTGACTTCTCTTTCCATGGCCGATCCTGGATTTCTCCGCACGAGTATGCCGCTCTTTCGTGGGGCCGTCTCCGCTGAGCAGGCTAAAGCACTGGTCGATCTCCTCCGAGCGCAGCAGAATCACGACCACAGCTCGAACGAGATCGCTTCGCTCGTAGCTCAGAATTTCATTGCCGATGACGCGCCAGTTCCGGCCGAACTCGGTGGCGCGGTCCAGCCTGTAGAGATGCAGACACCGAGGTCCGCGAGCCCCGACAGCCTATATGCATCCGGTCAATTTGCAAAGTGCAGTGAAGCATTGAAACCGGCCCTCCCCACCCTTGGATCCGTTCAACTCAGGCTTCTAGCCTCGTGTTCATTTAGTACGGGCGATTTCGAAACAGCTTCGGGCGCAGCCCAGCGTTTGAAGTTGAATTCCACAACTCGCGCGGAGGGTTTGTATTGGGAGAGCAAAGCCGACCAGAAACTGGCTTTGACCGCGCTGATTCATGCCGGCGAGATTGACGCCGACTCTCCGCGAATGCACGTTCTACTGGGAGATGTCTTCCGGCAGAAACGGCGATGGCAAGACGCTGAAGCAGAATACAGAAAGGCTGTAGCTCTCGATCCTAAGAGTCACGCCGCGCGGCTGAGTCTGGCTATCGTTCTGTTTACCGATTTGAAGACCGACGAATCTCTCGAAATCGACCGCAGTCTCTTGGCGGAAGATGCGAACGATCAAGAGGCCAATCTCCTGGCTGGAGAGATCTTTGTCCAAAAGAGCCTCTTTAGCCAAGCTGAGCCTTATCTGACCCGATGTACAAATCTCAAACCGGAGTTCATGCCTCGTTTACATGTTCTCCTTGGGCAGGTGTATGCGGCGACCGACCGGATTCCGGCCGCAATTCTGCAATACAAATCGGGACTGTCAACCGATGACGATGGAAGCGTTCACTACCAGCTTGCCCGGCTCTATCAAAAGACGGGCGACAACAATGACGCCGAAGAGGCATTCAAGACTTCGAAGCGTCTCAGGAGCCAATTTGACGAACGCGATCGGCTTGAACGGAGTCCCACTGACCTGAGCCGTCAATAGCGTTCTCCTGCGGTCGATTGCAGTGCGTCATCGGACCGTGTTCCGGCAACCCTTTGTAGCTGCACACAACAATATGCGGCCGCCACGCAAGCGCGAAGTGTCAGTTCCAATCTGCCTTCGTCCTTTAGACAGGAGTCTTGATTTATGTCAAATATTTCGCCCAGGATTTTTCTTTTCGCTGTCTTCCTTTTCGCCATTCTGTTTGGCCCTACCGCTGGCCGCGGTGCCGCTCAGACTGTCGAGCCACTGGCCAATGGCGCTATTGTGCACGCCGCAAACGGAATTGTTCATATCGAAGTATGCTCCGTTAGCGTGATCCATATCTTTGCAAGTGCTTCCCCATTGCCGGTCACGTCTCTGGTGCCGGCCGTGATTAGGCCATGTGACGGTGCGAAATTCACAACTTCGTCGGATGACTTGGCATTTCATATTCAGACAAGCGAGCTGAAGATCGAAATCGCCAAGGACACCGGATCGGTACGATTCCTGACGTCCGATGGACAGACGATCCTCAGCGAGCAGCCCGATCATGGAAGAACAATTGCATCGGGAGAAGTTGAAGGATCAAAGGACGGAACCCGGCAGGAGTTCTTGCTGTCCCCTAGCGAAGCGCTGTACGGCCTTGGACAACATCAGGAGGGATTCCTCAATCTGCGCGACTTACCAGTGCGGCTCCTGCAAGCAAACACAAACATCGCGATTCCGTTTCTCGTTTCGACAAAGGGATACGGCCTGCTTTGGAACAACGCGGCGTTGACAGATTTCAATCCGGCTTCTGAAGCGATACCTCTGGATGCGAGTGGCGCCGGGACATTTCAAACCGGTTCCGAAGGCGTATACGGATTTTTATTGAGTGGTAATTTTCGTGACAAACTTCGATTGTCGGTCGACGGGGAAGAGGTCATCGATCTCAGGAACATGTGGCTCCCCGGCTCAGCGAGCGGAAAGAAACACCTGGCGGCGAATACCACGTATAAAGTGATGGCCGAGTCGGGAGGTGACACCAAGCTCTCTGTGCGTACCCCCTCAGACACGATGGCCTTCCGCTCCGAAACGGGAAATGCGGTTGACTATTACTTCATCTATGGACCAGAGCCGAGCCATGTCCTTGCTCAGTACCGGGAATTCACAGGCGCCGCTCCGCTGCTGCCGCGGTGGGCATATGGTTATTGGCAATGCCGGGAACGTTACTCGAGCCAGCAGCAGATTCTCGATATGGCTGCCGAATTTCGCAAGCGTAAAGTTCCGGTCGATGTTCTGGTTCAGGATTGGCGGTACTGGGGAAAGTACGGCTGGAATGCGATGCGCTTCGATGAAAGCGACTACCCCGATCCAGCGGCAATGATGTCGGACCTGCATCGCCAGAATTTTCACATGGTCATCTCAGTCTGGGCGAAGTTCGGAGCCGAGACAGACGTGAATCATGAAATGGAAAAAGCACACCTGCTGCTTACCGGCGCAGCAAGCACCGGAGAGCCCGGCGAGACGAAAGAAAGTGAAAGCTGGGCTGACCTTTTCAATCCGCAAGCACAGAAGGCCTATTGGTCGGATCTCGACCACAATCTCTTTGCATCCGGGCTGGATGGATGGTGGCTCGATGCTTCAGAACCCGAAGGCGATCCGCTCAAGAACGATCGGACCTTCCTGGGGCCGGGAAAGACCGTCCGCAACGCATATCCGCTCTTTGAAACTTCGGCAGTGTATGAGGGGCAACGGGCGACAGATCCGAATAAGCGTGTCGTGATCCTGTCGCGCTCCGCGTATACCGGGCAGCAGCGCAACGGATCCATCTCCTGGTCGGGCGACGTCTTGGCCAATTGGGAGACCCTGCGCCGGCAGATCCCGGCCGGCCTCAGTTTCGGAATCTCCGGCTTTCCCTATTGGACGACGGACATCGGCGGATTCTTCCGTCCTAAGGACCAGTACGCATCGACGGACTACCATGAGCTGCTTATCCGATGGTTTCAATTCGGCGCGTTTTGCCCAATCTTTCGTATTCACGGATATCAATCTGAAACCGAGATGTGGAAGTACGGCCCGGAGGTGGAGAAGATCCTGACGCAATACGATGAGCTGCGCTATCGTCTTCTTCCCTACATTTACTCCGCGGCCTGGGGCGTTACCAACCGCGGCGAGACCCCTATGAAGGCACTCCCATTCGCCTATCCGAACGATTTGGCGCTACGCAACGTCGGTGATCAGTTCCTGTTCGGAGATTCCCTTCTGGTCAATCCAGTGGTACAAAAGGGCGCAATTAGCCGGAGCGTCGCCTTGCCGCAGGGCAGCAACTGGGTCGATTTCTGGACAGGGCAGACGTATCGCGGGGGACAGACGATCCTCGCCGATGCGCCTCTGGACAGAATTCCAATCTTGGCAAAGGCAGGGAGCATCGTGCCATTGGGCCCGATCGTGCAGTCCGCAGCAGAACTGGCAGACACACTGGAGATTCGCATCTACGACGGTAAAGATGCCGACTTCCTGCTGTACGAAGATGGTGGTGATGGCTACGCATACGAGCATGGCGCGGAGGCAACCATTCAATTTCACTGGGATGACCTTCGAAATACTCTTTCGATCGGGGATCGATCGGGAACATTCCCGGGAATGCAAACGAAACGGACCTTCCGGATTATCCAAGTCAAACCGGGACATGGTGTAGGAGCCTCTACGGATTCCCGCGCAGATCGCTCCGTAAACTACGATGGGCATGCGATAACCATTCATCTTGGCAAAGCGGGCTGAACGAGGGGCCATACAGCGCTTTGCGCGACAACTCAGCCTGCGCGTTGCATCGTTGCGACGCGCAGGTTATCGCGCTCTTTGAAGATTCGGCAACTGTCCGGCTAACCAACCGCGCTCCGTCTCCGGCGTGCGTTCGCATTCTGGCGGAGTCTTCCACCGGTATGCGCAAGACCTACTTTGCAGACCTCACTCTGACGTCTGTTCCGGGGTCGCAGTGAGGATCGGACTGCTCGGAAATCGCTGGAGAAGTTCAACTCGACCATAACCTGCGGGTAAAACGAATCTCTTACCGGATCCCAGCCGAGAGATTCCAACAGAAGCTCTGCTCGGTTGCTGCTGGTCAAAGAGGAATGGCGCGTATACTGTAAGCCTTAGAAGGAAAAGGATAAAGACATGACCCACCTGAAATGGATATTGGCAGCGGCAATTGTGCTTTTGCCATCGTTTGCTGCGGCGGCGCAGGGCGCTCCCGAACTCAAGACGGACAAGGACAAGTTCAGCTACGCGCTGGGAATGAAAATTGCGGAGAACTTCCGCAAGCAGGGGTTGGAGCTGGATCCCGCCGTCTTTGCCAAGGGATTCGCAGAGTCGTTCAACGGCGGCAAGCCCGCGATGACCGACCAGGAGATGGAAACCATGCTGGCGGCGGCAGCGCAGGAGATCCGGAAGAAGCTGGCGGCGCAGCAGGCGGAGAAGGGCGCGGCGGCGCAGAAGGAAGGAGAAGCCTTCCTGGCCGCGAACAAGGCGAAGGAAGGCGTGGTGACGCTGGCCAGCGGCCTGCAATACAAGATTCTGAAGGCGGGTACAGGCGAGAAACCGACGCTGGACGACACTGTGATGTGCAATTACAAGGGCACGCTGGTCAATGGAACTGAGTTCGACGCGTCGGAGAAGCACGGCGGGCCGGCGACCTTCCCGGTAAAGGGCGTGATTGCGGGCTGGACCGAGGCTCTGCAGTTGATGCCGGCGGGATCGAAGTGGCAGCTCTTTGTGCCGTCCAATCTTGCCTATGGACCGCAGGGACCGGGAGATATCGGGCCGAATGCGACGTTGATCTTCGAAGTGGAGTTGGTGTCGATCCAGAAATCGGCGGCGTCGGGGGCTGCGGCGTCGAAGTAAGAGCCAGTGTGCACTGATCGGTGATCGGCGCCAGTGAAATGGAAAGACGTGAATGAGAAGGGCCGGTGTTCAACGCCGGCCCTAATACTTTCTATGTGAACTTCCCGGAATTGCGCTCCAGGTTGGTCTGCCAAGGGGCTTTCCCCGGTATAGCTGGCTGTCCAAGCCCCTGGACACAGCCGCTTGGCCCTGACCCAGGCATTTACATTGACTCAGCGATTGAGTATCGCGATTAAAGGATTCTTCCGCTTGAACTCCGCATCGGCGACGCCGCCAGATGGCTGCTGAACAAGATCAATCCGGAGGCCGTAGAGCGGTTCGACGCTGCGCGGCAGATGGAAGCTCTCTTGCCGGAGCAAGGCGCGGCGGCGGGCATGATTCAGTGAAAAAGGACAGCCATCCGCTACCGTTTCCGCTACAGTGGAGATTCCGCCCTTGGCGGGTATTGAATCTAAGTTGCTGAAAGGATTGGAGGCGCGGGCCGGGATCGAACCGGCGCATAAAGGTTTTGCAGACCTCTCCCTTACCACTTGGGTACCGCGCCTTGGCAGGGCTGCCATTCTTCGAATCGGTCCAAACCACCCTGGCCAATCCGGCGGG
>Ga0182030_10014253_pt1 | contig 15712 bp, 11 predicted proteins | sample 812S3MmetaG_FD_121299 | JGI IMG/M metagenome (GOLD analysis project Ga0182030, IMG submission 121299) | Permafrost microbial communities from Stordalen Mire, Sweden - 812S3M metaG (Illumina Assembly) | ecosystem: Environmental > Terrestrial > Soil > Wetlands > Permafrost | place: Sweden...
ACGCTGCTGATTCTCTGTCTGACGATCCTTGGCTTCTCGGCCTGGGCGGCGGTGAGCGTCTGGGGCTTGGCGGGACTCAACAACTCCGGCCCGCATGGCTTGAGCGAAATTCTCTACGCCTATTCCTCCTGCGTGGGCAACAACGGCAGCGCCTTCGCCGGCCTTTCCGCGAACACGCCGTGGTATAACACCACGCTCGGCATCGCCATGCTGTTCGGGCGTTTCCTGATGATCGTGCCGATCATGGCGCTGGCCGGATCGCTCGCGCAGAAAAAACTGGTGCCGGCGAGCGCGGGCACGTTCCCGGTGTCCGGCGGCACGTTCGTCATTTTGCTGATCGGCACCATCCTGCTGGTCGGCGCGCTGAACTTCCTGCCGGTGCTCGCGCTCGGCCCGATTGTGGAGCACTTCCTGATGCTCCAGGGAAAACTGTTTTAACAAATGCCAATCGTAAATCGTCATTCGTAAATCGTAAATTTTATGACTCACAAAGCTCCTTCTCTGTTCGATTGGAAAATCGCCGGCCCGGCCGTGGGCGACGCCTTCAAAAAGCTCGACCCGCGCCTGATGGTCAAAAATCCCGTCATGTTCGTGACGATGGTTGGCGCGGCGCTGACCACCGTCGGCATCTTCACGGCGACGGCGGATCGCGGATTCATCGCGCAGCTCGCGGTCTGGCTCTGGTTCACTGTTTTGTTCGCCAACTTCGCTGAAGCCGTGGCCGAAGGCCGGGGCAAGGCGCAGGCGCAGGCATTGCGCGGCACGCGCGTGAACACCGTCGCCCGCCGCGTCGGCAAAAACGGCAAGGTGGAAGAGGTTAGCGCCGACGGCCTGTGCAAAGGCGATGTCGTCATCGTTCATGCTGGCGAAATGATTCCCGCCGACGGCGACGTCATCGAAGGCGCGGCCACGGTGGACGAATCGGCCATCACCGGCGAATCCGCGCCCGTCATCCGCGAAAGCGGCGGCGACCGCAGCGCCGTCACCGGCGGCACGCGTGTGCTGTCCGACGAAATCAAAATCCGCATTTCGACCAATCCTGGCGAGGGATTTCTCGACCGCATGATTTCGCTGGTCGAAGGCGCATCCCGCCAGAAGACCCCGAACGAAATCGCGCTCACGATTTTGCTTTCCGCGCTGACGCTGATTTTTCTGCTCGTCTGCGTGACGCTGAAACCGTTCGGCATTTATTCCGCCACGGTGTTCTCCGTGCCGGTGCTGATCGCGCTGCTGGTGTGTTTGATTCCCACCACCATCGGCGGCTTGTTGAGCGCCATCGGCATCGCGGGCATGGACCGTCTGCTCCAGAAAAATGTCCTCGCGATGAGCGGCCGCGCCGTCGAGGCCGCCGGCGACGTGGATGTTTTGCTGCTCGACAAAACCGGCACCATCACGCTCGGCAACCGCCAGGCCACCGCCTTTTTGCCCGCGCCCGGCGTGACCGAACAGGAGCTGGCCGACGCCGCACAGCTCGCGTCGCTAGCCGATGAAACGCCCGAAGGCCGCAGCGTCGTCGTGCTCGCGAAAAGTTTCGGCATCCGCGCGCGGACGATTCACGAGCTGCCGCACGCGCAATTTATTCCGTTCACCGCGCAAACGCGGATGAGCGGCGTGGATCTCGATGGCCGGCAAATCCGCAAAGGCTCGGCCAATGCCGTGCGCCAGTTCATCGGTGGATTGTTGCCGGCGGAAATTGAAAAAATGGTGGAGGCGATTTCACTTTCCGGCGGCACGCCGCTCGTGGTCGCCACGCGCGAGCGCGCGCTCGGCGTGATTCATTTGAAGGACATCGTGAAAGGCGGGCTGGCCGAACGCTTCAAGCGCTTTCGCGCGATGGGCATCCGCACCGTGATGATCACCGGCGACAATCCGTTGACCGCCGCCGCCATCGCGCAGGAGGCGGGCGTGGACGATTTTCTGGCCGAGGCAAAACCGGAGGACAAGCTCGCGCTCATCCGCAAGGAACAGACCGGCGGACGCATGGTCGCCATGATCGGCGACGGCACGAACGACGCGCCCGCACTGGCGCAGGCCGACGTCGGCGTGGCGATGAACACCGGCACGCAGGCCGCAAAGGAAGCCGGCAACATGATTGATCTCGATTCGAACCCGACAAAACTTTTGGAGATCATCGAAATCGGCAAACAGTTGCTCATCACGCGCGGTTCGCTGACCACGTTTAGCATCGCGAACGACGTGGCGAAATACTTCGCCATCATTCCTGCGATGTTGATGGGCACGTTCCCGGCCATCGCGCCGCTCAACGTCATGCGCCTGCACAGCCCGAACAGCGCGATTTTGAGCGCGATCATCTTCAACGCGCTCATCATCGTCGCGTTGATTCCGCTGGCGCTGCGCGGCGTGAAATTTCGTCCCATCGGCGCGTTGCAGATCTTGCAGCGCAACCTGCTCATCTACGGCCTGGGCGGCGTCATCATCCCGTTCGTCGGCATCAAGGCCATTGATCTGCTCATCACCGCCCTCAAACTCGTTTAAGCTTATGAAAAAATTATTCTTTGAAATCCGCAGTGCCATCATGGTCACGCTCGCGCTCGCCGTCGTCTGCTGCGGGCTGTATCCGCTGGTCGTGTTCGGCGTCTCGCAACTCCTGTTCCACGACCAGGCCAATGGCAGCCTGATTGTCGGCAAGGATGGGACGATCCATGGCTCGCGCTTGATCGGCCAGCAGTTCACCGCCGAAAAGTATTTCATTTCCCGCCCCTCCGATGCGGGCGCCAATGGCATGGCCTACGACCCGACCAGTTCCAGCGGCAGCAACCTCGGACCGACCTCGCAAAAGCTGCACGACACCATCGCGCAAAACATCGCGGCCTATCGCACGCAAAACAATCTCGACACCAACACGCCCGTGCCGGCGGATGCCGTGACCGCCTCCGCGAGCGGCCTCGACCCGCACATCAGCCTGCGCAATGCCGAATTGCAAATGCCGCGTGTCGCCAAAGCGCGCGGCTTGAGCCTGGACAAAGTGCGCGAACTCGTCCGCGCCAACACGGATGCCGCCAGTCTTGGTTTTCTCGGCGAGCCGGGAGTAAATGTGCTTACGCTCAACCTCGCGCTGGACGCGCTGAAGGTGAAATAATACCCGGCCGGCGGCGGATTGTCACAATCCGCCGTCAGCCAGTGCGGCTTTCATCTTCGTTGCGAAGCGGCCCTGTTTTGAACATCATGGGCCGCGATGCCAGAGCCGATTCGCCCGCCCATTGAACGATTGAAGCCGGAAGATTTTCTCCGGTTGATCGAGAAGAGCCGGCTGGGCAAGTTGAAGATCTATCTCGGCCACGCCGCCGGCGTCGGCAAAACCTTCGCGATGCTCGAAGAGGCGCACCGTCTGAAAAAGGCCGGGGTGGACGTGGTCATCGGCTGGATCGAAACCCATGGGCGCGCGGAAACCGAGGCGCTCGTCGCCGGGCTGGAAGTCGTCCCGCGCAAAAAGGTCCCGCATGGCACCGGCACGGTGGAGGTGCTCGACACCGAGGCCATTTTCAAGCGCTACCCGACGGTTTGCATCGTGGACGAACTGCCGTTCACCAACGTCGCCGGCTCACAGCATCCCAAGCGTTACCTCGAAGTGCATGATTTGCTGCTCGCCGGCATCAACATCATCACCGCGATGAACATCCAGCATCTCGAAAGCCTCCACGACACCGTGCTGCGCGCCACCGGCGTGGATGTGCGCGAGCGCGTGCCGGACCGGTTTGTGCTCGATGCGGACCAGATCATCAATATTGACCTGACGGCCGAGGAACTGCGCGAGCGGCTGCGGCTCGGGAAAATTTATCCCGCCGACCGCGCCGCCGCCGCGCTGGAAAACTTTTTCACGGAAAACAACCTGAACGAATTGCGCGAGCTGGCCCTGCGCGAAACGGCCAACGCCCTGGACCAGCGCCCTCGGATCGGCGCGGTTTCACCGACGGAAGTCAGCCAGAAAATCGCCGTCTGCATCAGCACAAACCCGGTGACGACGGCAAGATTGCTGCGCGTCACCTCGCGGCTGGCGGGCCGCCTGAACCGCGAGTGGATGGCGGTTTATGTCCGACGCAATAACGAGGATCCGATGCGGATTCCCTCGGATTTGCAGCGGCAATTCATGCAGAACGTCCAGCTCGCGACGGAACTGGGTGGCAGCGTGACGGTTTTGGAAAATGAAAACATCTGCACGGCGCTGCTGAAGTATTGCCGCGAACATGACGTCAACCTCGTGGTGCTCGGCACGAGCGAGCGGCGGTGGTGGCAGTTCAGGCGCCCGAACGTGATCGAATTTTTCATGCATCACGCGCCTGGCATTGACCTGCACATTGTTGATCCCAACGGCTGAAGTAAAGTTTCAATGAATATTTTTGGCTTCTTGAAGAACACGGTGATCGGGCGGTCGCGGAATATTTCCGACAAGAAAATCTTTCACAACATGTCGCTGGTGGCGCTGCTGGCGTGGGTCGGCCTCGGCGCGGACGGCTTGTCCTCCTCCTGTTACGGCCCGGAAGCGGCGTTTCTCGCGCTGGGCAGTCACACTTATTTAAGCCTGTTCGTGGCGCTGGCAACGGTGCTGACCATCGTCATCATCTGCATTAGCTATTCGCAGATCATCGAGGCGTTTCCCACCGGCGGCGGCGGCTATCTGGTCGCGAGCAAGCTGCTGTCGCCCACGGTTGGAGTCGTGTCCGGCTGCGCGTTGATCGGCGACTACATTTTGACCATCGCCTTGAGCGTGGCCAGCGGCGCGGACGCGATCTTCAGCATGCTGCCGGTGCAATGGCAGGTGTGGAAACTGAAGTTTTCGCTTGGCATCGTCGTGTTCCTGACGCTGCTGAACCTGCGCGGGGCCAAGGAATCCGTGATGCTCTGGGTGCCGGTGTTTTTTGTGTTCGTGCTGAGCTACACGTTCGCGATTGTCTGGGCGATTTCCGCGCACTTTGGCGAATTGCCCAACATCGCCCACGGCATGATGGCCGACGTTCATTCGGGTGCGGCGGAAGTTGGCTGGATTGGTCTCGTTGCCGTCGTGCTGCGCGCCTACAGCCTCGGCGCAGGCACCTACACCGGCATCGAGGCCGTCAGCAACGGCCTCAACACGCTGCGCGAACCCCGTGTGCAAACCGGCAAGCGCACGATGATATACATGGCGTCGTCGCTGTCTTTTGTCGTTGGCGGCTTGCTGCTGGCGTATCTGCTCTACCACGTTGCGCCCGTCGAAGGCAAAACGCTCAACGCCGTGTTGTTTGGAAAAATCACCGCTGCCTGGCCGCCCTTCGCGTCAAAAAGTTTTGTCATCGCCGCCATGGCCTCGTCGGGCGCGCTGCTGCTCATCGCCGCGCAGACGGGATTTTTCGGCGGGCCGCGCGTGTTGGCCAACATGGCGGTGGACCGCTGGATGCCAACGCGTTTCGCCACATTGAGCGACCGCCTCGTCACGCAAAACGGCGTGCTGCTTATGGGCGGCGCGGCGCTGCTGCTGCTGTTCTTCACGGCGGCCGCCGTCAACCTGCTCGTCGTGCTTTACAGCATCAACGTCTTCATCACCTTCAGCCTGTCGCAGCTTGGCATGGTGCGGCATTGGTGGCTCGAACGTGCGCTGGAGCCGAAATGGAAAACGAAAATCATCATCAACGGCTTCGGTTTGCTGCTGACCGGTGGCATCCTGATTTCACTGTGCATCGTCAAATTTGATCAAGGCGGCTGGGCCACGCTGCTGGTCACGGGCGCGCTCATTGGCGTCGCGTTCTGGGTAAAAAATCATTACCGCCACACGCAGAAAAAATTGTTCCGCCTCAACGAACTCGTCGCCGCCGCGCTGGCGGATGACGCCATCACCGTGGAGAAAACTCCGCCGCCGTGCGATCCGAACGCTCGCACCGCCGTGGTGCTGGTCAACGGCTTCAACGGTCTCGGCCTGCACACGCTGCTCGCCGTCGTGCGGATGTTCCCGAAGGTTTATCAGAATTTTGTCTTTGTGCAGATCGGCGTGCTGGACGCCGGAAATTTCAAGGGCGCGGCCGAGGTGGACAACTTGCGTGAATACTCCCAGACGGAAGTGAACCGCTACGTCGCCTATATGGGCAAGCGCGGCTTTTACACCGAGGCGCACCTGGCGCTCGGCACGGACATCGTGGACGAGGCGGCGAAATTGTGCGACGGCATCGCGGAAAAATTTCCGCAGGCGCAGTTCTTCGCCGGGCAACTCGTCTTCTCGGACGAAAGTCTCATCACGCGCTGGCTGCACAACCATACCGTGTTCGAACTGCAACGCCGGCTTTACCAGCATAGCCGCGCGATGCTCATCCTGCCGATCCAGGTTTGAAAAGCAAAACCGCCCGCGACTTGAAATCGCAGGCGGTTTTTGAATTCCTAATTTTACGCCACTTCGGCGGTGTCGAGGAAGCCTTGCAAATGGCGGACGCGCGTCGGGTGACGCAGTTTGCGCAACGCTTTCGCCTCGATCTGGCGGATGCGTTCGCGGGTGACGTTATACATCTTGCCGATTTCCTCGAGCGTGCGTTCGTAGCCGTCGAGCAAGCCGAAGCGCATTTCGAGAATCTTCCGTTCGCGTTCGGTCAGAGTCGTCAGCACGTCGCTCAATTTTTCCCGGAGCAAACTGTAGCTCGTCACTTCGGACGGATTTTCCGCCGACTTGTCCTCAATGAAATCGCCGACACTCACGTCGCCGTCGTCGCCGACCGGCGCGTGCAGGGAAACCGGCTGTTGCGCCATCTTGAGCAGCGCGTGGATGCGCGAGACGGGCATGTGCATTTCGTCGGCCAGTTCTTCCGGCGTTGGTTCGCGGCCCAGCTCCTGCGTGAGCTGCTTTTGCGCGCGCCAGAGCTTGTTCATGATTTCGATCATGTGCACCGGGATGCGGATCGTGCGCGCCTGATCCGCGATCGAGCGCGTGATCGCCTGCCGGATCCACCAGATGGCGTAGGTGGAAAACTTGTAGCCGCGGCGATACTCAAACTTCTCGACGCCTTTCATCAGGCCGATGTTGCCTTCCTGGATCAAATCGAGGAAAGACTGGCCGCGGTTGGTGTACTTCTTGGCGACGGAGACGACGAGGCGCAAATTTGCCTCGGCCATGTGCGTCTTGGCCTTGAGGCCGCGGTCGGCGGCGGCTTTCAACGCCGTAAACACTGTGATGAACTCCTCGCGCGGCATCCGCACGAACTGTTCCAGCGTCTGGATTTTGGCATGTTCGCTCTCCATCGCCGTGCGGCGTTCGGCCGTGGTGCGCTGGGATTCCAGTTCCGTCAGGTGCCGGGTGCTGGCCTGGAATTTTTCGTAGATGTTGCCGGCGACGACGATCATCTCTTCGACGACCTTCTGCTTGTAATAAAATTTGATGAACATCTCCTGCAACTTCGTGCTCATCTTTTTCAGCTCGCGCTGCATCTGCTCCTTGCGGCTCTTCTGCTGGGATTTCTGCCAGCTAAAATATTTCTCGTCCACCTTCTGGTCGAACGCGCGGAGCTTCTTGATGAGCTTGCGTAAATCCTTCAGGTGGCCCTCACGGTTGGCGACTTTTTTGTCAACAATGACACGGTCGAAACGTTCTTTCGGCGGCTCGGACAACAGTTTTTCCGCGATGGCGATGTGTTCCTTCGCGGTGAAACCGAGGCCGTAGATGATGCTTTTCATCGCGACTTCGGCCTCCTCGATTTTTTTGCAGATCTCGACTTCCTGTTCGCGGGTGAGCAGGGGAACCTTGCCCATCTGGTTCATATACATGCGAACCGGGTCGTCGAGAATTTCCAGGCGCGAATCGTCCTCGACCTCCTCCGCCTGCTGGGGCTTGTTGCCGCGGTCGGCGCGCTCGGCCTCGGCCTGATCCATGACGATTTCCACGTCCAGGCTGCGCAGCTTGCTCAACAGCGCGTCGAGATCATCGGGACTTAAATTGTCCGGGAGAATATCGTTGATGTCGTCGTAGGTGACGTAGCCATGTTCCTGGCCGAGATGCACCAGAGTTTTGATCGTCTCGGTCAAGTCCACCGTGGATACTGACGGGGTGGAAACGGGCGCACCCGTCTGGCTGCCCGGCGGCAGCTTCTGCGCCGCCGCCGCGATGGAAGTGGCCGTGTGCTGGGCTTTGCCATTCGCTTCCGGCGGCTTGGCCGCCGCGCGCTTGGCGTTTGAAGTGATGACAAACCGCCGCCGCGCCGGAGCGTTTTTGGCCCCCGTTTTTGGCGTGCTTTCGCTCTTGCGGCTGTGTGGCGACTTTCCGGCCGCCGATGATTTTCGTTTCTGCATAAAGTATAAGACCCAAATAATTCGCTTCAGTTCAGAGAAATGTGGGCGATTTTCGCCCAGCGAACGCCGTTGCTCCCGACAATTGTGCCTTCACCCAATAAACTTCGGGAGATTGCTACCAGAAGACCGACGCCCCGCAATACTAGCCGCTTTTGTGGGAAATTCAAGAATAATCGTCGCGTCAGAACGGTGGAAAAAGTTATAAAATTTGAGGAATCCGCGCGTTTTGGCATCAACCGTGAAAATCCAGAATCAATCCTGCGCTCGAATCTGGGCGATGTCATGGGCGATTTGTCCGCGCAATTCGACCGGCGACGCAAATTTCCGCTCGTCGCGCAGCTTGCCGGCGATTTCAACCTCCAATTCCGTGCCATAAAGATTGCCGTCAAAATCCAGCAGATGCGCCTCCACGCGCAACTGCGGCGCGGCGGCGGCCACGGTCGGCCGAAAGCCGATGTTGAGCGCAACGTGATACAATTTTTCTTTCAGCTTTGTGCAGCCGGAATAAACGCCGTTCGGCGGCAGGATCAAGCCTGTCGCGTCCAGATTCGCCGTCGGAAACCCAAGCTGCCGTCCGAGCCGGTCGCCCTCGACTACGCGCCCGGAAATGGCGTAGGGCCGGCCCAGCATCTGGCTCGCCGCGTCGAAGTCACCTGCGCGAACCGCCTCGCGGATGCGCGTGCTGCTGACGGTCTGGCCGTCGAGTGAAACGGCGGCCAATCCATGAACGATGAAATTCAATTCGTTGCCAAGCTTTTGCAACAGCGTGACATTGCCGCTGCGATGGTGGCCAAAGACAAAATCTGCGCCGACGCAGATGCTGTGGATTTTGCCGAGGTCACGCGCCAGTTCGCGAATGAAACCGTCGCCGGATTTTTCGCTGAACACTTTGTCGAAAGGGATTTCCAGCAGCGCGTCCGCGCCCAGCGATTCAATGGCGCGCACTTTTTGCGGCAGTGAATAGATCAACGGCGGCACGCGGTCGGGCGCGACGATGGAGTTGGGATGGCGGTCGAAGGTGATCACGAGCGCAACCGCATCATGCTGGCGGGCGTCGGCGATGGTCTGCCGGATGATTTGCTGGTGGCCGAGATGCACGCCGTCGAAAACGCCGATGGCCAGACAGACTTTGCGGCTGCCGTTGCCCAGTTTGTTTGCGACGCGGATAACTTTCATCTTATGGAATTTTTACCACGGATGGACAAAGATAAACACGTATAAAAGATTGCCGCCGCTTAATTATCCAAGCATCCACCCATCCGGCAATTTTATGCTGCCGCGAGTTTCAAATACGGCAAAACTTTTTTCTCCAAACCCGCCGCCGTCAAATTCATTATGTCATCAAACTTGGTCGCGTCGGCCACGTCGAATTTCCCGGAAACGCTCCGGCGCAGCGTGGTCAGGTGCGCGCCGCAGCCGAGTTTCTGGCCGAGGTCGTGCGCGATGCTGCGGACGTAGGTGCCCTTGGTGCAGGCGACGCGAAATTTCCCCAGCGGCTCGGCGTATTCCGTGAAACGAAAATTGTAAATGTGAATGAGGCGCGGCTCGCGTTCCACCTCGATGCCCTTGCGCGCGAGCTTGTAAAGCGGCACGCCGTTTTTTTTGATGGCCGAAACCATCGGCGGCATCTGCATCTGGTCGCCGATGAACTTGGCGGCTTCCTCGTTCAACTGCTCCAGCGTCAGCAGCGGGACGGGCAGCGAGGCAGTGATCTCGCCGTCCGTGTCGTAGCTGTCCGTCGTTTCGCCGAACTTGATCGTGCCCTCGTAAACCTTGTCGTCGCCCATCAGCTTTTCCGAAAGCTTCGTGCCGCGGCCGAGGACAATGATTAAAAGTCCGGTGGCATTCGGGTCGAGCGTGCCGCAATGACCGACCTTCTTGATTTGAAAGCGGCGGCGGATCGCGTCCACGACATCGTGCGAGGTTGGGCCGACGGGTTTATCAATGAGAATCGCGCCGTCGAGCGAGGAAAAATCTTGCATGAAAATTATTTCGCGTTGTCCAACGCCTTTTTTACCGCCGCGATTACCTTGCGCTGCACCGCCAGCGGCTTGCCGGGAATCCGCGCGCCCGCCGCCGCCGAATGGCCGCCGCCGCCAAATTGCTGCGCGATTTCATTCACATTGACCTTTTCATTTTTGGAACGAAGGCTGATGCGCGTGAGTTCCGGTTCAATTTCTTCAAACACGCACGCGATGACCACCGGCTCAATGGCGCGAATGTGGTCAATGAGTCCTTCGGAATCGTTGCTCTCGGCGCCGGTGCGGGTGAAATCCGCCTTCTTCAGCCAGAGATAGGCGATCTGGTCGCTGTGCGCGAGGCGGAACTTGCTGTAAACATGCTTGAGCAGTTTGGCGCGGGAGAGCGGATAACTCTGATAAACTTCGTCGCCGATTTTCGCGAGGTTCGCGCCACGCGTGACGAGTTCCGCGCCGGTGTGAAACGTGCCGGGCCGCGTGGTCGGATACTGAAACGAGCCGGTGTCGGTCGAGACGGCGGTGAACAGGTTGTCGGCGATGAGCTTCGTGATCGGCCAGCGCGCGACTTTGAGCAGGCGGAAAATCAGTTCGCCGGACGAAGGCTCGCGCGCGGAAACCCAGTTCACGTCGGCGTAGCGCGTGTTGCTTTCGTGATGGTCAATGTTGATGAAAACTTTCCGGTTGGCAATGCACTCGCCGGCCTTGCCGAGCCGCTGGAAGCTTGCGCAGTCCGTGGCGATGACGCAGTCGAACTTCTGGCCCCCCTTCGGTTTTTGAAACAGGCCGTCGGGATCGAGAAATTTCAATTTCTGCGGGACGGAATCCTCGTTCCAGACCGTGACCTTTTTGCCCTCGTTTATTAAAGCCAGCGCGAGGCCGAGCTGCGAACCGATGCAGTCGCCGTCCGGCCGGACATGGCCGACGATGCAAAACGTTTTGTGTTCGCGGATGACCTCGATGATCCGGTCAATGATTTTGGGATAGCTTTTCAAGATTCTTCGGTTGACGGTTCTTCAGTAGGACCTCTGTCCAATGGCGTCGTTTTGTCCAGCTCATCCAGGATTTGCAGGACACGGTTGCCGCGCACGATGGAGTCGTCGAAAACAAATTTCAGCGTCGGTGTGTATTTCAAGACAATCGAACGCCCGATCATGCTTTGGATGCGGATGCGGTGTTCGGTGAGCAGTTGGAAGCCGCGCTTCTGCTGCTCGGCATTGCCGAGAATGCTGATGAAGACGATGGCCGATTTGACGTCGCCCGCCACGTCCACGTCGTTGACGGAGATCAGGCCGGCTTCGTTGACATGGAATTCGCGGCGGATGGCTTCGCCGATTTCCTGTTTCAGGAGTTCTCGAACTCGTTGGATTCGCAGGCTGGCCATAAATCGAAAGGATTGATGGATTATTGGATGGATGAATCAATGAGTCGTTGAACGGATGCGTCGGCACCAATCCATTCATCCAACATCCCATTCATCCAGCAATCCGGGTTCATAACTTCGCCGCCACCTTTTCAATCGCGTAACATTCGATCGTGTCGCCGACTTGAAATTCGCTGTAGCCCTCGATGCGGATGCCGCATTCCATGCCCGCGCGGACTTCGTTGACCTCGTCCTGAAAACGGCGGAGCGACTGGGAAATGCCCTCGTAAATGATATCCTTGCGGCGGCGCACGCGGACTTTGCCCCGGACAATGCGGCCGCTGGAGACCATGCAGCCGGCGACCGGCACGCCTTTGGACAGTTCAAAAATCTGCCGCACTTCGGCCACGCCGGTGATCGTTTCCCGGGCTTCCGGATCGAGCAAGCCAGCCATGGCTTCCTTCACCTGGTCAATCAATTCATAGATGATTGCGTAAAGTTTGATCTGCACGCCGGCGTGCTTGGCCTTTTCGGCGGCGGTGCTGTCCACGCGCGTATGGAAACCGAGGATGATCGCGCCGGACGCTGATGCGAGCGCCACATCATTTTCGCTGATCGTGCCGACGTCGCTGTGCATGACTTCAAGCGAGACTTTGTCCGCCTCGATTTTCTTGAGCGCCTCGACAATCGCCTCGACCGAGCCTTGCGTGTCAGCCTTGACGACGACCTTGAGCGCCTTGCTTTGGTTGGCGGCCAGCGTGGCAAACAGGTTTTCCAGCGTGACCTTTTTGCTTTCGTGACCGGCGGCGCGATCCTTGAGAAAACGTTCTTCCGCCTTGTCGCGCGCGGCCTTTTCATCCTCAACCACGCTGAATTCCAAGCCCGCATCCGGCACGCCATTCAAGCCGAGCACGCGCACGGCGACGGACGGCCCAGCTTCCTTGAGCCGCTGACCTTCCTCGTTGATCAAGGCGCGGACGCGGCCGTAAAATTCGCCGCACAAAATGATATCGCCGAGATGCAGCGTGCCTTTGCGCACGAGCACTGTCGCCGTCGGGCCGCCGGGTTCGACGCCGGACTCGATGACGTTGCCCTTGGCGTGGCGGTCGGGATTGGCCTTGAGTTCGAGCAGGTCGGCCTGCAGCAAAATCATTTCGAGCAGCTTGTCAATGCCCTGTTTCGTCAGCGCGGAACACTCGACGAAAATCGTGTCGCCGCCCCAATCGTCGGGAACGAGACCCTTGTCCTGCAACTGCTGGCGGACTTTCATCGCATTCGCGTTCGGATGATCAATCTTGTTGACCGCGACTAGAATCGGCACCTTCGCCGCCTTCGCGTGGCTCAACGCTTCCAGCGTCTGCGGCATGACGCCGTCATTAGCCGCAACGACGAGCACGACGATGTCGGTGACGTTTGCGCCGCGGGCACGCATGGAGCTGAATGCCGCGTGGCCGGGCGTGTCGAGAAATGTGATCTGCGCCAATTCTTTTTTTCGTTCGGGATGCGGAACGGAAATGGTGTAGGCACCGATGTGCTGCGTGATGCCGCCGGATTCGCCAGCGGCGACGTTTGCCTTGCGGATGACGTCGAGCAGCGACGTTTTGCCGTGGTCAACGTGGCCCATGATCGTCACGACCGGTGCGCGCGGCTTGAGCTGCTCCGGCTTGTCCTCGGTGTCGAGTTCGACTTCCTGGACTGGCGCGTGCACGACACCGCCGCCGCGCTCGCGTTTTTCCACTTCAAAACGGAAACCGTATTTGGCGCAAAGCTGCACGGCGATTTTTTCATCAACCGCCTGGTTCACCGTGGCGAACACGCCAAGGCCCATCAAATCGGCGATGATCTTGAACGGTTTCTGTTTCAGTGCATCAGCCAGCGCGCGCACGACAATCGGCGGCTTGATGACGATGAATTCGCCCGTCGTCGGTGCGACAAATTTTGGCTGTGCTGGCGCGGCCGGTTTGGCCGGTTCGCGTTGTTGCGGGCCGCCTTGACGGCCGCCAAATTGTGAGCGCTGGCCCGGTCCGCCCTGACGAAAATCACCTCGTTGCGGCGGTCCGCCTCGTTGCGGTGGTCCGCCCGGGCGCGGTGGCGGCGATTTGGCCTGGCCGGGTCTTTCTGCGCCGCGCGGTTGCGGCCGCGGAGAAAGCTGGATGAAACCGACTTTGTCACCGATTTTCGGGCCGACCGGTTTGGGCGGCGCGGGCGGCGCGGGCGGAATTTTCGGCGCTTCGACCACGGGCGGTAAAACCGATTCTCCGTTTTCGATTTTGGTTTCGACCACCACCGGTTCTTCTTTGACTTCCGGGATCACCGGCTCCGGCTCCGGTTCCGGCATGGGAGCGGGAGCGGGCGGCGGGGCGGTGATGAGAACGATTTTTTCCTCGACGGGCGCGGGTTTGGGCGGTTCCGGCGCAGGTTTGGGCGCGAGGCGGGCGGCGATTTCGGGCAACGATTTGAGGATTTCCTCTTCCAGCCACTCGGCGCTGATTTTATCCAGCGAGCTGGACGGAACTTTGGCGGCGGCAATGCCCAGCGCCTTGGCCCTGGCCAGAACGTCCTTGTTCTCCAGACCGAGCTTCTTTGAGATGTCGTAAATCCGAACGGGCATAAATATGTTTAACCATGGCCGACCGGAATGTGCAATTGGCCTTCATGGCTAAATCGCAGAAACCAACTGTGTTCCGGCCGACTTCATAAAATCAAGTGTTCACGGGCGTTTCGCCGACGTTCAACGTCCGGCGTCCGGCTTCGGCGTGCGCGGCTTCCAAAATGGCCGCCGCGTTTTCACCAATCTGCGGAATGTCGGAAATGTCGCTCGCTTCCGCTGACAATAAATCTTCCAGCCGCGTCACACCGGCATGCACGAGCGCGTCGGCCTGTTCGCGGGTCACGCCCGGAATCGCCGCGAGCGCTTCCACAGCCTCGGCGACTTTTTCGTCAAAACCCTTGGTGACGATGTGTTCGGCGTCAATGTCCACTTCCCAGCCGGTCAACCGGGCCGTCAGCCGCGCATTTTGTCCGCGCTTGCCGATGGCCAGCGACAACTGGTCTTCGCTCACCATGATTTTCACGCGCTTGCGCGCTTCATCCAGCTCGATGGTTTTCAACTGCGCCGGTTCCAGCGCCTTGGTGACAAAAGCTTTTACGTCGGCCGACCACGGAATCACGTCCACCTTCTCGTTGTTGAGTTCGCGGACGATGTTTTTCACGCGCTGGCCGCGCATCCCGACGCACGCGCCAACCGGATCCACCTTCGGGTCGCGCGAATAAACCGCCATCTTGGTGCGGAAACCGGGTTCGCGAGCGATGCCCTTGATCTCAATCGTGCCGTCGTTGATTTCCGAAACTTCCAGCTTGAACAGCTTGATGATGAACTGCGGGTCGGCGCGGGACAAAATGATCTCCGGCCCGTGAGGGCCTTCCTCGACGGCCTTGACGTAGCAGCGGATGCGTTCGCCGACCTGATATTCTTCGGTCGGCACGCGTTCACGGTTCGGCAGCAAGGCCTCGTATTTTCCGAGATCCAAAATCACGTCGGAACGCTCGAACCGGCGCACTGTGCCGCTGATGATGTCGCCGACGCGGTCCTTGAACTCGGCAAAAATCATGGACTTTTCCGCCTGCCGGATTTTCTGCATCAGCGCCTGCTTGGCGAATTGCGACGCGACGCGGCCAAAGCCAGTGGGCGTGACTTCCTTTTCAACTTCGTCGCCGACAATGGCATCGGGTTTGATGCGGCGCGCGTCGAAGACGGAAATCTGGTCGTGCTGGGAAATGACCTTGTCCGCGACAATCAGCTTGGCGAACGCCTTGATGTCGCCGTTCTTCTGGTCAATCACCACGCGCAGTTCACGCGCCGGGCCGACCGCCTTTTTCGCGGCGGACAGCAGCGCTTCCTGGACAGCACCGATCAGAACATCACGGTTGATGCCCTTTTCGCGTTCCCAAAATTCCAAAACCGCCAAAAAATCTGCGTTCATAGCTCGATACGACGTTTGCATCCGGCGAACAAAAAAGCCGGAGATGGTGATCATCCGACTTTCGCGCGCTGGCCGAACCAGCAAACTTTACCGTTCTTGTTGGTAGAATAATTTTTTGTCAGTCCGGCGTC
>Ga0182030_10014254_pt1 | contig 15712 bp, 13 predicted proteins | sample 812S3MmetaG_FD_121299 | JGI IMG/M metagenome (GOLD analysis project Ga0182030, IMG submission 121299) | Permafrost microbial communities from Stordalen Mire, Sweden - 812S3M metaG (Illumina Assembly) | ecosystem: Environmental > Terrestrial > Soil > Wetlands > Permafrost | place: Sweden...
CAGAGGCGATGGCCTGGTCCATGATGGAGAGCGCGTCGCGCATGGACCCGTCGCCGGCCTCGGCCAAGAGCGCCAGCGCGGCGTCTTCCGCCTCCACCTCTTCCTGCCCCGCGATCATGCGCAGTTGCGCCAGAATGTCGTCGAACTTGACGGCGTGAAAGCTGAAGTGCTGGCAGCGGGAGCGGATGGTCTGGGGAATGTTTTCGGGCTCGGTGGTGGCCATCATGAAGATGACGTGCGCCGGCGGCTCTTCGAGGGTCTTGAGCAGGGCGTTGAAGGCGGCCTCGGTGATCTGGTGGGCCTCGTCGAGGATGTAGATTTTGTAGCGGTCGCGGGAGGGCGCGTAGCGGGCGGCCTCGCGCAGTTCGCGAATCTCATCGATGCCGCGGTTGGTGGCTGCGTCGATCTCGATCACGTCGACAGCATTGCCCTGGCGGATCTCGATGCAGGAATCGCACACGCCGCAGGGCTCGGGCGTGGGGCGGGCTTCGCTGCCAATCTCCGTGCGGCAGTTGAGCGCCTGGGCCACGATGCGGGCGATGGTGGTTTTGCCGATGCCGCGATGCCCGGAGAAAATGTAGCCGTGGGCGATGCGGTTCTGCTGGAGCGCATTCATCAGCGTGCGGGTCACGTGCTCCTGGCCGGCCACGTCGGCAAAGCGCTGCGGACGATATTTGCGGGCCAGAACCTGGTAACCCATGGGTGTGCGCACTCCTTGAAGGCCAGGCCCGTCAGTTATGAGGTTTCCCACCCTTCGCAAAATGCGCGAAGGATGGGGCACCCAGCCTTTGGCGGCCAGACGGCCTTATTGAGATTGTATCGTTCCGGAGGGAGCCGGGTGAAACCGCGCACGGCGGGCTGGATTGCGCGTCTGGATCGAGCGTAGAATATCTGCATGAAGCTTCTGGCTGCGGTTGCGCTGGTTCTGGTCTTGATGGCTGGTCCTTTGTGTGCGCAGCGGGGCTCGGCTCATGGCGGTTTCTCGGGTTCCCGTGCTGGTTTCTCGGGGCACGCTACGTCGGGAGTTCATGGCGGCTTCAGCGCTCCTGCTGCGCGCGGATTTGCGGGATCGAGCGGCCGGACTGCCGGCCGGGCTTACCTTGCGCCGCGCGGCCTGCAGCGGTCGAGCGTAGGCGCTTACAACCGCTCGCCTTATACCGGCGGCTCGGGGCGCTACCGGCATCCGTACATTTCGGCGTATCGGCGTGCGTACGCGTATGGCGTTGGCGGGTGGGTGGCGCCGTACTACCTTGGCGATCCCGGCTACGGGTATGATTCCGGTGACAACGGCGACGTAGAGACGTCGCAGAACGCAAGCCCGGAAGGATATGACGAGCAGGAGCCGCCGCCTCCGTATCCGTCCTATCCCTCGTATCCGCAGCCATCGGCCGCGGCGCAGGCTCCGGCGATTCCTCCGGCAAACGAGGAAGCGGTTACGGTGATTTTCAAGGACGGGCGGCCGGCGGAGCAGATTCGGAACTTTATCCTTACGCCGGGCACGCTCTATGTGGGCGGGGAGCATCGCCGGGAAATTTCAGTAGACCAGATCGACTTGGTTGCAACGGCCAGGGTGAACCGGGAAGCGGGCGTGGAGTTCCAGTTGCCTGCGGCTTCCCGGTAGATTCGCCAAACCAGCATCGTGTCAGGTAACGCACGCTAGGCGCCTTTGCGGGTCTTGCGCTTCTTTTTTGCCCCGGCCAACTCAGCTTTGTTCGCAGCGCGTTTGCGGCGGCGAATCTCTTGAGGCGAGTACATGGTCCCGCGGCACTTCTTTGCGCCGCAGTTGCAGATCGCCTCGTCGTCGCCGCCGTCGTAGAGGCAGTAGTCGTAGGTGATCTCTTCGCCGGCGGCGATGGGGCGGATGGACTTGATGAAGACCCGGCCGCCGATCTCGCTGGTCTCGCAGTTGGCGTTGCAGCTGTGGTTGATGAACATGGCCATCGAGTGCCCGTCGATGACGATATCGCCCTTGCCCAGTCCAAATAAATAGGTGATGGGCGAGTCCTCATAAGCCTCATCGGCCTGGTCTTTGCTGAGCTTGGGGCCGGTGTACTCGGCCACGCGGCGGCCCTTGAGGATGGGTGTGGTGGTGTAGCAGCCGGCGGCGTGGATGGCGGAGGAGCGGATGATCAGGGCCATGCGGGTATGCGATGCTTTCCTTGGGGCGCAGAATTTTGGATGGAGCGGAATTTTGCTGTATGCACCGCATCGTACCATTAAACAGGGTGGTTGGAGACGCGCCGCCCGAACACGGGGAAATGGAATGAAACGGGGCTTGTGGATCGTGATGGTTTTGGCGGGCTGCGCGATGGCGGCAACGCACGGGTACGCTCAGGCTGCGCCGGCCAACACCAGCCAGCAGCCGGCCCAGGCTCCAGCCCAGACTCCCGCCAAACCGGCTGGGTCCAATCCTTTCCCGGAAGACACAACCAACGTTCCGGTGATGCCGTCGACGGGCACGCCGGCGCTGCCGCCGGGGACCGACGACGGTGGCGCGGCCGCCGACGCGCATGTGCGCCTGCCGGGCGAAGACATGGACCCGGTGCGCAGCCCCGACGATCCGGCGCACGATGCGGACTCGGGCTCGTCGAGCGACTCGAGCTCCAGCCAGACGGGCATGGACAAGCTGCTGCCCGGCGCGGACGACGACACCGGGCAGCAGGGCAGGCAGCAGGGCAAGCATCGCAAGCTGACCGTTGAGGCGCCGGAGCACACGGAGACCTCGGCCGAGGACATCCAGGTGGGCGAGTACGAACTGGACATCAAGAACTGGAAGGCGGCACTGTCGCGGTTTGAATCGGCCATGGTGCTGGCGCCGGACGAGCCGGAGGTCTACTGGGGGCTGGCGGAGTGCGAGCGGCACCTGGGCAAGTTTGCCGAGGCCCGCGGCTACTACCAGAAGGTGGCCGAGTACGACCCGGACAGCCGGCACGGGAAGGAGGCGATCAAAGCGTTGAAGGCGCCGGAGATAGCGAACGCCAAGGCGGCTATTGCAGCGCCTGGGGCGGCAAAGTAGGGCTGTAAGTCCTTTATTTACGTGTATTTTAAAAAATGGATATGATGTAAGTTCTTTATTTCGATAGGCGATTTGTCGCCAAAATTTAGTAACATGTTTATTTTCAATCACTTACGTAGAAAGCCGGGAATTTACCTTTTTAATGCTCTGAGTTTTGATGCTCCGGAGGAACGGTTTCGAAGGACGTTTGGCGGTGTGCCGGATGGTTTCCTGTTGGCGAGCATCCAGGTACATTGTGCGCCTCGGGTGGGGAATAATATGCAAGCGGCTGGCTTAACTCCCGAAGAGCATCCCTCCGGGGCTAAAGCCCACCTTTATTTTCTTGCATTTGCGGCACGACTAAAGTCGTGCCCTGTTACAAAACCTTCGCGAATCTCCCGCGCCTGCGAGTTTTTCGCAGCCTATTAAAAGCCGGACCAGCGCAGATAGGCGGCGATGATGGGCTGTCGCCAGAGAGAGCTGACGATGCCGCCGATGCAGAGGAAGGTGCCGAACGGGAGCTTGGTTTCCGCCCAGGACTCCGAGCCGCGGCGGCCTGCTGGGACGGCGAGCAGTGCGAGAGCGGCGACCGACCCGAGAATGGCTCCGAAACCAAAAGCCAGCAGAGCGCCGGGTAGGCCGAGCCAGGCGGCGAGCAGCGCCATGAGCTTGGCGTCACCCAGGCCGATGCCTTCGCGGTGGCGGATGAGCTTGTAGAGCCAGCGGATGAGCAGGACCAGGCCGGCGCAAACCACGATTGCGATCAGGGCGGAGAGTAACGCGCGGAGCAGCGAAGGCGCGCCATCGACTCGGGACGCAAACTCCTCATGCCCCGTTGTCACGACCAGGCCGAGAATGGTGCCAGGAATTGTGAGGAAGTTGGGCAGCCACAGGTTTTCGGCATCGAGGATGGCGAGAGCCACTAGCAGCCAAGCCAGCGCCATCGCGGCTGCGGCTTCCACCAAGATGAGCCAGACCCAGTCAGCAGGGGCGAAGGCGTCGGTGCCCGTAAGGGAACGCCACACCGCTGAGGCCCAAAGCGCAGCGACAGCAAGCTCGACCAGCGGATACCGCCAGCCAATCCAAGCGCCGCACTTCCGGCATCGCCCGCGCAGCGCTAGCCAACTCAGCAGCGGGATGTTCTCCCACCACGCCAGCGTGTGGTCGCAGTTGCGACAGTGGGAGCGCGGACTGACCACGCTCTCGCCCTCTGGCCAGCGGCTGAGGCACACGTTGAGGAAGCTGCCGAAGGCCAGGCCCAGCAGGCCGGCGAAAACCGTTCCCAGAATGCGTATCATGCGCGAGGTCGAGTATACGGCACCTGTCACCTGCGGTGAGGCGGACGCCGCTGGCGCGGCAACGGGTTCGTGGCCTCCCACCCATTTCACGATGAGGCTGTGAAATGGATGGGGCACGGGCAGATGCTCGCTCATTGCGGGTTAAACTAGAGAGGCATGGACCAATCGCCTGCAAGCCACCCCGCACAAGCTGCTGCTGAACCCGTTGCCACGGACCCGGCGCGGGCGGCGGCGCTGTTCGCGGAGTCGGCGGCGATCATGGCGCGGCTGCGCGCGCCGGGCGGCTGCCCCTGGGACCGCGAGCAGAGCTTCGACTCCATCCGCAAATACACGCTGGAGGAGACCTATGAGGTCTTCGACGCGATTGAGCGGCGGGATTTCCGGCACCTGGCTGAAGAGCTGGGCGATCTGCTGCTGCAGGTTCTGTTTTATGCGGAGATGGCGGCCAACGAGCGGCATTTCACCATCAGCGATGTGCTGGAGCAGCTGAATAACAAGCTGATCCGCCGGCATCCACACGTGTTTGGCGAGGAGGCTTCGCGGGCGGCGGGCAACCGCGCGGATGTGGACGTGGCAGTGGAGGGTTCGTCGGCGGCGGTGCTCAGGAATTGGGAAGAGATTAAAGCGGCAGAAAAGGCATTGCATGCAGCAGACGCGCCTTCGGCGCAAAGGCTCCAAGAGTCGCGTTTGGATTCGGTGCAGCGGGCTCTGCCGGCGCTGGCGGAGGCGACCAAGCTTGGCGCGAAAGCCCAGAAGGCTGGATTCGACTGGCCCGACTGGCGCGATCTGCTGCCCAAGCTGGCTGAGGAGACGGCGGAACTGGAGGCGGAGGCGGCTTCGGCTGATCCGACGCGCAAGCCTTTTGTCGAAGCGGAACTGGGCGACCTGCTGTTTACCGCGGTGAACCTGGGCCGGCATCTGGGCGTGGACGCGGAGATGGCGCTGCGCGGGTGCAATCGGCGATTCCGCGCGCGGTTTGCGGCGATGGAGGCGGCTTCTGACAGGTCGCTGGAGGAGTTGTCGGCGCCGGAGCTTGAGGAGCTGTGGGCGGGGGCGAAGAAGAAGCTGGCGCTGGGGGAGGGGTTGTGAGGTTGTTCACGGAAGAGCGTCCCTCAGGGGCTGAAGCCCGGCTTTATTGTGCGGGCAGGTCGGCGCGGCTAAAGCCGCGCCCTTTCAAAAAGTTGCTTTTTTCGGCACGACTCAAGCCGCGCCCTGACACTTCTTGCGGCTCCCGATTTGATTTTGCACAACTCCTGAATTCGTTCTCTTGTCGAAGTGGATCAGCGAGAGATTTGCGATGATTGTCATTCGCGCATGCAAAGGACAGGACGAACTGGAGGCCTGCGTCCAGTTGCAGGTGGAGACGTGGGGGTACGACCCGACGGACGTGATTCCGCGCAAGGCGTTTCTGGTGTGGCAGAAGGTGGGCGGGCAGGTGATCGGGGCATTCGACACGGAGGGCGGCACGGAGAGCAAGACGGAGATTGCCGGCACGCCGGCCGAGGCAGGGGTGGAGTCGCTGGTGGGGTTCCTGTCGGCGCTGCCTGGAATCAAGGCTGGCCCAGACGGACCGCGGCCTTATTTGCACTCGCACATGATGGCGGTGAAGGAGGGGTATCGCAACCGCGGATTGGGCGCGCAGCTGAAGCTTGAGCAGCGCAGAGAGGCGCTCACGCGCGGCATTCGCCACATCGAGTGGACCTTCGATCCGCTGGAGATCAAGAACGCCTATCTCAACATTCACAAGCTGGGCGCAGTGGTGCGCAGTTATCTGGTCGATTTCTATGGTGTATCCTCATCTCGACTGCAGGGCGGGCTTCCCACCGACCGATTAGTGGCCGAGTGGGAGATCGATTCGCCGCATGTACGGGCGGTTCTGGCAGGCGCACCGGGTGCGATGCCAAGGATTGAGGAAGAGATCGTGGTGCCGGCCCCGATCTATGCGTGGAAGGCCGGCGAGTCGGGGCGGGAGCAGGCGCTGGCAGTGCAGCAGGTCAACCGCGCCCGTTTTCAGAACGCTTTTTCTCAGGGCTTGGCCGTGGTCGGGTTCGAGCGCGACGCGGAAGGCAACGGAGTGTACCAACTGGGGCATCCCTCAGAATTGCAACTGGCCTCCGGGTTGAAACTGGATTAATTCTTTTCCCAAGGAATGCGACACGATGAAGATTGACGCTATTATTTTGCGAGAACTGCACCTGCCGCTGGTGCGGCCGTTTGAGACCAGCTTCGGGGTGACCCGCAACCGGCGCATTGTGCTGGCCGAGGTACGGTCAGAGGGGCTCACGGGCTGGGGCGAGTGCACGGCTGGCGAGCGTCCGCACTTCTCCGCCGAGTCGACCGAGAGCGCCTGGCAGGTGATCGTCAACGAGCTCGGCCCCATGCTGGCCGCGTCCACGCCCGAGCACGGCGGCGATTGCCCGAAGATCTTTCGCCTGGTCAGGGGCAACTGCATGGCCAAGGCCACGCTTGAAAACGCCATCTGGGACATCGAGGCGCAGCGGGAGGGGATCTCGCTCTCGCGTCTGCTGGGCGGGGTGCGCGACACGATCGCCTGCGGCGTCTCGCTGGGCATTCAGCCGACGATCCCGGAGCTGATGGAGATTGTGGAGCGGGAGCTGGCCGCCGGCTATCAGCGCATCAAGCTGAAGTGCAAGCCGGGCTGGGACCTGGACGTGTTCGAGAAGGTGCGCAGCCGCTGGCCGGGGATCATGCTGAGCTGCGACGCCAACTCGGCCTACAAGCTGAGGGATGCAGACCACCTGGTGGAGTTCGACGCCTTTGACCTGCTGATGATCGAGCAGCCGCTGTGGCACGACGATTTCTATTTCCACTCCATGCTGCAGAAGCGTCTGGAAACGCCCATCTGCCTGGACGAGTCGATCCGCAACCGCCGCGATGCGCTGGCGGCGATTGAGATGGAGAGCTGCAAGATCATCAACATCAAGCTGGGGCGCGTGGGCGGGTTCTCCGAGGCCATTGCGGTGCATAATGCAGCGCAGGAGCGGGGCATTCCGGTGTGGTGCGGCGGCATGCTGGAGTCGGGCATCGGGCGCGCGCACAATATTGCGCTGTCGACGCTGGAAAACTACACGCTGCCGGGTGATGTGTCGGCCTCCAAGCGCTACTGGCACGAGGACATTGTGGAGCCGGAGATCACGGTCACTTCCGCGGGTGAGATTGCCATTCCCGATACGCCGGGGCGGGGCTATGAAGTGAAGACCGAGCTGGTGGAGCGGCTGACGGTGCGCAAGGAAGAGATTCGGGCGCTGGAGCTGGTGGGGTAGCCACCTGCGGTGGGGCAGACGCTCGCTATCCGCTCGCAGGAGCTTGGTCGGTTTCCCACCCATTCCGCAAAGAACGCGGAATGGATGGGGCACGGAGCGCAATGGCTGGCTCGCTGACTTGCTATCCGGCTACCAGAGCGTCTTCGGCGCGGGCAAAGGTGTAGGGGCCTTCGGGGACCAGGGCGACGCGGGCGTTGTCGGGCAGGCCGGCAAGGGCTGCGGCTACGGCTTCGCCCACGGTGGGGAAGGCACTCTCACCCAGGAAGCCGAGCTGGCCGCGGGTTACGCCGGGGGTGAAGAAGTAGAGATCGAACTTGACGCCCACCAGGGCCAGCTTCTCCAGCTGCCACTGGTCGACCTCCACCGGGGTTGAACGAATCTCTTCAAGGAATCCTTCGAAACTTTTCAATTTAGAAAGTTTGCGCGCGAACTCCGGTGAGCCGACGCCCTCGGCGCACTGGGCGACGACCAGAATGCGGCCGCCGGGCTTGACCATGTGCTGGGCGGCGGTGATGCCCTTGACCACCTGGTAGAAGGTCAGGTCGAGCGGGTAGCCGGCGGCGCTGGTGATGACCGCGTCGACGGGCTCGTCGAGGCGCTCCAGGCAGGTCTGCTCCACAAACGCAACGCCTGCGGCGTGGGCCTTGACCGGGTCGCCGGCAAAGACGCCGGAGATTTTGCGGTCTTGCGTGAGGGTCACGTCGAGCATGAAGTCGTGGCGGGCCATGCGAGCGATCTCGAGCAGCTCGGTGTGCAGGGGATTCGCGGCGATGGAGCCCTCTGTGGCCAGCGGCTCGCGCATGAAGCGGGGGGAGTGGATGACCTTGATGGTCTCCTGGGCGGCCAGGCCGGGTGCGATGAGCTTGCGCCCGCCGCTGAAGCCGAGCATGAGGTGCTGCTCGATGAAGCCGAGGGTGATGTGCAGGTCGGCGGCCATGAAGCGCTCGTCGATGTAGACCGGGGTGCCACGGCCGGTGGCGCCCAGGGAGCGATGCTCGGCGAAGGCCTTGGCGTCGTGGCTGACGACGCGGTATTTTGAAGCGATTTCAGCCCCGACGATGGTGTTGATCTCGTCTGCCGTTGCGCCGCGATGGAGGCCGGTGGCGATGAGGATCGTCACTCCCTCCACGGGAATGCCGGCCTGGTGGAGGCGGGCGAGGATCGGCGGCAGCGTGAGGCGGTTGGGCGCGGGGCGGGTGATGTCGCAGACGCTGAGGGCGGCGGTCTTTTTGCCGCGGGCGAGCTCAACCAGCGGCGGGCAGCCGATGGGCGCGTCAAGGGCCGCGGCGATAGCGGCCTGCTGGTCGTCGAGGGCGCGCGCGGTGTGGCTCATGATGAGCTGGGTGTTATAGCCGTCTGGAACTGAAACCTCGATACCGCTTTTGCCAAAGGAAAAATGGGCTTTCATACGCTCGCTTTCATACGCTCTGGGCGGGCCGCGGCCGGTGCTGGCCGACGCTTCAGTCCCATCCTACAGTGTACTTTTTTTCGCTGCGGCTTGCTGTGATTGTTAACCATCATAGGGGCTGATTCGTTGTGTAGGCAGAGGGGCCTGACGGCTCGCTTGCAAAAAGAGGAAAATCCGCAATGAATGACTCGATGAATTTGCTGAGCCGCGCTCTGCCCCGGCTTCTTCGTTCCTTAGCTCTGCCCGCCCTGCTTTGCGGCGTCCTGGTTTCTGCGCAAACTCCAGCTGCGCCGGCCCATGCGGCAGTTCCGACCCGCCCGGCAGTTCCGGCCCGGCCGGCGGCGCAGGCGCCTGGGGCTCAGGTAAGCGACCGGGAACTGGCCGAGACGCAGAAGGAGCTTATCCAATTGCTGCGGCTGAGCCCGACGCTGACGACGGTCGTCTCCCACGACCCCTCGCTACTGGCCAATCAAGACTACGTGAGCCGCAACAACCCGCAGTTGGCGCAGTTTCTGGCGGCGCATCCTGAGGTTGCCCGTAATCCGGACTTCTATCTCTTTACGCATGTGCATCTGGACGATGGCAGCCCAGACGAGGCGCTGGAACGCGCGGTGTGGCCGGAGCTGCACCCCCGCAACGATGACCGGAGCGTAAGCGACGTGGTCGAGCCACTTTCGGCGCTGCTGGCCTTTGCCAGCTTCCTGGCGGCGCTGGTGTGGCTGGTGCGGCAGTTTCTTGAGAATCGCCGCTGGGGCCGCATCTTCAAGCTACAGAGCGAAGTGCACGGGCGGCTGATTGACAAGTTCAGCTCCAGCCAGGAGCTGGCGGCGTACATGGAGACCGAGGCCGGGAGGCGGTTCCTGGAGGCGGCGCCGATTCCAGTGGGCATGGAAACGCAGCAGCGGGTACCGAATGCCGTGGCGCGCGTGCTTACGCCGCTGCAGATCGGCGTGGTGCTGGTGCTGCTGGGGATCGGGTTCTTCATGCTGCGGAATGTGCGCGAGGAGATGCACGATCCCATGCTGGTGCTGGGCACCATCATGCTGATGCCGGGACTCGGATTTATCATCTCGGCAGGGATGACGTGGCTGCTGGCCGCCAAGCTGGGGCTGATGCCCGAGAGCCGGGCTGCCGGAAACGAGCTAACTCCGCGCTTTGACGGCAGGGATGCGAAGTGAGTTGCACGGCGGGCGCGCCCGTTGAGAGGGTCATTGACGATGCCTTGGGAGTTTGCAATCCGAAATCCTCTCGGTGGTGCCGGCGAAAGCACGGGGCTGCTGAACGGGATGGCCGCGAGCGAGCAGCCGGCGGAGACGCTCATGGATAGCGACGCCTTCGCCGCGTTCTATCAGCGCTCGGCGCGCGGGCTGTGGGCGTACCTGGCGCGCGTCTCGCAGGACCCGGCGCTGGCCGACGACCTGATGCAGGAGAGCTTTGTGCGCTTTCTATGCGCGGGACGACCGGAGCTTCAATTGGCCGAGGGAGAAGTGGCGGCGCGGCGGTATTTGTTTCGCATTGCCACCAACCTGCTGCGCGACTACTGGCGGCGACCGGTTTCCGCGTCGATCGAGGAGATGCCCGAGGAGACGTTTGCGGCGGCGGACCTGACCGCGCAAGCTGATTCACAGGCGTTGCTGGGCCCAGCGCTGGCCGAACTACGGCCGCGCGACCGGCAGTTGCTGTGGTTGGCCCACGCCGAGGGCTATACGCACCGCGAGATTGCGCAGATCACAGGATTGGGCAGCGCCAGCATCCGGCTACTGTTGTTTCGGGCGCGGCGCAGGATTGCGCAGATTCTGGCAGCGCAGGCGTGCCGTCCGGAAAGAGCGCAGCCGCGCGGAGAACACGCACAGGCAGAGCCGTCTGGGAATTGGAGGAGCCAGCCATGAGCATAGGAAGCTGCAGACGGCAGGCTGAAGTCAATGACCTGCTGGCGCGCGGACACTGGCCCCATGCCTGCCCGGCTGAACTGCGCGCGCACCTGGACCACTGCCGCAGCTGCACGGAACTCGCGGCGGTGACCGAGGCATTTCAGCGCTCGCGAGCCGCAGCGGTGTTTGAGGCGCGGCTGCCGGCCGCAGGAGCGATCTGGTGGCGGGCGCAGCTCAGGCGGCGCAATGCGGCTTTGGAGCGGGTGGGCCGGCCGATCCTGGGCGCGTATGTGTTTGCGCTGACGGTCATGCTGCTGGTGGCGGGCGCGACTGTCATCCAGCAGGCGCGGCACGGCATGCGCTGGCTGGACTGGCTGCCGCAGTTGGAGGCGGCGCGGCTGCACGTGACTGGCTTCAATGCATCGCTGTGGCTGAGCTCGGGCGGCGTGCTGGTGGTGCTGCTGCCAGTATTTGCCACAGTTGCGCTGGCGGGAGCGGTGGTGGTGTACCTGGCGGAGCGGCGTTGACCCGAGCGTTCCTGGCTTGCTGCGCCGGCTACGGGAGCACACACTGAAGCGGCGGCGAAAATTTTTGATGAATTGCAAAACAACGTGCTCTCGGTCACAGGAGGGGGATAACACGGCCTTGGTATGATTAGGGGCGAAAAGACAAGCCGTTCCCGCTGGTGCGGCCGGCAAGGAGAGATTCATGTCCGATGTAAACGCGGTAAGCGCCATCCCTACCAAGATTCTGGTGCCGATTGATTTCAGCCCTTCTTCGCACGCAGCCCTGGAGTCGGCTGCCGACCTTGCCCTGCATTTTGGCGCGGCCATCCACCTGGTGCATGTGATTCCCATGTTCCCGGCCACCACGTTTCCGGATTTCATTCCGGAGAGCAAGTTTCTGGATGTCGCCAGGGCCGAGGCCGAGCGGCACTTTGCCGCGGCCAGCGCTGCCCTGATCGCCAAGGGCGTCAAAGTGTCCTCGAGCGTGGAGGTGGGCGACGACGTGGCCAGCGCGATTCTGGAAGCGGTGGAGCACGAGAAGGCCGACATGGTGGTGATCTCAACGCACGGGATTACGGGCTGGCATCCGCTGGTGTTTGGGTCGATTGCCGAGAAGGTGATGAAGCTGGTTGGCTGCCCGGTGCTGCTGCTGCGCACGCCCAAGCCGGTGAGCAGCGTCAAGGTCTCGTCCGGACGCCTGATGGAGTGGTGGTAGAAAGCAAGTAGCAAGCAGACAGACCAGGGGCGAATCTCCGGGAGTGCAGGGGGGATTCGCCCTTTTTGCGTCTGGACGAGGCGGCCCGTGGGGACGGGGCGTTGGGCAGGATGGAAGAGCTGCCGTTGCGCTTGCATGTAGGATGGAAGCCGGAACGCGGGCAGGGTGATTGGAGGAGGGCCAGGTGAAGTTGTTCCGGACGAAAGGCGGCGTGGCGGTGGAGCGGGGTGGGATCGTCTATCGCGTGGACGGCGTGGACTGGGATGGGCTGCTGGGGCTCGAGGATCTAAGCGGGGCTCTGGAGGTGCTGATCGGGGGGTGTGCGCCGGCGGAACCGCTGGATGTTGCCGAGCTGCTTGCGCCGATTGGGCGGCAGGAGGTTTGGGCGGCAGGGGTGACCTACTACCGCAGCCGCGGGGCGCGGATGGAGGAGTCGCGCGACGCAGGCGGAGGCAGCTTTTATGACCGCGTGTACTCGGCGGAGCGGCCGGAGCTGTTTTTCAAGTCGACGGCCAGCCGCACGGTGGGCACGGGCGGCAAGGTGAGGATTCGTGCGGATGCGGCGTGGTCTGTGCCGGAGCCGGAGTTGACGCTGCTGGTGAGCCCCGGCGGGCGCATCACGGGCTACACCATTGGGAACGATATGAGCTCGCGCGACATTGAGGGCGAGAACCCGCTTTACCTGCCGCAGGCCAAGGTGTACAGGGGAAGCTGCGCGCTGGGGCCGGGGATTCTTGTGAGCCGCGAACTGCTCGGTCCCTCGACCGAGATTGCGATTGAGATCGAGCGCGCGGGGAACGTGGTGTTTGCCGGATCGGTGGCGCTGAGCGAGTTGAAGCGCGATCCGCGGACGCTGGTCGAGTATCTCTTCTGCGACAATGTGTTTCCGGATGGGTGCTATCTGATGACCGGGACGGGGATTGTGCCGGATGCCGAGTTTACGCTGGCCAGCGGAGACAAAATTCGCATTACGATTGAGCCGATTGGGGTGCTGGAGAACGAGGTGGCATAGCGGCGCCAGGCCCAAGCACCTGCCCATAAATTAAGCAGCGCAGGGTACGGGCTTAACAGGCTGCGGAAAAACTCATCGCAACGGCAATTCCCTATGGCTTTGTATCATGGCATGGCTTCAGCCATGCCGACAAAGACCATCAAATCGACGTCGGGCTTTAGCCCCTGCAAAAATCAATAGTTGAACTCTTCTCATCCAAGGCCTCTTTCCGCACCCTGTATAGAGCATTTTCGGTCTAACTATTTACTGTCCGCTTAGGCTTCTGTGCTCTCCCACCCATTGTGCAAAGGACGCACAATGGATGGGGCACGGTGGATTCTGCTAACACTTGAGTTGAAAATGCGCTAGCCCGCCACGATTGCTGTCGTAGATGTACGAGCTAAAGCTCGTACCCTTCAAAGCTCGAAAAACCAGACGGAGGTTCCTGCCGATTATTCCTGCGCATCCACCACGCAGCGGAAGCCGACGCCGCCGGAGCGGTCGTAGCTGGGAGCCATGAGGAGCAACTTGCCATGCTCGTCGTTGCGATAGGCCTGCGGGAAGTACCAGATGGAGCCCTGCGGCTGGTAGTAGCTGCCGCCGCGGACGATGCCGGCGCGGGTGTGCTCGTCGGTGTACTCGTCGGTCCACTGCCAGACGTTGCCGACCAGGTCCATGACGCCGTAAGGGCTTGCGGCGGCCGGGTGCGCGTCGATCGGGTCGGGTCCGCGCATGGTGCGGCCGGTGTCGGGGGTGGGCACGTTGGCCGGGAGCCAGGCATTGCCCCAGGGGAAGGTGCGGTTGGCTGAGTTGCCAGGGGTATCCAAGCCTTGCGCGGCCAGCTGCCACTCCCACTCGTGGGGCAGGCGCTTGCCGGCCCACTTGGCGTAGGCGCGCGCGTCTTCAAGCGACACCCAAGTAACGGGGCGGTTGTCCCAGCCGGCGGGAAACCTCCCGGCGTTGCTCCCGTCTTTGGGCCAGTCGCGCAGGAAGTCGATCTTGTCGGCGGGCGCGTAGTGCGTGGCGTCGAGGAACTGCTTGAACTGGGCGTTGGTGACCGGGTACTTGTCGATGAAGAAGGGCTTGACCTCCATCACGTGGTCGTGGAAGCGGCGCGGCGCGGGCTCCCAGGAGTACTGCACGTCGACCAGGCTGGAAGCTCCGCCTTCGATCTCGACGCCCTGGACCTTGAAGTCATATTGGCCGCCGGGGATTTTGACCATGCCGGCAGGAGCTTCGGCGGCGGGCGTGGTGGGCGGAATCTCAACCAGCGACTGCTTGAGGATGGTGGTCTCGTTGGAGAAGTCGGCCAGCGGCTTGGCGGTGAGGGCGGCCATGCGCTGCATGAGGGACTTCAGGGCGTGATCAGGCTCGCCGGGCGTGGCCAGAATGGCGCCGTAACCTTGCGGTTCGAGATCGAAGCCGAGCACGGCGTTGTTGCCGTCGGTCTCGGGCTTCAATTCGACCCCATGGTAAAGATCGAAGTAGCGCAGGCCGGGTGTGAGTGGCACTTCTATCTGCCGGCCGGAGACGTTGTAGGCGTTGCGGTTGACGATGGTCCAGACGGTCTGGTCGCCGAGCGGCCATCGGCTCGCATACACGCCGTAGGTGCGCATGGGGTAGAGCGGCTCCCAGCCGGGCGAGACCAGGAATGGAGCGATACCGCGCTCGATTGTGGCCACACGGCGGGTCGCTTCGCCGTCGCGCGGATTGATGCCGATCCAGATGCCCCACACGTTCTCCCAGCTCTCCCAGCCGATGCCGTTGAAGAAGGCGTATTGCAGGTCGTCGGTCTTGTCCGGGTTCCAGCGGTCGCTGATGTTGGCCATGTGGCGGGTCTCGATCCACTTGAACTTGTCGACCATGGGGATGAAGGGGAAGGTGTACTGGCCCCAGTTCATCACGTTCCAGGCCAGGGCCTCGTCGCTGGGGCTGTCTTCAGGCTCAAAGGCCAGTGGATGGCCGATCTTTTCCGCGGCCAGCGAGAAGCCGAGCGGCACACCGTCCTGGGTGTCGCCGTTCACGCCGTCGGCATTGATCTCTTTCATCAGCGCGGCGATGGCGTCGGGCCAGGCAGCGGTTTCAGGGCCGGCAGGGGGCGGATGGGTGCCCTGGTCCCACATCATCAGCGGAAAGAGTACGCGCACGCCGCGACGGTGGAAGTCGGCGACCATCTGCCGCACGCCGTCCACGCCGCCGGGCATGGACTCGACCATTTGCAATTGGTTGCGGTCGTCGACGCCCATGTTGGGGTACGTGGCCCAGATGAGCACGGCATCGATGCCGCCGTAGCGCTTGTCCAGGTCGTCAAGATAGCGGTCAACGGTGTATTTGCCGGTGGTGGGGTCGAAGAAGTAGCGGTCGTGGACCATCATCTGCGGCTGCATGTAGCTGGACTGGGCCCACTTGAGCGCGGGCAGCCCATAGCGCGACCCGTCGTAGGCGATGCGGATGCGGCGCTCGCTGCGCCAGTGGGCGATGTCGGCCAGCCAGCGCTGGTGCATGTTGGCCGGGCATCCGTCTGTAGACGCGCCCTCGTAGGCGGCATGCAAGTTCATGCAGTCGGGCGGGGGAATCTGCTGGCTGTGGGCGTCGTATGCGGTGTCCTGCGCCGAAAGGAGCGAGGGGGCGGGCAGGGTGAGAG
>Ga0182030_10014255_pt1 | contig 15712 bp, 12 predicted proteins | sample 812S3MmetaG_FD_121299 | JGI IMG/M metagenome (GOLD analysis project Ga0182030, IMG submission 121299) | Permafrost microbial communities from Stordalen Mire, Sweden - 812S3M metaG (Illumina Assembly) | ecosystem: Environmental > Terrestrial > Soil > Wetlands > Permafrost | place: Sweden...
ACGCAGCTTGAGCTTTTTCTTTACGAAAAGCAGAACGGCCGCCCCGGATGTACGGGTGGGGGTTCTGGTTTTCTCCGACGCCAACGGCGCCTAAAAAAGTCTGCAATTCACGTTTGTGGTCGAGCCGCGTGATTGAATTTGCGAATCCATCGAAAATTATTCGGTGACCGGGGCTTTGCCGTCACTGTTCGGCCGATCTGACGATCCCCATATTTAAGCGGAAAATAGCGTCGCCTCAAAGGCGGCAGAATACGCCAGCTGAAAACCTATAGCTGGTCGGGAGGATCAAATGACAACGATAAAACAATTGCTCAACGAAAAAGGAAATGATGTCTTTTCGATTCGGCCAGACGCGACGGTTTATGATGCAATTAAAGAGATGTCTGACCGCGACATCGGCGCTCTGATGGTTGTAGAGAACGGAAGGCCTGTTGGAATTGTTACCGAGCGGCTTTATGCGCGGGAGATAGTCCTGAAAGGACGAACTTCTACATCAACGCTTGTTCGAGATGTTATGGAAAAAAATGTAATTTACGCTAAGCAAGATCAAACTGTTGAAGAATGCATGGCTGTCATGACCAAAAAAAGGGTGAGGCATCTCCCTGTCATTTCAGGTGACATTTTAGTCGGCGTGATATCGATCGGAGATTTGGTGAACTCGATCATAACTCACCATGAATTCACGATTGAGCAGTTAATACATTATATAAACTTCTGATTTGCTTCGCTAATTATTGGCACTGTGCGGCTTCGCCATTTTCCAGAATGAACTCGACGCCGCCGCCGCCGGCGTCGAGAGAGGCACGGATCGAATCAATTGATTCGGTCAAAGCTACCGCCCTAATGCCAAAGTGAGCAAAAGTGGGCCTGACATGAACGTGGAAAAATCCGCAGGCTCGCGAACATTCTGAAACAACGCCGTTTTTCGTGGGGAATGCGGGGGGAATGTTCCCGCTTCCATTCCCCATACGATTCAGTCACCGAAACAGCGTCAAGCTGTAACGGAGCCGCTGAAATGAACGCCCCAAATCATTCGACCACCAATGACGCCGCCCTTATCGCCCTCGTTGCGGCCCTGGCCGAGACGCAAGCAGCGCTTGCCGCCTTCCGTCTAAAGCGACCAGACGCCACCGAAGAGGACCGGGAACCGCTGGCCCTTCGCCGAGACGAACTGCTTGACGCGATCGAGGCCGCGCCTGCCGCCTCCCTGGAGGGCCTGAAGGTCAAGGCGCGTGCCCTCAAAGCCATATATTCCGATTGCTCGGTTTTTGACGTTGGCGACGCGTTGACGACTGATATGCGCTTGGCGTCGCGCATCGCGGAAGGGCTCAGCCGGCCCAGGCTATTCCGTCCAGATCGGCGCCAAATCTCAATAAGAGCGTGATAACGCCAGCAGGCTATTTCTTCGGGGGTGGCGATGAATGCGGCTTTTCCGTCAGCTTTCCCATTGCCGGTTTTGTGTCGTGCGGAGGATCGAAATTCAACGGCGCCCCAATGAGCCCCGCATACATGCTTCCTGTGCCGTCATTATATAAAACAGCCCGCATGATTTTGCGCCAGATGCCCATGTCCGCCTCCCGCCGCCTGCAATTCAACGAAAGCGCAACGCACGGCATTCGCTTGTGTTCCAATGGACTCCGCCAGCGCCTCCAATTATGCAGCGGGTCATTGCGGCGCGTTGGTTCAAAGACTTTTCGCCCAGAAATGAGCAAAAGCCTCTTCGGCGAACGAAAAACCCCGCGACCGGTTTTCACCTGCGGGGTCCGCCCCGGCGGCTGTACATCCGAGCGCGCCTTGGGATTGATCGGATAATGACGCGCGCATGTGTCGATCTTATGTCGGCGATCTCAGATGGCCGAAAGCCTCCGGCGCCGACGCTTCACAAATGGCGCCTCGCAGGCTCAAAGGGAGTTCAGGCCATGGCGACAATATCTTGCGCCAGGGACAGTGACAGGCTTCGGAAAGAGCCGAGGACATCGCAAGCGGCGTCCGGATCGAGCCTGTGGGCCATCCGCGCCGCATTGGCCTTCACCATGACGCCTTCGGGCGTCGTAGCGGCGATCTTGTCGATGTTTCCGGGTAGCCAAGCGGACAATCCGAGTTCAGTCTTAAAAGTCGCTTCGTGACCCTGAGCGGCCAGTCGCCAATTTTGCCTAACTGCTCAATCGACGACTCGAAGCCGACCTTGACCCTATTCACGAGAAGATGCTGGACGTTGCATATTGAACACAGGTCTCAACTATCCCGCATTCAAGGCTCGCTTCAAAGCGCCGACCATAGGTTTGGCGCCGCCTCCCGTGTAGCTTCGAGGTAGGTCAGGGTTAAGGACGAGTCACATGCAACGGACGAAGTTTGCGCGGCTGATGACCTGCGCTTCGATGATCTGCGGCGGCATGCTTCTGCCACACGGAGAATCTCTAGCGGCGGAAAACGGAGCCGGGATTTATCTGCTCGGCTTCCGAGGCCCCCTCGCTGGAATTATTCCCGAGCCCGGCGTCTATTTCCAGAACGACTTCTATTTTTATGGCGGTTCGGCTGGTGCAAATCGCGAGTTGCCATTCAATGGCGTTCTGGCTGCTGGCCTATCCGCCAGGCTGCCGGTCGACGCACCGACTATTCTCTGGTCGACGCCTTTCCAGATCGCGGGGGGAAATCTCGCTTTTTCGGCGACAGTGCCGATCGGCGGTCCAACAATCGACGCCGCTCTTGAATTGTCCTCGCCGGCGCTGAGTTCGGTGATCGCCCGAAATCAGCACGATTCCGTTGTGACGGTCGGCGATCCGCTCCTGTCGACTTTCATCGGCTGGCATTCCGGCAATTTTCACTGGAATGGCAGCATCACCGTCAACGTGCCCGTCGGCGACTACACGGAGGGCGCGCTCGCCAATATCGCATTCCACCGCTGGGCGGCGGACCTGGCTGGCGCGGGCACCTGGCTCGACCCTGCGACAGGACATGAGCTGTCCGGCGCCTTTGGCTTCACGTTTAACGGAACAAATCCGGCTACCAACTACACGACGGGAACGGAGTTTCACCTCGAATACGCCGCCATCCAGCATTTTTCGAAACAGTTCGATGCTGGCCTCGTGGGGTATTTCTACCAGCAACTGACCGCCGACAGCGGATCGGGGGCCAAGCTGGGTCCTTTCGAAGGGCAAGTGACGGCGCTGGGCGGCGCCGTCGGTTACAATTTCCTGCTCGGGCAAACCCCGCTCTCGGCCAGGATCAAACTGTACCGCGAATTTGACGTATCCCAGCGCTTGCAAGGCACGTCGGGATTTCTCACGCTCGCAATGCCGCTCGGCAATCCCATGGCGAGCAAGTAACATGGAAATTGCAAAACATTCACTTGGCGTCGGCTTGATAGCAACGTTTTTCCTGGCGGGAGGCGGCACCGCTTTGGCGCAGCAACGGGCCGGCTCCCCGTCTGATAGGTCGCCTCTTGGGCAAGACGAGATGGTCGCCTCGGCGCCGGCGCCGTCCGACTCGGGAAATGCGTCCTCAGATCTGGCCAAGCAATTGTCTAACCCGATCGCCAACCTGATCAGCGTGCCGCTTCAAAGCAATCTGGATTACGGCGGCGGTCCGCAGCACAGGGGTTCGCAATATCTGCTGAACATCCAGCCGGTCATCCCGTTCAAACTGAACGATGATTGGAACCTGGTCACGCGCACCATCGTGCCCTTTACCGATGTCGTGCATATCGCCCCCGGCAACCCCGTTGGCCTTGGCGACACCGTGCAGAGCTTTTTCTTCTCACCGACAAAGCCGGTCAACGGGATGATTTTGGGCGCGGGACCGGTGCTCCTCTATCCGACCGCGACGCGGGACAATCTCAGCGCCAACCAGTTTGGCGCCGGCCCGACCATCGTCGCACTGACGCAGTCCAACGGTTACACGGTCGGCATTCTCGCCAATCATATCTGGGGCGTCGGCAATCCCGGAACGAATGGTCTTGGCGGTCAATCCATCCTGGGCGACGACGGCGCTACCATCCCTGTTCCGCCCGGACGCTCACCTCGGGTGAACGCCACATTCATGCAGCCCTTCGCCTCCTATACTTTTCCCTCCCAAACGACGGTGTCAGTGAACACCGAGACGACATATGACTGGACAGGAAAAACATGGAATGTGCCGGTCACGGCCGGGGTCAGCCAGATCCTCAAGGTCGGAGACCAGCCGCTGAGTGTCGGCGTGACAGGCAAGTATTATGCGGTGCGGCCCGACGGCGGCCCGGCGTGGGGCGTGCGCCTGGTGCTTACGTTTCTCTTCCCAAAGTAATTTGCACGCGGCGAGACAAACGACGTGGTTTGTAAACGGGCCGATGGCGTCGCCTTGTGAAACGCTGCGAATTCCATGAAGCCGCACTCGTCCTTCGCGGGCCGATCAGCGAATCCGATGAAACGATCCACACGGCGCAGCAATGGCGGATCAATCATAGAGCCGGATCACATTTTTGAATTGGTGGATTCCCTTATTGCGCAGCTTTCGCAGGAGGTGGACACTTTTGCCACGCTTCCCCCTGGTGTCGGTCCTCGTCATCATTATGAGAAGCGGAGGCAGGTATGCTCAGGCATTTCATCCTGTCATTTTCTTCTGTTTTGAACGGGAGGATATCTCCATGATGCGCAAAATTGTTTGCATTGCCGCTCTGGCGGCGGCTCTTGCTTTTCCAACCGACTCCATGGCGCGGCGGGGCGGCGGCGGTGGCGGTTTCCACGGCGGCGGAGCTCGTGGTTTCCATGGCGGCGGCGTCCACAGGGGCTTCCATGGCGGCGTCCACAGGGGCGCCGTCGTCCACAGGGGTGTCGTTGTTGGCGGCCGCGGCCGTTACTGGCATGGCCGCTATTATGGCTACGGAGTCGGACCTTGCTGGCGCAACGATTATGGCGCCTGGGTTTGGATTTGTAACTAAATCCTGTTGACCTTGGCCGGAGCATATTCCTCCAGGCGGGGCCGACGCTGTCGTTTGCGAGCTGATATGTCGCGTCGCCAATTTACAACGCCGCGAAAACTTTGACGCGCGCCTTCTTCCCGGAGCAATGCGGTTAGAGCTTTTCTCCGCCCGCGCTCCGGGTATTGCTCAAAAACGGACGCGCAAACCGACCGTCGGGTCGACGTTCCGGGTATAGAGGAAGCCGCTCGCGAAGCCGCCCGTTACCTGCGAAACCATCATGCCCGCGTAAATGTCGATGCGCGCGGTCGGCTTGTAGTCGATCATGAACGACATGGCGTCTCTGGTTCCGGCGCACTTGCTGCTGCTGGTATTGATGCCGGAGCCCGCGCAGACGCCAGGCGCCGGTAGGTAGCTGGGCTGCCATTGAATATAGAAGCCAGCGGCAAGACCGAGATTGCTCGACACCGACCATTTCGCGCCCGTCCACGTCGTATTGAGGATCCTGTTGACGATATAGTTGTTGGACGTCACGTAGCCTGCCGGAACGAAGATGCCGTCAGCAATGGTCGGGAGACCGTTTTTAAATTGGTCGGACGGGTTCATCTCCCTGGCGCTGATAAAGCCGCCATAGAACCTGACCTGATCCCACTTGTAGCTGGCCAGCAGCTCGACGCCGAGATTGTTGGAGATGTTCGCTTCAAGACATCGGCGGGATCATATCCGGCTGGCGGGCTACCGCTGAAGCTCGACGTATGCACCGCATCCCTGGCGAAGCCCGCAATGGCGTCAAATGAAAAATTGCCGAAGTCGGCGCCGATCTGGCCCTGGTATTGGCCCGTGGTCGCATTGCCCTGCTGATAGCCGCCGATCTGAGTCTGCGCCGCCAGCCGGAAATTCTGGTAGTTCAAACGATAGGTGACGGCTTCGTTCAGGCGGACTGTTTGACCGGCGCCGAAGCCGGCGGAAAGGGCCGAAAAATTGATCATGGAAAACGCCACCGCTCCAACCGGATCATAATTCGATTGCGTATCCTGGGTCAGCGAGTTCGTGCGCCCCAAAGTCACCGTGCCCCAGTCCTTGTTGCTGACGCCGATATAACCCTGTGAATTGTCCCATTGGCCAGCGCGGCTTGAGCCGAAATTGGTGTCCTGATTGGCTTGCTTGGTGAGGTTGTTGTCGGCCTGCGACTTCGGGCCGTTGATCAGCCTGCCCGTAAAGGGATTGATCCCGGCCTCCACGACGCCAACCAGCGACCAGCCGTCGGCGATGTCTTCTTTCATTCTGATGCCGACTGCGGACGTGCTCAGGCCATTGGGGGACCATTGCCACAAAGCCCCGTTGCTGTTCCTGGCGATGGCGTAATTGACCTTGTCGGCGTTGGGGTTGAGCGGCGCGCCGTGCTCTGAGTAGCCATAACCGCCGTCAAGGGCGCCATAGAGCGTGAAGCCGGCATAACTCAAGGGGCAATTCTCTGGCGACGAATTCAGGTAGGACCAAAAGCTGCTGAAGCAATCGGGCGTCGCCGCAGCGGCCCCGGCGTCCTTGTTGCTGGGAAGATCCGCAGCATCGGCGAAGCGGGGAAAGGCGATGATCGCGAGGAGAGCGAGACAAAGTCTCTTCATGCCTCGAGAAACCCTTTTTTTCCTTTGGAGGCAAGCGCCATTATCCAAAACGAAGGAGGCCGGGGCCCCCTCCGTCAATATTGATCAATCGTGCTGCATCGGCCGTTTCATCGTTTCCAAAACCTGATCGACCGAGAAACTCGCAGACTTTTGCCGAGGCGGAAAGTCCTTGAACGTCATCAGGAAACTGCCGACATATTTCTGCGCTGGCATCAAGATAAACGCATGATCCAACAGCCAGTCGTAATAGGTGTTCGATGTGATGTCGGCGCGCTCATAGGGATCGAGGCGCAGATTGAAGATTTTCGGTATGCGAAGCTGAGTGAAGGGTTCGGACCAGACTCTCAGCGTGCCGGTCGCCCTTTGTTCGGCGAAGACCATTTTCCAATTGTCGTAGCGCAGCCCGGTCAGGTCACCGTCATCGGAAAAATAGAAGAATTCCTTGCGAGGACTATTTTTCTCCTGACCGGTCCAATAGGGCAGCATGTTGTAGCCGTCGAGATGAACCTTGAAGGTCGTTTCTCCAGCCCTGTACCCCGTCAATAGCTTCTCCTTCACGTCCGGCACGCCCGCCGCCGCGAGCAACGTCGGCATCCAGTCGAGATGCGAGACGATCCCATTGGAAACCGAACCCGGCTTGATCTTGCCCGGCCAGCGGACCATGGCCGGAACACGGTAGGCGCCTTCCCAGTTGGAGTTCTTCTCGTTGCGGAACGGAGTCATCGCCGCGTCCGGCCAAGAGTTGATATGCGGGCCGTTGTCGGTCGAATAAAAGACGATCGTGTTGTCGTCGATGCCCAGCGCCTTGATCTTGTCGAGAACCGTTCCGACGTTCTTGTCGTGGTCGATCATCACATCGGCATAGGGTCCCATCCAGCGGCCGGATTGGCCGACGATTTCGGGCTTGGGATGGGTGCGGAAATGCATGTGGGTGAAGTTCACCCACAGAAACACCGGCTTGTCTGCCTTCACCTGCTTTTCGAGGAACTCAGCCGAACGCGCGGCTATGTCGTCGTCAATCGTTTCCATCCGCTTCTTGGTCAGCGGCCCCGTATCTTCGATCTTTTGTTGGCCGCCCGGCAATGCAAAACTATGGATCACGCCGCGTGGGCCAAAATTCTTGCGAAAGTTCGGAAATTCCGGGTCGTCGGCTTTGGGATAATCGGGAAGCTCTGGCTCCTCCTCTGCGTTCAAATGATAGAGGTTGCCGTAGAATTCGTCGAAGCCATGCGCCGTCGGGAGGTACTCGTCCTTGTCGCCGAGGTGGTTCTTGCCAAACTGGCCGGTGGCGTAGCCCTGCGCCTTGAGCAATTCCGCGATGGTCGGATCTTCTTTTTGCAGACCGAGATCCGCGCCGGGCAGGCCGACTTTTGTCAAGCCGGTGCGCAGTCCGCTCTGTCCCGTGATGAAGGACGAGCGGCCGGCGGTGCAGCTTTGTTCGCCGTAATAATCCGTGAAAATCACGCCCTGTGTTGCGATGGAGTCGATGTTGGGCGTGCGATAGCCCATCAACCCGTTCGTATAGGCGCTGATATTCGACTGGCCGACGTCGTCGCCCCAGATGACGACGATGTTGGGCTTCTTGTCTTCGGCCGCCGCGCTCGGCGCCGACAGCGCCCCCAACGACGTCAGGACGGTCATCGCGACACCTAACATTTTCACTTTACTGTATAAATTCATGGTTTCCTCCCGCTCCCAGAAAAGCGTAGTAAGGATTTTTTTGTTTTTTTTATTCGCAAAAAGTATTCCGCCTTTGCGGCAGAATACCAATGGGCAGTCTATTCTGCACGACTTCCGGACAAGTACAAGTCAACTGTACGTTCAACTTTTCGTGTGAACGGGATTGATTTAAAACAAAGCCCTGGCGGTCACACATATGTATACTTAAGGAGCTGTAGTTTCTCTGGCGCGGTGGAGTTCGTTGTCCTGGCAAAGTAGAGAATATGTGAATTCAGCAATTGAGAAATTTCATGGCTGCCTGATCGGTCTCGCGTCCTTGGTCGGCTTCGCGCTGCCGACTACCGCGCAGTGGTTCCCATCCTCCGTCATTGACATCTTGAGGGATACGAACGCCGCGATGATCCCGTTGGTCGAGCCAAAAACTTCAAGCCGACGCTCATGGCGCAGGCTGGCAAATGCGGAGAGCGACAATGAGCAGCACGGACAAGGAACCGATCGCGGTCGCTGATGGGCAGAAATCCCTTTTGCGGCTCGGCGGCCTCTCGCGCCGTGAGTTATTGGCCGACACTGTGGCCATTGGCGCCACGATGGTCTTTTCTGGACAGTCAACCGCTGCGGCGGTCGGAAAAAAGACCTTCACCATCCTGCACACCAATGACATGCACTCGGCCTTCATTGGCATGGGGCCTGCCGCAGACTATTCGCCATTCAAGCTCAACGACGATGCGACGCGCGGCGGCTACGCCCGCTTGGCCTCTCTGATCGCGAACAGAAAGTCGGCGGATAGAAAACTCGGACCGGTGCTGGTGCTCGACGCCGGCGATTACAGCATGGGGACCGCCTTCGCCGCCGCCACGCGCGAAATCGGCGGGGAACTGCGTCTCATGTCCAGGATGGGTTATGACGCCACCACCCTGGGCAATCATGAATTCGACCTCGGACCTGACGGCCTGGGGCAATCGATCAGCGTCGCCAGCAAAGCCGGACGTGTTCCTGCGGTGCTCGCCTCCAACGCCAACATGACGGCCAATGACGCCGCGCTGGCCGACCTTCAGCGCATGGTCAAGAAGGGGGTGATCCGCCGCCACATGGTGATCGAACGCGGCGGCGTCCGCTTCGGCATTTTCGGGCTGCTTGGCAAGGAAGCGGCGTTTTATACCGGAGGGGCGGGCGCCGTGACCTTCTCCGATGCGATCGAGACAGCCAAAGAAATGGTGAAGCTGCTTCGCGAGACGGAGAAAGTGGATGTTGTCGTCTGTCTCAGCCACGGTGGCGTGGAAAAAGACAAGGACGGGCGCTACACCGAGGGCGATGACGTAAAGCTGGCCACGGACGCGCCGGGCATCGACATCGTCATCGGCGGCCACAGTCACACCAGTTTGCAGGAAGCGATTATCGTCGGCGGCACGCCTGTCGTGCAGACCGGCAAGGAAGGCGAGAATCTCGGAGAACTGGTGATCTCGCTGGAGGGCGGCAAAGTGAAGGTCGAGTCCTACCGGCTTTACCAGATCGACGACACTATTGCCGGCGATCAGGAAACCGCCAGCGAGATCGAGCATTTCAAGAAGGCCGTTACCGGGGCCGTATTCGCGTCGCGCGGTTACAGCGTCGATCAGCCGCTGGCGGTGGCGCCGCAAGACCTGCCCAACACCTTTACCGACATCGCCGCCAGCACGCTGCTCGCCAACCTTTGCACCGACGCCTTCAGGAGCGCGACGCAAGCCGACATCGGCTTCTCCGCCAACGGCCTTATGCGCGCGGGCCTCAAGCGGGGCAAGTCAGGGGTGCAAACCGTTTATGACGTATTTTGTGTGGCGCCGCTCGGCGCTGGCGTCGTGGACACGACGGCGGGCAGCGCGCTCGTGACCGGCTATTTTAGCGGCGCGGAGTTGAAAAATTTGCTCGAGTTTCTGCTCGTCGACAACCCGGCGCATCCAGGCGAATATTTTCCGCGCGTTTCCGGCATGCGGTTCCACTACGATCTTTCGCGCCCGAAGTTCGACGTCGTGACGGCCATCGAACTGGGAGACCTCGACCATGGCTACCGCGCGATCGACATCGGCGGCAAGGACGAGCGCTTGTATAGCCTCACATGCCCTCTGTACCTGGCGCTGATCATTGTCGCCATCCCCAAATACACCAAGGGCAAACTGGTTCTCGTCGCCAAGAACAAGGACGGCCAACCCTTCAAATCGAGGGTCGAGGCGCTCGACGACCCGCGCATTGACACGCCCTATCTGCTGCCGCCGCCGGGCATGGAGGACAAAGCCAGCATAGATGTCGAGACCGGCGCAGGCCCGGTCCGCGAGATCAAGGAATGGCAGGCGATCATGGACCACCTGCGCGCTCTGCCGGTCAAGAACAAGGGTGAATTGCCCACGATCCCGGTCGATGAACGCGCCGCAGAGGTTCGAGCGATCAAAGCGGGTTGATCGGCTATGCGTCGCTCAGCACCTGCACCTTGCCCGCCCGCACGGCGCGCTTTAGCGCCGCATGGTCCGCCTCCGCCTGGTCGGCATAGGCGAGGGCGAAACGGCCCATCGCCGCGTCGAATTGGCCTTTGGCGCCCAGATAGCCGCTGATCGTCCATGCGTCGCCGGACTTGGCGTGGCTGCGCGCCAGCGACCAGCCGCAGGCCTCGCCAAAGACGCGCAGATATTCGGCGTCGAACGTTTCAATCGCCGGTTTGATTTTCGCGTCGCGCAATTGGCGGACGTAAAACTGGCGGCCAGCCGGGCCGGTGAGCCAGCCCAGGAAAACGTCCGACGCCGGCTGCATCAGCCTTTGGCCCATTACCGCGCGCTGGCCGTGATGCGGATAGACGCTCCGCCCGGCATAGGGCTCCAGCACCGACTCGCGCGCCTCCTTGAACTGAAGGAACAGCGGGTCGTTGCCCGCCGACATGAACAGCCCGATCCAGCAGGCGCGGCCGACGCTGCCGATGCCCACCACCTTGATCGCCGCGTCGACCAGCCTGTAGCGATCCAGCAGCGCACGACGGTCATCGGGCAATGTTTCGCGATAGGCGGCCAATACAGGCTCGATCATTGCTCTGAAGCCGGGCGCATGCGCCTCCTCGGGATGGAAAATCAAGGGCGGGGCGTCGCGAATGTGGATCTGTCCGCCGACCATGCCGGCCATGCGCGGATAATCGAGCGCCGAGCCGGAGGCCTCCGTCGCCTTGGCGACGCGTCGCTGTACCTGCTTTCTGCGCGCAGGGTCTGACACGAGGCTGAGGAAGTCGTCGATGCCGATGCTGGAATACCAAATCTCCAGCGGCGACATCCGCGCGTATTCGGCCAGACGCTTGCGATAGCTTCGCGTGGCCGCCACAGCGGCGTCACGCCCGTCCGCATCACTCAGGCCAACCGAACGCGCGGCGAGGACAAACGAGGCGGCAAGCCGTTTGACATCCCACTCCCAAGGCGCCGGCAAGGTCTCGTCGAAATCGTTGATGTCGAAAATGATGTTGCGCTCGGGTGTGGCGAAGCCGCCGAAGTTGAGCAGATGGCAGTCGCCGCAGGCCTGTACCCGAAGGCCGCTGACCGGGGTGGCGGCGAGGTCGGATGCCATCACGCCGGCGGCGCCGCGGAAGAAGGTGAACGGCGAGACCAGCATGCGTCCGTAGCGCACCGGCAAAAGCTCGGGCAGCCGTTCTTGATCCGAGGCTTGCAATTGGACGACGGGATCGCCGCGGTCCGCTGGTTTCTTCCAGGCGCTGTGCGCGCGCCGCGGCACAATATCGCGCAGCCGCTTGCCCATTTCCATCAGTTCGGCCGGTGATCTGCCCTGCTTTACCGCTACAGGCGGCGGCTCGGCGCCGGAATGGCTGATGAACGGTGTTTCAGCTTTATGCTTGGCCATGGTTTCCCCCGCATCGGATGGAGACGTCAGAGCACTTCATTAGCGACCGTTTTGCGGCTGTCCCGCAAGTTTGGCGGCAAGCCGAGCGATATCCCCATCGTCGGGATGAAGGCTGGCCAGGCGTTTGGCGATCGGCGCCGCGCTGCCCGCATCACCATTTTCCAGCGCATCGCCAAGCGTGGCGTTGAGCAGCGAGGCGTCCCAGGGATGCCGTTCGAGCGCCTCGCGAATGATGGTTCGGCTTTCGTCGCGTTTCCCCAGCGATTTGAGAGCGACGCCATAGACATAGGAGAAACGGGCGTCATCGGGCGCAAGTTTGCTGGCCTGCGCAAATTGATCGAGCGCTTCTTGATAAAGTTTCTGCCGGACCAGCGCCAGCCCTAGCGCGTGATGAGTGGCGGCGTATTGGGGGGCGAGCGTGATGGCGTCCTGAAGCGTCCGTATCGCCAGGGGGTCACGGTTCGTGACTCGGTAAAAGTCCGCCAGATTGACCGATAGTTCCGACGCCTTGGGGTCGATCTTCAACCCCGCCAGAAGTTCGGCCTCCGCATCTGGGATTTTATGACGCCACATCAGAAACGTTGCGAGATTGGCGCGCCCCTCCGGACGATCCTCGTCCAACCGCAGGACCGACTCGCACTCAGAGAAAAGCCGCTCAAGCACGGACCGCTGTGGCTGCGAAACCTGGTCAAGCTGCGCGCCCGCGAGCGCACGTCCGACCTCCAGTCGAACGGCGAGAACGGGATCGTCAAGGAGGCCTTCCAGCGCCGAAAGCCTAGATTCCAGAGGTTGCGATCCGACATAGCGCGCCGCGGCGATCCGCACATTCGGATCGAGGTCCTTCAGGCGATCGTGAATGGCGTTCGACGCAGCGATCGAAGGGAAAGCGGCTAATTCCATCAAGGCCGTCGCGCGTGCGACGCCAGGAACTTTCGGGTCCTGCGCCAAGGCGATCAAACGTTCGCGCGCCGCCGGATCGCCGTCGCGCGCCAGTTGGAATGCCTCCGCATAGGTTTGAAATCCTTTGCGCGATGGCCCATGCCATTTTTCGATCGCATCCGCCGCCCATCGCGCGGATTTGTCGGCATGACAGGCGTTACATGTATTGGGCGTTCCGATCTTTTCTGTCAGGTCCGGGCGGGGAATGCGAAACGAATGATCGTGCCGTCTATCGACGACCATATAGGTCTTGGCCGGCATATGGCAGGCGATGCAATCCGGCGCGCCGGACGAGGCGGCGTGACCCGTGTGTTTAGCATCCGAAAATTTTTCGGGCTGATGGCATTGCGAACAAACCTCGCTGCCTTCGGCCTTGAGTTTTCCGGAATGCGGATCATGACAATCGCCGCATGTCACGCCCTTGGAGAACATCCGGCTTTGCTTGAACGACTGGTCGTTGAACACCTCGTCGCGCATTTGCCCATCGGCCTCGAACAGGCCTTGAGTCAAAAATGCCGGCATATGCGTCTGGGCAAGATCGCGCCCGGGCTTCCAATCCTCCGAAATGGTCCCGCGTCGCGCATGGCATCGCGCGCAAAGCTCCACTTCATCGCCGGCAGGCCGCGCGACGCCTTTGGCCGGGCTTCCGGTCGCCGGGTCAGGCGACCAATCGGCAAGCGGCCGTCGAGCCAAAGCGCTTGCAAATCCTTTGAGAGGGTCGTCAGTTGGCTTGCGGGCCCAACTCAAGTGACCGGCGCCCGCGCCATGGCAACTCTCACATCCGATGCTGATCTCCGAGAACGTCGTACGGTAAGTATTGGTCGCGGCGTCATAACCCTTTTTAAGCGCCGTAGAGTGACATTCCGCGCACATGAAATTCCAGTTTTGCTGGCGGCCCGTCCAGTGCAGTTGGTCTCCGGGCGGAACGGGCTGATCGCCGTAGACATGGAACCAGCGCTGGCCCCCCTGTTCTTTCGGGCGTGTATCCCAAGCCCATGGCAGGACTTGCAGCCGGCCATCGGGAAACGTGACCAGATATTGCTGCAAGGGTTCCAGCCCAAATGTGTGGCTGACCTGAAAAATTTCGTGTTTGCCGTCGCGCCCCTCAGTCTCGACCTGAAATTGTCCGCCCTGTTGGAAGAACCGTCCGAAAGATCCGGCATTCTCGATTTTCTGACCCGAGAAATCCGCACGCACCGTCTTGGGCGTCGCAACGGACATAGCTTGCGCATGATGCGAGGCGACCCAGAGTTTGTTCTCGGACGGATGGCAGCCGGCGCAGGAGGAAGAGCCCGCATAACCGCCCGGAGCGTCGGCCGAAAGCGAGCCGGGTTCGCTCTTTATCGATAGATCGCTGGCGACCTCGCCGCGTACCGAACGCGCCGAAGCCGCCACGAAGAGCGCGACGCAGAGGCAAAAAAGACCGCCCGCCACGGTCATCGAACGTCGCACGTGAGAACCCTTTTTGAAGCGCCGTCTTTCCAGCGCAAATATTGAACGTCAAATCGCCCGGTGGGGTCGAGACAACCATCGAGTCTGCTCAAACCTGCAACTGTTCGGATTTAATGGCAAGGTATGCCTCGTATACCTCGTCCTGCGTGATCACGACGGATCCCGCGAACAACCGAGTTCCCGCGAGCTTTCCACCAGCATGAATCGTCTGAGCAGGGAGGCCAGCCACATGCTAAAAGAACGACCCTGCCGGAAAGGCCGGTTCGCTCCCAATGGGGGAGCGGCGGACGATGGAATATAAACTCTTCCCTCGTCTCAGAAACGACGACCGCGAACGACGACAACATGCCGATGAACTGGGCGCCGGTGCACGACAACAGCGCCATGACGTCCAACGCACCCACCGTGATGAACCCCGCGGGCGCAAACAACCGCGTTAGCTTCGCTCATCGGAAGAGCCATACTGGCTAGGAAAACGAATATTCCGAAAGCCATTAGCGCCGAGAATTTCATGGCAAAGCTCCTTCGCCTAATCGTTCGGAAACAGGAAAGCGGGGACTAAAAAACAATTCCAATTTTCCGAGCCATGATGGCAACTCTATCAGCTCTCAACAAACAAAGCCGATTGTCACGCTTTTTTGATGCGCCCCCGCATCTAAACGGCTGTTACCAAAATTTCCCTGGCGTCCGAATCCAACGGCGCTCTATGCCGTGCTTTCGCGCATCACATTCCCCAGGATCCCGGTGCGGAGATTGCGCTAGCGCGGCGCTCGTTTTTCCACTTCGGCAACATATTCCGAGATAGCGGCTGCCGTATCGATCATGGGCTGTTGGCTGACGGTGACAAAACCGGCGCTGGACCGGTCGATGTCCTGAATCAGCAATATGACGGCGGCGACCAGAATGCCCATGATATAGACGGGAAACCGCCAGCGTAGGGTCTCAAGTCCGCTGGCATAGCCGGTGAAGCCAATGGCGATGACCGCGATGCTATAAAGCGCCAACAGGACAATATTGGGCACCTGCGTACGCGCAGCGGTCAGTCGCTTCTGCTGGTCGTCGATCATTTCGTTCAGCGACTGAATATAAAGGCCAGTGGGCACCATGGCGTTGTCCTTAGCGGCAATCGCCATGGCCCGTGTCCACAGCGCTTCCTGAAGGCCGTTGGAGCGCGCGATAGCCGCATGTGCGTCCGCAAGGGCGAGGTCGCGCGACCCATAGTCCAGCCGGATCTGCACATAATCGCGAAACAGCTTCA
>Ga0182030_10014256_pt1 | contig 15711 bp, 11 predicted proteins | sample 812S3MmetaG_FD_121299 | JGI IMG/M metagenome (GOLD analysis project Ga0182030, IMG submission 121299) | Permafrost microbial communities from Stordalen Mire, Sweden - 812S3M metaG (Illumina Assembly) | ecosystem: Environmental > Terrestrial > Soil > Wetlands > Permafrost | place: Sweden...
AACGTCATCGACTTCGCCACCTGCGACATAGGCGCCAGCTTGCCGACCTTGGAGCAGCAGGCGGTTGCCTGGTCGGCCGACGGGCTGATCGACCCGGTCGCCAACCTGGCGGGCAAGCCGGTCTACGTTTACCACGGAACCCTCGACCCGGTAGTGAATGATCTGGTCTCGGACTCCGGCGTGCACTTTTACCAGTTCTTCGGCGCGAACGTGGAGTACCACTCCCGGGATCCGGCGGGCCATGGCTGGCCCACCCCAGAGGGGGTGGTGCCTTGCTCGCTGACCAGCCCCCCGTTCTTGATCAACTGCCACGACGATCCCGAGGGCGAGATGCTTACCCACTGGCTGGGCAGCGTCAACCCGCCGGACACCGGTACCCCGGACGGGACGCTGTCCTCCTTCGACCAGAACCTGTATGCACCCGGCGGCCACGCGCCGGCGCTCAGCATGGGCAATAGCGGCCTGCTCTACACGCCGCCGGGCTGCGCCAGCGGCGCGCCATGCAAGCTCGTCGTCGCGCTGCACGGCTGCCTCGGCGGACAGTACCTGCTGGGCGACAAGTTCCCCGACCTGGCCAATCTCGATACCTACGCCGACACCAATAACCTGGAGATCCTCTACCCGCAGGCGATCGCCAGCGTCGTCCCGTACAACCCAGAGGGCTGCTGGGACTGGTGGGGCTACGACGGATCGGATTTCGCGGTCAAGAGCGCCCCCCAGATGGTCACCATCATGAACATGGTGTCCGCGCTCGGCGGGTTACGCCCCACGAGCAACGACGGCGGCTGGCCGCTAGGCGGTCCAAGTGGCGCGCCGGTGCAGCAGCCAGATGGTGGCGCCGAGCGCGGCGGCGGTGAGGGCCACGAAGATGCCGGCCTCGATGAACTGGAAAGGCCAGAACCGGTCGGCGGGCTGGTAGGTGATGGTGTTGCCGTTGATATTCAGCACCAAGTCGCCGATGCGGCCCGTCGCCTGCGGCACGAAGCCGAGGCCCTGGCCGCATCCGTTTGGCGGCCCGCAATTCCCCTGGACCGTCAGCGGGGTCATGAAGTGGGGGCGGAACACGAACTCGATCACGAGCCTGATGGCCAGCCACGGGATGAACGCGGCGACCATGGCCGGGATGCTGCGGCGCAGCAGCAGACCGGCCAGCACGGCGAACCCGAACGCGGACAGGATGTAGGCGGTCAGGACCAGGCCCTCGAAGTCGTAGCTGTTGTGCTGGAGATGCCCGGTGAGCCGGTCCATGGGCGCGCGGTACCAGGTGATCACCGCCAGCTCCGAGACCACATGCGAGGAGATCAAGAAGGTCAGGTCGGCGTCGGCGGCTGAGGCCATCACGTCCCGCATGAACTCCAGCCGGGCGATCGGGTCGAGGCTGGAGACCGGCTCGTCGAGGACGACAAGCGGCGCGCGCTTGGCCAGCGCCATGGTCAGCGAGACCTGGGCCTGCTGCCCGCCTGACAGGCTCTTGACCTTGCGTTTGAGCGGGATGCCCAGCGTGTCCATCCGGGCCGCCGCCAGCTCCTGGTCCCAGCTCGGATTCATCGCCTGGCCCAGGTGGAACATGTCCGCGACGCTGAAGTCCCGGTACAGCGGATGGTCCTGGGCGACGTAGCCGACCCGGGCCAGCGTCTGCGCCGTGTCGGCGCGCGAGGCCTCGCCGAGGACCGACACCTGGCCCTCGGTGGGCTCAAGCAGCCCGATGATCATTTCCAGCAGGGTGGTCTTGCCCGCGCCGTTCGGGCCGACCAGGGCGGCCACCGCGCCGGCCGGTATCTCGAGCGTGCAGTCCCGCAGGAATAGACGTAGAAGAACCATTGCGAACAATTAACCAGGATAGAGACAAGATTTTTTATTTTGCGAAAACTAGTTCATAACTTACTGGGTCAATGGGCGGCGTAGGGTAACCAGCGGCAGCATCATCTGGTGGGGCGGATAGGGAAACGGATCTTTCGCGATGGCAATGCCGGGCGGTTCAGCCGACTCCTACGATCTCGATGCGCTCGCGGTCAGCGACCGGTTCCGGCTGTTCAACTTCACCCGCCGGGACGAGGCCCTCGCGTACCTGTGGGTGCTGCGCGCGATGGACCGGCTGCGCGGGATGCACGTGGCGCAGTACCACACCGACGACGTGGCGGCCGCGCTGAGCGACCTGGCGGCCTCGCACGATGGCGTCCCGCCAAACGTAGGTAACCTGCGGGAACGGCTGGACAACCTGTCCGACGACGGGGTGCTGCACCGGCTCGAGGACGCGTCACGGGCCGGGAGCCTGGCGCGGTACCGGAACCGCCAGTCGGTCTATCAGTTCACCGAGCTCGGGCACCGCGCGTATACGGCGGTCGAAGGCGTGCTGGCGGCGCGGCTGCAGGACGCGAACCTGTCCCGGCTGGTGTTCTCCGACATCGTGCGCGACCTGCGCGGCCTGGCCGAGGCGAACCGCGACGGCGATGCCGACGAGGTCGTGCGCCGGCTGGCCAGCCTCGACCGGGTAACAGAAGACATGGCGCGCCGGTCAGCGCGGTTCCACCTGACGCTCGGCGATATCACCCGCTCGACGGAGGCGTCGCCGGAGACGTTCCTGCGCTACAAGCATGCGCTAATGGCGCATATGAGCGACTTCATGGCCGAACTCGACCGCTACCTGCCGCGGCTGGCCCAGGCGGTCGAGCAGGTCGAGGCGACCGGCCTCGGGACGCTGCTGAACCGGGCGGCCGAGGCCGATGACCGGCCGCTGATGCGCCCCGACGAGGTGCTCGAGGACTGGCGGCGCCGGTGGGCGGCGATCCGCGCGTGGTTCGTCGCCGAGCCGGGCGAGCATTCGCGGGCCGCCGAGCTGGCCGCGGCGACCCGGGCGGGCGTCTCCAGCGTGATCGCCCTGCTGCGCCAGATCACCGAGTCCCAGCGAGGCGGGGTGAACCGCTCCACCCAGCTCAAGCACCTGGCGCAGTGGGTATTCGACGCGGCGGACGAGGATGCCGCTCACGCGCTGATGTCGGCCGCGTTCAACCTGCGGCTGGCGCGGCACGTCGGCGGCGTGCACGACGACAGCGACCTGATCTCGACCCGGCTGTCCTGGCTGGACGCGCCGGGCGTGGAGGTCGCGATGACGCTGTTCCGCCGTGGCAAGGCGCCCAGCCCGGGGCTGCCGCAGCGGCTGGCGGCCCAGGCCGGCATCCGGACCGAGCTGCGCCGGCGCCAGGCCGGGCAGCGTGCGGCGGAGCGTGATGCCGCACAGCACCTGCTCGCCGCGGGGGCGGGCGACCGGGTGCTTGACGAGGCCGAGACCCGGGTGCTGCTGAAGCTGCTGACCCGGGCGCTGGAGGCCAGGTCCGTGGTGGCTGGGCGGATCAGCGGCGGGACCGGCGGCAACGACGTGATGACCGTGCGGCTGGTGCCTTCGGCCACCGGCAGTGCCGTCCGCACGGTGCACGGCGTTTTGCACCTGCCGGGCCTGCGCCTCGACATCGCGCCGGCGCGGCCGCTGACCCGGGCGCCGACCCGGGCGCCGGCCCTGGCCCGGCAGGCGGTGGCCGGTGGCTGAGCCGCGGGTGGCCGACGGGGTGGCGCCGAGCGATCTCGGCTCCTACCAGTACGCCGTCCGGCTGGTGCTGACGAACGACCTGATCACCGCGACGCGTCCCCGGGCCGGCGCGCTCGCCTCGGTGCTGCGCTGGGCGGACCTGATCGCCAGGGACTTCGCCGAGTTGCTCGGGTACACGCTGATCGCGACCGCGCACCAGGTGCGGCTGCTGCGCCGGCTCGACACGCTCGACGCGACGCAGCGCTCGGTCTTCACGGGCCGCAGCGGCAGGCAGTTCGACCGGCGGCGGCTGTCCTACTTGTGCCTGGTGCTCGCCGTCTTCCAGCGGTCCAGGATCGAGATCAGCCTCGCGGACCTGGTCCGCACCTTCGCGCCGACGGCCAACGCGATCGACGGTCTCGGCTTCGACGCCACCATCACCGAGCACAAGCGCGCCGTCGTCGACGTCCTGGACTGGCTCACCGACCATGACGCGCTGCGCCTTTCCGACGGCTCGGCGGAGAACTGGGCACACGACAGCGAACGCGGCGATGCCCTCTACGACATCGACCACGACGTGTGCGCTTCGCTGTTCCGGCCCGCCCGGCCGATCCAGCAGCTGGGCGGGGCCGCCGGGCTGCTCGACATCCCCGACATCAGCAGCCGGCGGTCCGCGCAGCGGGAGGCCGCCGCGCGGCGGGCCCGGCGGCTGCTGGTCGAGCACCCGGTGCTCTATTACTCAACCCTGGATGCCGAGACCGCCGCCGCGCTGCGCGGCACCGAGCTGGCCGACAACCTCGCCCGGCTCACCGGGCTCGTGGTGGAGCGGCGGGCCGAGGGCGTGATGCTCGTCGACCCCACCGGCCGGTTCACGGACCAGCCGTTTCCCGGGCGCGGCGGCGCGGTCAACCGGACCGCCGGACTGCTGCTGGCGAAGATCGCGGACGCGGTCGAAGATCCCGACGACGGGCCGGCGCTGACGCGGATACCGGTGCCTTCCGCCGGTGATGACCTGCACGATCTGCTGGAGCGCATTGACGCCGGGTTGCCCGGCGGCGCGGACGATCATGACGTGGCGGACCTGGCGGGCGGGGGCGGCGGGGTTGGCGGGGGCGGCGGGGGCGACCCGCTCGAGGTGCCTTTCATCGACCGGACCAGGCTGGAGCACATGCTCGACGAACTGTACGGGCATTTCGGCCCGGCCTCGTTCACCGCGGCGTGGCAATACGACCGGCGCGGACTGCTCGACGCCGCGACCCGGCTGCTGGATGACCTGCGGCTGCTGCGGCGGATGCCGGGCGGCGCGGCCATCCTGCCCGCGGCCGCGCGCTACCGTAACATCACCGCGGCGCTGCCGGAAGGTGCCCGCCGCGATGGCCAGGCCATGTTCGACTTCTCCGGCTAGGAAGGGACCGCCATGACCGAAACCCGGTTCAAGCCGGTCCGCGCCGGGATCATCAACCTGTGGGATTACTTCGACGAGGAGTTCGTCTTCGCCGACGGCCGGCTCGCGCTGCGCGGGCACAACGGCTCGGGCAAGACCAAGGCCCTGGAGGTGCTCTTCCCGTTCGTCCTCGACGGCAGCCTGGACGCCCGCCGCCTCGACCCGTTCAGCGGCGAGAACCGCACCATGAAGGCGAACCTGCTCTACCGGGGGCAGGATTCCGAGCATGGCTACGTGTGGATGGAGTTCGCGCGGCCGGGCGAAACCGTCACCTTGGTCATCGGCCTGACGGCGCACAAGAACATGGACCGCCCCCGCCCGTCGTTCTACGTCACCGGCAAGCGGATGGGCATCGATTTCGGGCTGCTGTCGGCCGATTCCCGGCCGCTGACGGCCAAGCAGCTGACCGCGATCCTCGGCCGCGACGCGCACTACGGCGACAAGCGGGGCGCGTATCAGGACGCGGTGGACGCACGGCTGTTCGGCCTCGGCCGGGAACGGTACGCCCAGCTGCTGGACCTGCTGATCGCGCTGCGCCGCCCGCTGCTCGCCAAGGACCTGGACCCGGGCAAGGTCTCCGAGACGCTGACCGCGGGCCTGAGCCCGGTCGACGACGAACTCGTGACGCAGGCGGCCAGGGACTTCGAGAACCTGGCCGCCGTCCAGAAGCAGTACGACGACCTCGCCGCCGCGGACGCGGCGGTGCGGGCCTTTCTCGACCAGTATGTCGCCTACCTTCGCGTCCACACCCGGCATGAACTTGATCAGGTAGCCGCGCGGATGTCGGCGGCGGCCGGTTCCCTGGCGGCGATCGGGACCGCCGCGCGGGAGGCTTCCCGCGCGGACTCGCAGGAGCAACGGTGGCGGCAGGCCGAAGCCAGCGCGAAGACCACGATGGAGACGTGCCAGGCCCGCCTGTTCGCGCTGAGGGACCGGGACGGGTACAAGGATCACGAGAAGCTCGCGCTCCGGCGTGGCCACCTGGAGCAGGAGAAACGGGACCTGGCGGCCGAGCAGGCCCGGCTGGGCCGGGCCCACGCCAACGTCTCAGAGCTGGCGGCCGAGGCGGCTCAGGTGGCGGACCGGCTGGCCGAGGCCGACCGGGCGGCCGGCCGGCACGCGCGCCGTCTCGCCGAGACCGCGGACAGCTCGGGCCTCAGCCGGGACGGTTCAGCCGCCGATACCGGCGATGATCTGCCGGTCACGGCGAAGGCGCGGGCCGCGGCGCGTCGCGATGACATCCGCGAGGTCCGCGACCATCTCGCCCACGTCCGCGACGCCGAACGGGACCGTGACGGCGCGGAAAGCTCGCTCGGCACGGCCCGGCTGGTGCTGGAGACCTGGGAGAGGTCCTGCCGCGAGGCGGACGACCGGCTGGCCGCCACCCGCGTGGACCTATCGGCTCGGCTGGCAGCCTGGGCGGGCCGGTGGATCGGCGACGAGCCGTACGCCGCCGTCACCGCCAGCCAGGCCGAACTGCTCGCGGCGGCGCTGGACGGGATCGGCGAACCGGACGCGCCGAGCCTGGCCGAGCTGTTCGGCACGCTGACCGCCGAACGCGGCCGTGCGCTGACCGCCCAGGGCCAGCGGCTGCGGACCCGCGACGCCGATCTCGGCGAAGCGGCGGCACAGCTGGCCAGCGAGCGGGAGACCGTAGCGGGCGAGCGTGACGACGGACCGCCGGCGTCCGATCTGCGGCCTGCCAACCGGGCCGAACGAGCCGGGGCACCGCTCTGGCGGCTAGCGGATTTCCGTCCCGGGGTGGACGCCGGCACCGCCGCCGCGATCGAAGGCGCACTGTACGGCGCCGGCCTGCTCACCGCCTGGATCCATCCCGATCCGTCGCTGACCATGACGGCGGTTGGCGCGGCCGAGGCCGACGGTTACCTGGTCGCGCTGCCGCCCGCAGCACGTCCGGCCGGCCGGACGCTCGCCGACCTCCTCGTCCCCGAGCAGCAGGACATGGTCGCGCCGGAGCTGGTCGGGGCGGTGCTCGCGTCGATCGCCCTAGCCGAATCGATACCGTCGGAGTCGATACCGTCGGAGCCGGCGGACGGCCCGGTCGTTACCACGCAGGCCCAGTTCAGCTACGGCCCGCACCTGGGCGCGCGGCCCAAGCCGGCGCCCGAGTTCATCGGAGCGACCAACCGGGCGGCCAGGCGCCGCCTTCGGCTGGCCGAGCTCGACCGCCAGCTCGCCGAGGTCAAGCGGCAGCGCGCTGAGCTCGCGGCCGAACTCGGCCTCGTCACCGACGCGCTGGCGAACTCCGAGCTCGCGCGGCGCGAACTGCCACGGACCGCGCCGGTTCTCGATGCGCTGCAGAAGGTCAGCGAGGCCGCGGCCCATCTTTCGGCGGCCCGCGGCCGGCTCGACGAGGCCAAGACGGTCCTCGACGGGAAGATCGCGGAACTCGACGCACGGAACCGGCGGCTGCGCCGGGCCGCAGCCGACCGGGACATGCCGGTCAGCCCGGACGAGGTCAGCGCGGTGGAGCGGGCCGTGGCCGAGTTCGAGCGCGCGGCTGAGGATCTCGTCCGCGCTCGCGCCGACGCGGCCGACCTCGGCGCGGACGTGAAGGGACGGCGCGACCGCATCGGCCGCCTCAGCCTCGAAAACGACGAAGCCGCCGAGCTCCTCGGGGAAAGGCAGGCCGACTACCTGTCCAGCGACACCGAACTTCGCGTCCTGGAGCAGGCCAGCGGAGCCGAGTACGAGCAGATCAGCGCCGAGATAGCCGAGACCGAGGGTGCCCTGCGCGCGGCGAGGGCGGAGCAGAAGACCGCCGGCGATAACGCCGCGCTCGAACACGACAAGCTCGTGGCCGGGCGGCGAGACCTGCAGCTCGGCGGCGAGGCGCTGGTCGTGGCGATTTCCGAGCTGTTCGGCCAGGCGGCCGTGTTCGCGCCGTACGCCCACGGCGACCTGCGCCCGCTGCTCGGCGTCACGGAAACCGCGCCCTGGCCCGGCGCCAGCTCGTGGCCTGATCCCGGGCAAGCCGCCGCCGTCCTCGCCGGCCAGGCGCCCCTCGTCGGACCGGCGCCCCTCGTCGGACCGGCGCCCCTCGCCGGACCGGCGCCCCTCGCCGGACCGGACGCCGCCGAGGCAGACCCCGATGAGGCGATTCGCGCGGTGCTGCCCGCCGACGTCACCGTGCTGCTCGACGCCTACACCGCCGCGACCAGGGGCGGCCGCGCGATCACCGACGGCGTGCTGCAGAACGCCGTGGACCGGATGTGGGGCGCGTACCGGGAATTCGAGAACGCGCTCAAGGCCGGCGAGGACGGCTACCAGGCCGACCTGACCGGGAGCGCGCCCTTCATCGTCGAGGTCGCCACCAACGAGGGACGCAAGTCCGCGGCCGCTTTCGCCCGCAAAATCGCCGAGGACGTGGAGAACCAGGGTGTCCTGCTGGAACAGCGCGAGCGGACGGTGCTGGAGGATTCGCTGCTCACCGCGCTGGCCCAGCAGATCCACTCCCGGGTGCTGGCCGCCAAGGACCTGGTCGCCGCGATGGACGCCGATACTCGCTCCAAGCCGATGTCGTCGGGCATGGCCATCGGGATCAGCTGGGTCCGTTCGGAAAAACGCACCGAGCAGCAGGCCTCGGTATCGAGGATGCTCGACCGCGACGCCGCGGGCCTGGGTCCCGACGGACTGGCCGAGCTGCGCGCGCAACTCCGGGCGATGATCCATGACCATCGCGCGGGTAATCCGCGCGATACCTACCGGGAAGTCCTCGCCGCGGTGCTCGACTACCGGTCCTGGCACGCCTTCGAACTCCAGCTGCTCTCCCCCGGCAGTGCCCCGCAGCGGCTCACCAGGAAGAAGCATTCCGAGATGTCCGGCGGGGAGAAGTCCGCCGCGATCCACATGCCCCTGTTCGCCGCGGCCAACGCGCTGTATCTGTCCTCCAAGCCGACCTGCCCGCGGATGGTCGCGCTGGATGAGGCGTTCGCGGGGATCGATGACAAGTTCAAGCCCGAGCTGCTGGGCCTGACGGTCAAATTCGACCTGGATCTGTTCATGACCGGCCACGATCTGTGGGTCAACTATCCGACCGTGCCGCTGATCGCGCACTACGACATGCAGCACGACAAGGCCGCGCACGCGCTCTCGACCCTCCTGGTCTTGTGGGACGGCGAGCAGCTCATCGACGCCGACGCCGGATATGCGGGCAACGAGGAGCTCGCCGCCGAACTGCTCGGCTTCCGTCCTACCCGGCACGTTCCCGCCGAGGCCGGCGGCACGCTCGTGGTCGGCGCCGACGAGGACCTCGATGAGGACACGGACTCGGATTGAGCGGGCCGGAGGGGCACGGCGTCGCCCGGACTGAGGTCGCCCGGACTGAGGTCGCCCGGACTGAGGTCGCCCGGACTGAGGTCGCCCAGACTGAGGACCGGTACCGCGGCCCGGAGTACCGGCGGCTCCTGGCCGCGGCCCGCAGATCCCTGGAGCGGACCGGGGGCCAGCTGACCGGCCGGATCAGCGTCGCCGCCCCGGACGACGCCGAGCGCAAGGCGATCATCGGCATCACCGGGGTCCACCAGCCCGCGGGAACCAGGCGCATGACCGTACCGCTGGCCGATGTCGATGCCGCCCTGAGCCGGGCGACCGGTCTCGGCCTGGCGGGCGTGCTGGCCGCTCTCGGCGCGCCCCTGCGCAACCGGCCCGCCGAGACCGCTGTGCTGGCCGACGCCCGCGGTGGCCTGATCGCGGTGGCGCAGGACAGTCCGCTGACTGGGTCCTATCCCTGGTACCGCACCTGGCTGGCCGATCTGACCAGGGACGGCACGATCACGCGGCTGGCCAACACCGGCGATACGACGGCTCTGGGGCAGGCGGTCCGGGTCCTGGAATTCCTGGCCACCCGGCCGGTCGATTCGCCGCCGATCGCGTTGCCCGCGCTCGCCGCCCGCATCACCGGCGACACGAAGGCACTTAATCACGGCACCACGCTCGCGACGCTGATCATGCGGGCGCTGGCGCTGCGCGGGGGCGTGGACCGCCCGGCCTCCGCCGCGCAGCGACGTGAGCTGTGGGATCTTTCCGACGTCATCGTCGATGACCTAGCCAGCCGGGTCCTGGTCCTCAACCTTCCCGCGCAGGGAGACGGCCTAGGCGAATGGCTGACCGGAGCGGCCCGCTACGGCACCCCGTTCCAGGTGACGCTGCACCAGCTCGACGCCCACCCGATCCGGCTTTCTCCAGCCCGGATTTTCGCCTGCGAGAATCCCGCCGTGCTCCGGCGGGCCTGCGCGGAACTCGGTCCCGCGTGCCCTCCGCTGCTCTGCGCGGAAGGCCAGCCGTCGGCGGCGTTCCACACGCTGGCCCGGATCGCCGTGGCAGCGGGCAGCGAACTGGCCTACCACGGCGACTTCGACTGGCCGGGCGTGGCCATCACGGCGAAGATCATCGACCGCCACGGCGCGCGGCCCTGGCGGATGACCGCAGGTGACTACCTGGCGGGCGTCAAGGCCGGGGACACGGCGATCGCTCTTAAGGGCGACCCGGTGCCGACACCGTGGGAACCCGAGCTGCGCGAGACGATGCGCGCGACCGGACGGGCCATCTACGAAGAGACCGTAGCCGACCAGCTCCTGGCCGACCTCCGCGAGGCCTAGGGCTGAGCCCCAACGTAACCGGAAATCAGCCAGCCGTGAACGGCGCATCTCCAGTCAGCAGCTCAGCCGAGGCAGCCGGGGGTGGTAACGGCGACGGCATCATTCCGTGCTCGGGGAAGACGGCCGCCCTGGTGGCCAGGATGGCCCGGTCGAGGGGGTCTGCCGGGTCGTATCCGGATTCGAAGCTGGTGTATCCCGCCTGGGCCCCTTCGGTCATGAACTCGGGTGCCAGGCGACCGGCGCCGCGGGCCGCGTACTCGCGCCAGGCGGCCGGGATGCGCGCCCCGGGATCGATCGGATGCCCGGCGGCCTCGGCCAGCAGGTGCGCCCACGTCCTGGGGACGACCTGGAGCAGCTCGTAACCCCCTCCCCCGGTCAGCAGCCAGCGGCCGCCCGCCACCTGATGGGCCAGTTCGTGGATCGCGGCGCTCGCGGCGCGCTGCGCGTCAATAGACAGCCGCAGCCCAGCCAGCGGATCCTGCCAGTGCGTATCACAGCCGTGCTGGCTGACCAGGACCTCCGGTCCGAACGCGCGCAGCAGCGGCGGCACCACCGCATGGAACGCCCGCAGCCATCCGGCATCCCCGGTCCCGGTCGGCAGCGCCAGGTTCACCGCCGATCCCGGCGCCCCCGGCCCGCCCGTCTCGGACGGCAGGCCGGTGCCGGGCCACAGCGCCGCCGGATGCTGATGCAGGCTGATCGTCAGCACCCGCGGATCGTCATAGAAGGCGGCCTGCACCCCGTCACCGTGGTGCACATCGACATCGACGTAGGCGACCCGCTCCGCGCCCGCTTGCAGCAGCCAGGCGATCGCGATCGCCGGGTCGTTGTACACGCAGAACCCGCTCGCGCGGCCGCGCATCGCATGATGCAGCCCGCCCGCGATGCTCGCGCCATGCCGCGCGGCGCCGGTCCAGACTGCCCGGGCCGCCCCCAGCGTCGCGCCCGCCACCAGCGCCGACGCATCGTGCATGCCGGCAAACACCGGGTCATCCTCGGTACCCAGGCCGAAATCCAGCACCGAAGGGCCCGGCTCCGGTACGCTCGCCCGCCGCACTCCCGCGATGTAGCGCGGGTCATGCACCAGTTCAAGCTCCGCATCAGTCGCGGGCACCGGGCCCTGCACCGACACCCCGGCCTCCGCGAACAGGCCGAAGGCCCGCGCCAGCTCCATCGTCAGCTCAACCCGGGCCGGCGCCATCGGATGCCCGGCCCCGAAATCATAAGCAGCCAGCCGCCCATCCCAGGCCACATACAACGTGCAGGCCATGCGCTCACCCCCCTTCAAGCCACACGAACCCGGAGAGTTTAATCGCGGACCTCATCGCAATCTTCTTCCCAGCCGGCCAGCCAGCGACACACCCGCACGGCCCGGTCGGCTGGCCACTGCATAACCTGATCCCAGTCCATGCTCTCAATTTACAGGCGCAATTTAACACTAGCAAAACATTTCTAGAAAAGGTACGATAATTGGTGACCGGTGACAAGGTAGCGTTCGCCGCCCGGCCTGGATGCTGCTGCGCCTCACACCCGGCCCGTGCACCCGGCCGCGTCGGCCGGGCAAGAGTCATGTCCGTGTCTACTGAAGGGACCGATTCATGAGTTCAGAACGAGTCAACGACGACACCGTAGAACGGCCCACCAGGTTCGCGGGTGACAAGCTCGACGGAAAGGTGGCGCTGGTCACGGGCGGAACCCGGGGCATCGGCGCCGCCATCTGCCGAAGTCTCGCGTCACAAGGAGCCTCCGTGGCGGCGGGATATAGCCGGAACAAAGAGGCTGCCGAGGCGTTCCGCTCCGGCTTCACCGATGCATTCGGCGCTCGCTCGGGGATCACGTTGCATTCCGGCAACGTCGGCTCCGCCGACGATTGCAGGCGTGTCGTCGCTGAAGTGCTGGATCAACAGGGTCGTATCGACATCCTCGTCAACAATGCCGGCATCACGATCGACAAGACTCATGCCAGGCTGACCGACGACGACTGGAACAGGGTGCTGGCGGTCAACCTATCGGGTGCGTTCTTCCTCGCCCAGGCCGTCCTGCCGCACATGATCGAGCGCGGCAGCGGCCGGATCGTTAACGTGTCATCCATCATCGGAGAAATCGGCAACATCGGGCAGGCGAACTACGCGGCCTCGAAGTCAGGCCTGTTCGGGCTCACCAAGACGCTCGCCAAGGAAGTTGCTTTCATGCTGGAACGTTCGGGAAAGCTCGCTGACGACGGGCTGGCCGTGACGGTGAATACCGTTACTCCAGGCTTTATCGCGACCGAGATGGTCGAGTCCATACCGCAGAAAGTCATCGAGAAGATCAAGGGGCAGATCCCGATGCGACGACTGGGCCAACCTGAAGAGGTCGCGCGCGTCGTGCATTTCCTTGCCGCTGATGCCTCCTCCTACATCACCGGACAGGTATGGGGAGTCAACGGCGGAATGGACATGTGATGCACCGCAGATCTCATTGATTCTCGCCTAGCCCGTACGCCGGCCGGGTGCGCGGCCAGCAGCCCTCATGATGGTCGGCGAGCCTGGCGAGCAGCGGCGCGTACAACTCAAGGACACCCTGCAGCCCGGCGTCCCGCCAGGCGATCTTTGACCAGCTCAGTCCGGGTAGACAGCGCCGTCGATGAGGGACTGCGCATAGGATCGCTCGTCCGCTACCTGGCGGGCGCGCGGCGGTAGGATCGCACCTATCTCCGCAGCAAAGCTATGGAACTCATAGCTTCCTGGCAGCTCCTCTAGGCAGTCCGCGATCAGCTTGCGGGCCAAGTCAAGATCGCCAGCCCCACGGGTGGTCAGCGCACGCAAGTACGTGACTTGCGGGCCGGCCAGGGCGCGGTGACTGACCAGCCGGTCCACCAGCCCGGAGTCATCGGTGCCGACCAGATGCGCGGCCAGCCTGGCGTGCCAGGCCGTGAGTGTCCCCGCGCGGCTCTTGCGGGTGTAATCGGCGTCGCTCAATCCCCACGACCGCTGCCGGGAAGCCTTGCCCTCCCCGGCGGCCTCTTTGCGGGCGACGGCGTCCAGCGCGGACAGGTAGGAGACCGCGAAACCGCGCCACATGTCCGGACCGGTAAGCAATGGCTCCAGGACCTCGGCGAGCCGCGTCTCGTTCTCGGCCACCTTGCCATCACCACGGCGGGTCCATCCGTACCCGGATTCCCAGCGGATCAGCTGCGGTGCGGCGCGTTCGGAGAAGGCGGCGAAGCCATGCTGGTCAAGCATGGTCTGCCAGAGCGCGGCAGCTGCATGGGATACCACGAACCTGGCCGCCTCCACCGGATCCTCGGAATGGAAGTAGTCGACGCCGCGGATTTCGCAGGCCAGGTCGATCAGCTGCTCGATCGCCCGCTCGCCGGGCCTGGTGTCCGCGGCGTGCAGAGCCGACTGGGCCTGCGCGGCCAGGTTGCGGAAGGTCAGGCGCCATTTGGACCGTTCGGTACGTGACACCCGCCGGTCGCCGTACATGTACGCGCCGTCCCGCGCGAGCGACACGAACTGCGTTACGTCGTCGAGCACTTGATCCGGATCCGGCAGGTACTGTGCCTTGCGCTTCGGTGTGTCGACAGGACTCAGCGTGTCCTCGACCCGCTCCCGCACCTGCGCGGTGCCGCGCCAGTACAGAGTCCACAAAGCCTTGCGGAGCTGATCGGCGTCCAGCGGTGACACCTTGGCGTAGAACTCGTCCCGGTTCATCCGGTTAGCGGCCATGTCCCCCGATCCTACGGCTTGCCGACATCTGGAAAGGCAGGGAAATCGCGGATATCGCCAAGTCGGCTTGTCCGGCGGCCGGTTACTGTGAACAGATGCCGTCGCGTCCCCCCGTAGGCCTGTTCGATAACCCGTCTGGTGTCTTCAGCCTGGAAGAGCTCGCCGAGACCGTGCGCGCGCTGGAGCGGGAGCGGCCCGGCCGACCAGTGGACGAGCTTTCCCGCGCCGTGTTCGACCAACTTGCCTTGAAGCGGACGCGACGGGCCGCTGAGCTCGTCGCCGAGGCGATCCGGATCGCCCGGCGGCAGGCATCAGGCGCCGAGATCGCCGGTTCGCAGTGGCAGGCCAGCACCACCGAGGTCAGGAGCTGGGCGCTCGGCGCCGGCTTCGAGCTCGGCAGCGATAGCAGCATCCCGGACCAAGCGATCACGGCGTATAACCAGACACATCCCGACCGCCCGTACTGACACGGGAAGGCATTCGTGGGAAATGCCAGAGCGGCTGCCGGTATCAAGGCCGACCGCGCCACGATGTACCTATTCGACTAGCTCTTCGAACGGCACAGCGACCTTGAACGGATACGTCAGGATCACGCCGTGCTCCATGAGCGTTTCCACCCGGTACTGATAGGTGGCGGCATCGAGGTGAAACTCCCGGGCATCGATGATGGCACCGTCCGCGGACATACGCACGACCAGGTAGGCAGGTATCCCGGCCGCGGCATACTGGGCCATCTTGTCTACGAGATCTTCCCGTTCGGTCGACGGTGAGGACACCTCGACCATCAACAGCACATCTGCTGACTCCGGCTTGGCGTTGCGATCCTCCTTGCAGCGGTACACCACGACGTCGGGCCGCCGGAACGTGTACTTCGGAACGTGCCACAGGACCACGTCGGTCTCCATCTGCACGCGAGTGCACGGCTCCTTTGGCCGAGCGGCCTCGAACGTGTTCGCCAGCCGACGGGCTACCTGCTGGTGCTGTGGCGTCGGCGATTCGCACACGATCACGTAACCGTGAACCACCTCGATCCGGCGGGCAACACCCTTCGGGAGCGCGTCGTAGTCAACCTCGCTCATCGTGTTCGGCAGCCCCATGTCCGGCAGGACGCTCATCGGAACTTCTCCTCCCGTTGCGGTGCGCCTTCTATGGCAGCCATCCGGTTTACCAGCGTAAGCCCAGCTGCCCTCGATCGGTACGAGGAGAGCTGGCCATACCGGTGAACAGAGGTCGTCGCTGGATTCGCGGCAGGAAGCCCCTTCCCCACCCTCGCCGTCCAGGATCAGCACATGGTGATGACTCGTTCCCTGTGTACCGTTACCTGTGCGATGTGCTGGGCTGCACCGTGCAAAATGCGCTGCCCTTCGCGCGGCCCGTTCAAAGGTGACCGGTTAACCGCCGGTTCGGCTTGTG
>Ga0182030_10014260_pt1 | contig 15707 bp, 14 predicted proteins | sample 812S3MmetaG_FD_121299 | JGI IMG/M metagenome (GOLD analysis project Ga0182030, IMG submission 121299) | Permafrost microbial communities from Stordalen Mire, Sweden - 812S3M metaG (Illumina Assembly) | ecosystem: Environmental > Terrestrial > Soil > Wetlands > Permafrost | place: Sweden...
GACCGACTTGTTGGAATCATTAAAAAACTCGAACAAAGTACCATTAAGTCACTAACATCTTACGACTATTACTTGGAAAATTTTAATGCCGTTTTTTAATGTCTAATTGGTATAATACACCAATCAACCTAACCCACCCTCCATTAAAAACTAAAAAATAAAAAATGCTAAACAAGACAACCAGCCAAGGCAAAACAGACAACCACAAAGGGGTAAAAAGACATGCACAAAGTACACCAGGAGACATGCACAGGACAACCACTGAAATCCGCAAAAACCTCCAAATTAGGTTATCCCTATAGGATCAGAAAATATATATAATAAAATAGCAATCATAATTCACTTAAAATGAAAACAATAATACTAAAAGCGCTTCCCCGGCGAGAACCCTCCAAAATTATTTTTCCTGTCGCAAGGCTGAAAGACATGTTTTGGCAACTAGTCACAGGCACAGGCCGGTTTGAAAATCAGGAACCCGCGTTCTGTGTCCCAGGTCTGCGAAAAAAGCTTCATCCTATAGCTATCGGGATTTAAATACTCGGAAATGACAAGGTAATTGAACAAGTATTTACAGATATCAGAAATGCACGAGTTTAAAATCAATCATTAACAATTTACAATTGACAATTATCTATTAAAAAGAAGCGCTTTTTCTGCAAATTCACCTAAAATAACAACATTTAACAACAATATGACATATATACCAGAGCTACAGCCTCAGGGAGCTCTTCAAATAAAATCAGCAAAACGGACATTTACACTAAAGCCAAATGTTCAAAAAACAGCTATCATTGAGCCATTGCCTGTCCCGATTATTTCGGGGAGCTATTAGGCTATTAAGCCATTATTTTGTGATTATCTTTGCCATTCATTTTTTAAAAACAATCTCATGAAACGTAACGCAACAGCCGTATGGAACGGCTCCGGTAAAGAAGGTAGTGGCAACCTCACTACCCAGAGCACAGTGCTCAGCAACACTCAATACTCCTGGAAAAGCCGCTTTGAAGATGGGGTAGGCACTAACCCCGAAGAGCTGATAGCCGCGGCCCATGCCGGATGCTATACGATGAAGCTATCTTTTATACTCGGAGGCGCCAACCATACTCCAGAGCACCTGGAGACAAAGTGCGACATAACGCTGGAAAACGGCGCCATCACCAAAAGCGAAATGAACGTAACCGGTAAAGTGCCCGGCATCACCGCAGAAGAATTTCTGAAACTGGCCCAGGAAGCCCATGAAGGTTGCCTCGTAGGTAAGGCGCTGAATTGTGAGAAAACACTTGTTTCCGCTACGTTAGCATAAGTAACCGACACACAGAAATCCGCCGGGGAAACTCACTTTGTTTTAGGCGGATTTCTGAGTGTTCAAATGGCATTGGGTTACTTTCCGCCGTGGGCGGCATTATAATACTGTTGCGCCTGTGCCTTGTCGCCCTTGCGGTCATAGATGTAGGCAAGAGCCATGTAGCCTTGCCTGCCAAGAGATTCGTCCATGGAAACGGCTTTCTTTATGTTTTCTATGGCCATATCAAAATGCCCGAGGCCTCCCTGCGCCTGCCCCATGCCCAGGTAAGGCTCAGCCATATTCGGGTACTCATCAGACAGGTCGCCAAATATCTGAAGCGCCTTGCTGAAATTGCCCTGCTGCAGCGCAATCTCTCCGGCAATGTTCGCTGACTGCAGATCGGCTGAGGATATCGCCATCGCCTTATCCACTGCATTTGCAGCAGCAGGCAGGTTATTGCTGCTCCTGTATAGTAGCGCCAGGTAATCACATACTTCCATGTCCTCAGGATACTTGGCCACGGCTTTGGTGAAATAGTTGACGGCCTGTGGTAAATCGTTTGCCTGCATGGCTTTATAACCCTTAAGTCCGTTTCTTTCTGGGTCATTTTTCAAAATGGTACATATAGCCACGCCGTCTGCCGTAATCACATGTATCGCCATGCTCGAAGGGAAGTACCCATGCTGCAACTGGCCCTTATCAAGGAATCTGCCATAATAGATGGCAAAGTCCCAGTCCTGCTGGTTCTTCTGGTAGAAACGGCTGTAGGCCAGTTTGAAGTGCACTGGGGAGATTTTTTCATATTGCTGCATAGGCTCCATACAGTTTGTAGCCACCACCATAGTATCGGTTGGAGGCAGTTTTTCGAGCCTGTTTTCAAGGAGCCATTTATATCCTTGCTTTATAGAGTTCATGTAATAATCAGTCTCATATAGCCCGTTGGCACCTTTGATGCCTCCGGCCAGTTCGTTAAAATAAACATATTCATTAGGATGGTTAGCGAGCATAAACCTGGCAGGCAGCGCTACCAGAACCAAGACCAGTGCAGCAAAGGCGTAGCGCAGGCCATTATTTTTAATAGTATCATACACATACGCATAAAATAAGGCAGCTATGATGACCATGGGAGGCACCACAAAAAGTGCATGCCGCAGGCCATCATAAAGAGTAGAGTGGTTGTACACGATAAAGAATATGGGAAAAAGCGCGGTGAAAAGTACCATCCATAAGTAAGGAGATTGGTACTTTCTGCTAATAAAAACTATACAAAGGGCGCCGCAGATAAACCCGATCAGCAAGTAAAGCGGCAAGCCGATCGAGAGCCATTTAAACAAATAATACCACGGTAGCTCAGAGGTATCTATGCGATGGCCTTCAAAAATCATCCTTATTTGCAGTGGGTAGCTGGACATTACTTTTAATGCCTCCAACGGATTAGTTAGCGGAGATTCCAAGGCGTAAGGCCACCAAAGGATAGCAACGAAGTAGCCAATAAGGCCGGCCACCACTAAATGTTTCAGGCTCGCGGATATTTTTTTGTCTTTATACAACTTTTTCTTCCAGGCTGTAACCAGGTAAAACAAACCGAGATATGCAACAAGTAACAGGCCTCCAACGCGTATACTTAGACACAATGCAATGGCAAGGCCCATGAGAACGGTATGCTTCCAGGTAGGTTTATCAATATTTTTTAACCACACAATAATGGAATATAACCCCAGCATATAGGTTGCTGCAAATGGCGGGTCTTTTGGGTTATTAAATGACTCCCCGAAATACCTGCCAACAAACAGAAGTAATATTAGTGAAAGGATGCCTAACCTCCATCCACCAAATTCCATGGCAAGCAAGCCTGTGGCCAGGAACCCGAGAAACCCGAATAGCATGACCCAATAATGGCGAAACAAAAATTCATCTTTGGGATGAAAGATACTGATGAGCATGGCTGATACGCCATCAAAAAAACCGCCATAGTATGTTTGGTTGTTCTCGAGGTACCTGCCAGTAACAGCTGTTTTGTCGTTCCCAAAAGAGCTTATGTAAGCCCAGACAGACTTCCCGTAATTATATTGAGTTACGTCGTCTCCTGTGATACCGTATTGGGGGGTGTAAAAGAGCATTATAATAAATATAAATGCTAAAAGCGACCAAAATATTTTTTTCAGGGTGTCATCTGACAATTGCAAGCTCATTACAGTAAATATTTACGCGAATATAGCAACCTTCCTTAAAAGTATTATTTTTACCAGTTAAATTATAAACCGTCGGAATGAAGAGAGAAATTACGAATACTGTAAGATATTTTATGGACAACTGGTTGCCCCCGGTTATCAGGGATAATAAATATTTCATGTACCCGGTTTTTTACTATTGGTTTAAGGGTGAGAGCATTAGTAAGATCATGAATTTTAAGAAGGATGTTTTTTATATGAGTGTGGAGGAATATGCCTCCTTGTATCAAAATATAAAGGTTCGAGCCTCGGAGAGGCCTACTGATATGAATAATGCCAGTATTGAGTATGTTATAGAACATGCAGATAAAAATGCAGAAACACTTCTGGATGTAGGTAGCGGACGAGGGTATTTTCTGAATGTTTTGGCAGACCGGACTCGTTATAAACTTACTGGCATAGATATGGCGGATCAAATACCGGGTCTTAAAGCAAACTATGTAAAGGGTGTAATAGAAAAACTTCCTTTTCCCGATAAATCTTTTGACATTGTTACCTGCACTCACACCATTGAGCACATCATTAACTTAAAGCAGGCAATAGATGAACTTAAACGTGTGGCAAGAAAACAGGTGATTATTGTAACACCCTGCCAAAAATATAACTTCTATACATTAGACCTTCATGTAAACTTTTTTCCTACAAAAGAGATGCTGAATAGGGAGATCGGCCTTACTAGCTATGAGTGTGTAAATGTGGGTGGCGACTGGGTGTACATTGGCAATGTATAGCCCCTATTTATTTGGTACATAAACGTGCTTTGATTAATTTTGCACCTTTTCTAACTATGTAAAGTATACTTCATCCTTCAAGAGAATGCATATTTTATTTTCAGCATCATAACCTCATTTGATTTAATAGCTCAATTTTATCTTCAAGTAATCATAGCAAACAACGATATATGGATGAAAAATTAGTACAGATCATTTCTGCCGCGTTCAAAATTCCTGCAGCATCAGTTACCGATGACTTAGAATATCAAAGCATTCCGCAATGGGATTCTATCAGCCATATGCTGCTGATTAGCGATATAGAGTCTAATTTTAATATTGTAATAGATACCCAGGATGTAATTAATCTGAGCAGTGTTGGTAAAGCAAAGGAGATACTGAGAAAATATATCCCAAACTAATATGTTGCTAAAAGATAAAACTATACTGATTACTGGAAGCTCAAAAGGTATAGGGAAGGCAACTGCGACACTTTTTGCACAGCATGGTGCAAACCTCGTTTTACTGTCGAGGGACATTGCAGCATTGAACGAGTTGTCGGCAAATTTGTCCTCGGCCTGTAGCACGGTGGTAAATGTATACCAGTCGGATGTAAGAAGTCATGATTCTTTAAAAGCAGTGTTCACCGACCTGAATACAAAGGGTATTGTTATTGATGTGCTTGTCAATAATGCGGGCATTATGATAGGGGCTACTTTACAAACGGTAAGTGAAGAACTAATCAAACAAACTTATGAAACGAATGTATTTGGGGCAATGTATGCATCGCAGTTTTCGTTGAGGTCGTTTTTGAAAAAAAGAAAAGGAAATATTATCAATTTGAGCTCCATAATAGGTGCGAAAGGGAGCGCGGGCCACTCGGTTTATGGATCGAGCAAGATGGCGATAATAGGGTTTACTCAATCGTTAAGCAAGGAGCTTGCCCCATTGAATATACGGGTCAATGCTATCGCTCCCGGCTTTATTGATACCGATATGACAAAGGATCTGACTCCAGCCTTACACGAAAAGACATTATCATCTGTCGGGATGCGACGCATTGGGACGCCGGAAGATGTAGCAAAAGTGGCATTATTCCTCGCATCTGATCTTTCAGAGTATGTTACAGGACAGGTTATTGGGGTAGATGGCGGAATGGTGATTTAATTTTTTACAATGGGCTTATTTGAAGAAGTTGGAAAAAATAAAAACCTGGTCTATGTTGATGATAACGATCATGGAAGGGAATATTTTTTTAATGAACTGCCATTCCTCAAAATAGAAGAAAGTAAGACCAAACAACTTGCTTTCCTGTACCTTGATAATTCTTTACAAGCGGTAACGGTATTTTGGTCTTATATGCGAAGCAACAATGCACTTGCATTACTGAGCCCGAACCTTTCCGGAGATTTTAAAACGGAATTGGAAAATTTATACAAGCCGCATTATATATATGATCCAACCAGGGCTGAAATTGAAAATTACGACAGTTCTGTTAACAATGGACTCAATATTCATACTTTTCCCGTCAGTCACCCAACAAATATTAATGGGAAAATAAAAGTACTGTTAAGTACTTCTGGCACGACAGGCTCGCCCAAATTCGTCAAACTTTCGGAGGAAAATCTGCTTGCAAACGCTGATTCAATCATTGATTATCTCCCAATCCGGAAGGACGATGTCACTCCGCTTAATTTGCCTGTTTTCTATTCTTATGGCTTATCAATATTAACAACCAATTCGTTAGTAGGGGGAAAGGTAGTATGTGGTGGTATTGACGTGCTGAGCCGTACTTTTTGGCCGAAGATGAGCAGCTATGGATATACGAGCATAGCCGGTGTGCCCTTTGTATATGAAATGCTTGACCGGATCGGGTTCAGAAAAAGCACCTATCCATCACTGCGCTACTTTACGGTGGCTGGCGGAAAACTGGAACAAAGTATATTGAAAAATTTTGCTGAATACGCGCACAACCATAACGTTAGCTTCTTTGTTATGTATGGTCAAACAGAAGCGACTGCAAGGATGTCTTACCTGCCTCCGGTAAAGCTTTTGGAAAAAACTGGCTCAATAGGGATTCCCATTAAAAATGGAGTTTTTGAACTGGAACACGAAACAGGGGAGTTGTGCTATCACGGCCCAAATGTGTTTGGAGGATATGTAAGCGAACCGGCGGACCTTGCGACTTATGAGCAACCTGGATTCTTGCACACAGGAGACCTTGCAAGGGTGGATGCCGATGGTTATTACTATATTATGGGACGCCTGAAGCGGTTCGTAAAACTTTTTGGTAACAGGGTAAACCTCGACGAGGTGGAGGCTATAGCTGCCACATATTCCGGAAGTATTGTAAGATGTGTTGGGGTAAATGATAAAGCGTTGGTAATGGCGCTGACCGACAATACTATTGACGCAAATACGTTAATGAGCTATGTTTCTGAAAAGACAAAGATTCATCATTCGGTTTTAAAAATTGTTTTTATGGATGAGTATCCGCTGAGCCAGAACGGTAAAGTGGATTATAACAAAATCGTTGATCTGCATGAAGCTAAATGAAATTTTAGATGCGCCCCAGTTTTCAATCAGGAAAGAAGAAAAATCTGCCGCGATGTATGATATGATAGATTCTTTGCATCATCTACATTATGCTTCATGCGAAGTATATAGGGACATCACAAATGTTTTATTTGACAGCAAACAACAGTTTAATTCAATAAGCGATTTTCCGTTTCTTCCTGTTTCTATTTTCAAGAACTATGCTGTAAAGAGCATAAGGGATGAGGACGTTTTTAAAGTGCTCACCTCCAGTGGCACCACAGGACAAGAAGTGAGCCGAATATATCTGGACCGGGAAACCGCGCAACTCCAGTCGCTCGCATTGTCAAAGATAATTTTCAGCGTGCTGGGCACTACTCGCCTTCCAATGTTAATAGTTGATTCAAAGGCGGTGTTTGCGAATAAAAGCACCTTTTCAGCACGGGGAGCAGGTATACTTGGGCTTTCTGTTTTTGGGAGAGATCACACCTATATATTAGATGATAATTTCGACCTTGATGAAACCGCACTGATACATTTTCTGGAAAAATATGATGGGCAACCGGTATTTATCTTTGGATTTACTTTTATGGTTTGGCAATACCTGTATAAGGTGAGCATTGAAAAAAAATACGACCTCAGCAAAGCGGTATTAATACATAGCGGCGGTTGGAAAAAGCTGAAAGATATAGCAGTGAACAATGAAACATTTCGGGCCGTTCTCAGCGACAAATTCGGGATTGAAGATGTGTATAATTTTTACGGAATGGTGGAGCAGGTTGGATCTGTATTCCTGGAGAATTCGAATGGCAACATGCAATGTTCAAATTTTGCAGATGTTATTATCCGCGATCCGAAAGATTTTTCTGTTCTGCCTGCAGGGCAGCAAGGATTGATACAAGTGGTCAGCGCCTTGCCCAAAAGCTACCCTGGCCATTCCTTGCTTACAGAGGATATAGGTGTGATAACAGGAGAAGATGACGCTGCAAACGGATGGCAGGGGAAAAGCTTTAAAATACTTGGTAGGGCTAAAAAAGCTGAACTACGCGGATGCAGTGATACTTTTAAACGGGCATAAAATGAATGTAAAATTATTGACGCCTTCTGAGGAATTTATTTTGGTTTCCGACCTGCCTGCACTTGCAGTTCAGGATTATACCCTGCACCCTTTTGATGAGCAGGTCATGGCATTCTTAGATACTTTTTCCAGGGCAGTCCTTTCTGATGCATCTATAAACCGCTACCCTGAGATCGCAGCTTTGGGGTTCTGGCTGAGAAGGGGTAATCTCAATAAGATAAAAAGTGAGAACTCCAATTTGTTCGATAATCAATTTTTTATTTCTGCTCCTATTGGTAAGGTGTTGCACATTTGCCCGGCTAATGTGGATACCATGTTCTTCTATAGTTTCGCGGTATCCGTATTAATGGGTAACCGTAATATACTGCGGGTATCTGCTCGTATGGAAATGCCGCAAATAATGAAACTATTTGCTATCCTCAATCAGCTTATTGCAGAGGAGCGCTTTTCAATATTTAAAAATTATATCAACATCATATCCTACGGCCATGATGACCATATCAGCGAATATCTTTCCCTGAATACTAATGCGCGGATGATATGGGGTGGGGATGGGACCATTGGAATATTTAAAAAATTCAAAACTGCCCCGCGTACAAAAGACATAGTATTTGCAGACCGGATTTCTTTATTGTGCATCTCGTGTGCGCCGTACCTGGAGCTTAATGAAAAAGGCCTCGAAAATTTTGCTGCTTTATTTTTAAACGACGCCTATACATTTGACCAGATGGGATGCTCGTCCCCTCAAACTATTTACTTTTTAGGGAGCAGCGAGGAATACAACAATTGTATCAATGCCATGCAGGATCAGCTCAGGAATTACATTGGCAGGAAGTACGAGACAGAGGTTGAATCGCTGGCGTCTTTGAAAATAAACCAGGCCGTTGATGACGTTATCCGGCATCGTATTGATAAAAAATATGGGGATAATTTTTGTACTTTTGCGCAGCTAAAAGAAGATGAAAATGAAGAATTGCTTCACTCCTGCGGCGGCGGATATTTTTATGTAAAACACATTCATAAGTTAGCACAATTAAGCAATATCGTGAATGCAAAATTGCAAACAATTAGCCATTTCGGATTAACTGATAATGAATTACATGAATTGCGGTTATTAGCGAATAATGAAGGTATAGACAGGATAGTGCCCATTGGGATGGCCCTGAATTTCAATTATATTTGGGATGGCTATAATTTGCTCGATGAACTGTCGAGAAAAGTATTTATTAAGTAATGAAGGTAAATTTTATTAATAATAAAAATCAGATTGCGTTATGAAGTTTAACAACATAAATGTGCATATAAGCCCTTTGGCTAAAATAGGTAAAAATGTAAAAATTGGCGACAATACTATTATTTATGATAATGTGGAAATAGGAGATGACAGTATTGTTTGTAACAACTGTGTGATAGGGGAGCCACTTAACAGCTATTATTCCAATGACAACTATACTAATCCCATCACTGTTATCGGGAAAAATTCATTGATCAGGAGCCATACCATAATCTACGCAGGTTCCCGGTTCGGACATCACTTCATGACCGGGCACACGGTAATTATTCGCGAAGAAACGATCATGGGTGCGCATTGCTCTGTGGGCACCCTTTGCGATATTGAAGGCTATGTTACCTTCGGCAATTACTGCCGGCTGCATAGTTATGTAAACATCGGGCAACATTCAAAATTGGGCAACTTTGTATTTGTTTACCCTTATGTAAACTTTACGAATGATCCTCATCCACCGTCCACTATTTGCGTAGGGCCAACAATTGGTGATTTCTCTCAGATAGCAGCTCATGCGGTGCTGCTGCCCGGCGCGCAGGTGGGCAAGAATTGCCTGGTGGGTGTAAATACTACCGTAGTAAATGATGTGCCTGATGGCTCAGTTGTTTCAGGCAATCCCGGGAAAATCGTGGGCCGTACTGCATGGATAAGATCAAAAGAAGAAGGCAAAGAAAATACCAGTTATTATCCCTGGATATACAACTTTGATAGGGGAATGCCATGGAAGGGCATCGGATATGATAAATGGGTGGAGGATGGCAGTAAGATATAACTGTAATTCTTCAGGACTATTCTGAATTCAAACCTCGTCATAGACTGGCAAAAAGAGGGTCTCTCCAGATTTGTTTACCAAAATCAATAGCCGGCACGAATCAGAATTCGGTGCCGGCAAATGCGATTGTTAGTTTTTTATCACTACAATGTATCCCATAGACGTGAGCGGGAACAACCATTCTAAACCCCGCATTACTTTTTGCCTGCCCTGCACCAATACGCGTTTAACCCTTTACTTTTCATGATCATCTCGGTAGCATAAAAGTAATAAGGAATAATTTCAAAATCTGTAAAACCCACCCTTGTGCACACAGTATACAATATTTTGTAAGAATAGTGTTGCAGGTGGTCGGGGGACTGGACTTCCATCCTGGCCATAGCCATGATAACGTTGCTTATTGCCATTCCGTTGGGAGTACTAAGGGCGAACGTGCAGTTTTTGAAATTATCTTTTAAATACCTCAGAAACTCCATGTGGTTTTCCAAATGTTCTATAAACTCTCCGGCCATTACAATATCAAATGTATTGTCCGCAGAATTTCAGCAGGGATATTAGTTACGTTGCACTTGTATATGTAGCTACTTTCCCTATCTTTCACTCCTTCCGCAGGCAGTAGTTTTGAATTATCAACGCCAACTACTTTTTTTGCTTTCTTTATGATCTGATCGTGCAGAAAATGTTCCGTATTAACCTTTATCCTGGAAATTTCGTCATAACAGCCTATGTCCAAAACTGTCTTCCCGATAGTTAAATCGCTCAAAAAGGTACCCGGTAAACAGGCTTTCTGATCTTAATTCTTTCTAAATTATCGAATGTTAGCGCATTAGTCATTTTATAATGTTCATAGTGCTTTGATTGGGTTGGAAAATTAATATAAAGTGACAATATTTTGTCATTATCGTTAGGTTCGTTTTGAATGCTGCTTTTTAAATTCTCTCAATATGGAAAGAAGCAGCCAGGTGTCTTTAAGCGCCTTTTTTACTATAGCCGAAGATGATCCTTTACTCTGCCCGTAGGTTCTTGGAAGGTACTTTGATTCTACTTCTATTACTTTTTTCCCCATGAACAGTAGCTTGGCGGTCATCTCACTTTCTACCAGTGAACTGGTGAGTTGCAGGTCCAATTGGTCCAGGTCTGCCTTTTTCAATATTTTGGTCCAGTTGACATCTTTTATGTTTATGCCAATGAATATTGCATTTATTTTTTTATTAACTAAAGAAAGCATATTGCGAAACAGGCTGTAGGAGGTGTTTTCTCTCCTGTAAAAGGATATAAAACGATCAATGGGAATGTCAGCGAATTGCAGGTATTCATTTACATCAAACTGCCCGTCACCGGGAATAATTCCGATATTTTCATTTTTTGCAAGTGCATAAAATGACCGCTCTGCGCCGCCTATTCCTTTATTTACTTCATGCAAAATCAATTTTACTTCGGGATATTTTTTTTGCAATTCAATGGCAATCTCCCGCGAACCATCAGTACTGTAGTCATCTACAATAATGATCTCAAAAGCACTGGTGATCTGCTGCAATACACCGCGAAGTTTTGCGGTGAGTGGCGCCAGGGTTTCAGCTTCATTGTAACATAAAATTCCTACCGACCATGTTTGCATTTACAATGAAAATTAATATGCATTTAAAACATCAATAACCTTTGCCACTTCCTCATTAGTAAGCTCAGCAAACATAGGCAGCGATACGCAATGGCTGGCAAGGTATTCAGAATTCGGGAAATCTCCATTTTTATACCCAAGGTGTGCATAAGCTTTTTGTAAGTGACACGGAACAGGGTAGTGAAATGCAGCGATGATATCATTTTGCTCCAGGTGCTTTACAAAAGCATCTTTATCTTCAACGGTAACTACAAACAAATGATATATGCCATTGGCCCAATCGGGCTGGGCTTGCATAGTGATTTTAGCATTCCTGACCTGCGATTGGTATTGTTTAGCTATGTCTCTGCGCTTATTGTTCCATCCAGCCAGGTACTTAAGCTTGACACTTAACGATGCGGCCTCCAGTCCGCCCATTCTCATATTGTATCCTATCTCATCGTGATAGTATCTCACTACAGAGCCATGGTTACGTAAGCTTTTGAGGTGTGTGGCATAAGCCTCATTATTTGTAGTAATGCCACCCGCTTCACCACATGCCCCTAAGTTTTTACCGGGGTAAAAGCTAAAGCACGCCAGTTCTCCATAGCCACCTACGGGTTTGTCGTTATATAATGCACCCTGCGCCTGCGCGGCATCTTCTATCAAAAAAAGTTTATGTTTATCAGCAATAGCTTTTACGGCAGCAATATCAAAAGGCTGGCCATAGAGGTGTACGCCGATTATAGCTTTGGTATTTTTAGTGACCTTAGCTTCTATCTTCGAGGCGTCTATTTGCCAGGTATCTACAGTGCAATCTACAAAAACAGGTGTAGCGCCTGCATGAGATACACCCCAAGCGGTGGCAATAAACGTATTCGCAGGTACTATTACCTCATCTCCCTGGCCTATTCCTAAGGCCAGCATTGCGAGGTGCAGAGCAGAAGTGCCGTTATTGACGGCGATGGCATATTTCGTATCGCAAAACGTTGCAAATTCTTTTTCAAATTTCTCTACAAAAGGGCCGCCGGAAAAAGCTGTGTTTTCATATACTTTTTCAAAAGCTTCAAATATTTCAGCTTTAATGGATTGATGTTGTCTTTTAAGGTCCAGGCAATGTATCTGTGGCATAATGAGTCTTGTTTTTTTGAAGGGTTGAATTATTAGAATTTTACGGGCACTTCTTTTCCTTTATTTTTTATGGACTCCTGGGCGGCTTCCAGCACCCGTACTACTTCAAGGCCCACTTCCCAGCCAGATACAGGGGTCGTGCCATTTTCTATAGCGCTGATAAAATCTGCGGCCATACCCGCAAGTGCCTCTCGTTGCTCCAGTTTGGGCACAGATATATCGCCAGCCCGGTAGTCTACCATCAGTTTGCGCTTGTCTTCATCTGATTTTACAGAGTAGCCTGTATCATAAACTTTTACTTTTTCGCTCGGTTCTACGTCATCAAACACAATCATTTTCTTGGTGCCACCTATCAGTATCTTTCGGATCTTTACCGGCGAGGACCAGGAGCAAGAGAAGTGAGCGATATGTCCGCTATCATAATTCACGGTAAGGTAAGCTACGTTTTCCAGCCCGTTTGGCGTATGTGATATGCCGGTAGCACTTACACTTACTGGTCTGTCCTTAATAAGGAAGAATAAAATAGAAATGTCATGTGGCGCAAGGTCCCATAGTACGTTTATGTCTGGCTGAAAAAGGCCCAGGTTGATACGTGTAGAATCAAAATATTGGATATTGCCGATCTCGCCCGAATCAATAAGATCTTTAATTTTGCGCACTGCCCCTGTATATAAGAAAGTGTGGTCTACCATCAGCACAAGTCCTTTTTCTTTGCTCATGGCCACCAATTCATCCGCTTCAGCAGACGATTGAGTCATAGGCTTTTCTATCAGCACATGCTTGCCGCATTCAAGGGCTTTTTTCGCCAAAGCATAATGATATTGTACAGGAGTGGCTACTACAACCGCAGTAACGTCGGGATCGGTTAAGGCGTCATCAATATTAGCAGAAGTCTTAACATTAGGATATTGCTTTTTTATCACGTCTAATCGTTCTGCACGGAGGTCTATTACCCATTCCACTTTTGAACTGATGGCCGTCGAAAAATTACGTACCAGGTTAGGGCCCCAGTATCCATACCCTATAATTGCTATTCCTGCCATGTTGATTTATAAAAGTTGGCAAAAATACTAAGGTTTGGAAAACTTTAGGAGAATCACATGATATAATTATAAAACGGCTATTAATTGTGCAGATTCGTTTCCTGCCTCAGCTGTTTTTTTGTAGGATCTTCCATTTTACTTAAAATACCATAGTAGGCCATATCAGTTAGTATTCCTGAGGAAAGTTTAAAGTTGTCTCTCAATATGCCTTCCACTTCAAACCCGTTCTTTTCCGCTATTCTCCTGCTCGCGTGGTTGTTCGTAGCTGTTATCAAATATACTTTATTCATCTTCAGCACGTCAAAACACCACGCAACTATTGTTGATATAGCCACTGTCATAATTCCCCTGCCGATGTGGTCTTTGTCTATGAAGAAAGCGAGTTCGCACTTTGGCACCGTCCAGTCCGTATTTTTCACTGAAATAAAACCCTTCAGTTTGTCCGTTTCATCTTCCAAAACGAAACCGAAGCCATCTTTGTCCGCGACTTCCTTCATCTTTTTATCGATATAATCGTCGCATGTTTCCGGGCTGGTTATTGTGGCAATAGTTTGTGGAAAATAGTCTGTTAAACGCGCTCTGTTCCGTTCTATGAGTTCAAAGAATTGGCTGGAGTCTTCACTGTTGAGCTCCCTAAGGATCAGGTTGTCTATTGGAGTGTTCATGAGTATATCAAAGATATGGAATATTTGCAAAAAAAAGTCGCAGGTATTTCTACGTGTTTTTTCTGGTTTTGTGGATAATATATCCGCATGCTATTAATGCTAAATTATCAAATTAAATTGATAGATTTGTATAGGAGTACCCACAAAACAAATGCCATGAGAAACAGAGAATCTTCAATAGTTTATTTTTTATTGGGTTTATATACTGCCATAATCAGTTGGTACTACTATCATAGCATATTGTTGCTCATTATTCATTGGATATTTTGGCCGCTGGCATTAATATACTTCATATTAACTGGCCATCTGGCCAATGGCCGCTGGATGAGCATTCCACAACATTTTTTTAATTAAGGCTAAAGGAAAGCAGGCTCATTTGCCGAACAATAATCTCCGAATTAACTGGGGATTGCTATTTATCTAATGTGAAAGCTACCGCATAACGGTTATTTTTGCAACTCAAAATATAGGGATGAAAGATTTTAAAGATGCAATTGTAGAATGTGTGCCCAATTTCAGTGAAGGGCGCAATTTGGACGTGATAAAACAAATAACTAATGACATAGAAAAAGTGGATGGCGTGCGCCTCTTGGACGTGGACCCGGGCAAGACTACTAATCGCACCGTCGTCACTTTTGTTGGTAATCCTCATGCAGTGATAGAAGCTGCTTTCCAGGCCATTAAAAAAGCCGGTGAACTTATAGATATGCGGATGCATAAGGGAGAACACCCGCGTATGGGTGCAACTGATGTATGCCCGCTAATACCGGTGTCCGGAATTACCGTGGAAGAAACTGTGCAATTTGCTCGGCAACTGGGCAAGCGGGTGGGGGAGGAGTTGCATATACCCGTTTATCATTATGAATATGCTGCAACTGCGTCCCACCGCAGCAACCTTGCTGATATCAGAAGCGGGGAATATGAGGGTTTTGCAGCAAAAATATTGAAACCCGAATGGAAGCCAGATCATGGACGTCCTGTCTTTAACGAACTCAGTGGGGCGACCGTTATTGGTGTCCGCGATTTTCTTATCGCTTATAACATTAACCTGAACACAACGTCCACCCGCAGAGCAAATGCGGTGGCATTTGACATTAGGGAGAAAGGCCGCCAGAAAAAAGACGTCAATGGTAAGGTAGTGAAAGATGCGCATGGCGAAGCCCTTTGGGAGCCAGGCCTCCTGAAATCTGTGAGGGCTATTGGGTGGTACATAGAAGAATATGGAATTGCGCAGATATCGGTGAACCTTACCAATATGCATGTTACACCCCTGCATGTTCTATTTGATACTGCCTGTCAACGGGCCACGGCAAGGGGCATGAGGGTGACCGGTAGTGAACTTGTAGGCCTCGTGCCGCTGCAGGCTTTGCTGGAC
>Ga0182030_10014261_pt1 | contig 15707 bp, 14 predicted proteins | sample 812S3MmetaG_FD_121299 | JGI IMG/M metagenome (GOLD analysis project Ga0182030, IMG submission 121299) | Permafrost microbial communities from Stordalen Mire, Sweden - 812S3M metaG (Illumina Assembly) | ecosystem: Environmental > Terrestrial > Soil > Wetlands > Permafrost | place: Sweden...
CCCAGTCCGGAGGCTTCCGCTATCTGTTGTCGGCGTTGCCGGACCACGCTGAATACTATGTCGAGGCCGGGCCGCTGGAGTCGGCGCATTTCACGGCGCGGGTGGCCGACCTGGCGCAGGTGCGTCAGATCCGCGTGACCTACCACTACCCGACGTGGACGCAGCTGCCGGATCGCACCGAGGAACACGGCGGCGACCTGCGTGCGGTCCAGGGCACGCACGCCGAACTCACGATCCTCACCGATCAGCCGCTTAAGTCTGGCGTGCTGGTGCTTGATGATGGGCACCAGCTGCCGTTGATCGCGAGTACTGGCAACACGTACAACGTGACCGTGCCGCTGGACAAGGACGGGGCGTATCACCTGACGATGGTCGATGGCCAGCATCCCATGCGGCTCACTGAGGATTATTTCATCGAGGCGGGCGAGGCCAGTGCGCCGCAGGTCGCCATCGTCAAGCCCGGCGGTGACTACCGCGCCAGTCCGATCGAAGAAGTCACCATCAACGCGCAGGCGGCGGATGATTTCGGTCTGCGCGAGTTTTCCCTGCACTATTCCGTCAATGGGGGACCTGAGCAGCAGATCAACCTGTTGCCGCACGCCGGGTCGCGCCAGGCCCGCGGCGGAACCGTCATCAGCCTGGAGAGCATGAAGCTGGTGCCGGGTGATGTCGTCAGCGTCTATGCCCAGGCGGCCGATGCCCGGGCGCAGTCGCGCTCACAGATGGTTTTTGTCCAGGCCGATCCCTACGAACGGGAGTTCTCGCAATCCCAGGCCGGAGGTGGCGGCGGTGGTGGCGGCGGTGCCAATGATCAGATGGAGATCTCGCGCCGCGAGAAGGAAATCATCGCCGGCACCTGGTCCCAGGTGGACGGTCGTGCCGCCGCGGCCCGCCAGGCCGAGCAGGCGAAGTTCCTCTCCGACGTGCAGAACACGCTGCGGGATCAGGCACTGTCGCTGTCCGGTCGCCTGCAGATGCGGGGCCTGAACGAAGCCAATGAGCAGTTCAGCGCCTTTCAGAAAGAGATGAATGCGGCTGCCGACGCGATGACGCCGGCGGCCACGCAGCTCGCCCAGTCCCAGTGGCGCCAGGCGCTGCCGGATGAACAGAAGTCCCTGCAGCATCTGCTGCGCGCGGAGGCCACCTTCCGCCAGATCCAGGTCGCCTTTGGCAGTGTGGGTGGCGGCGGGGGCGGCGGGGGCAGCATGGGCAGCGACCTCGCAAGCCTGTCTGACCTGGAACTGGATACCCAGAAGAATCAGTACGAGACGGCACAGTCGGCGTCGCCCTCCCAGCAGCAGGACAAGCAGATTGACGCCGCGCTGCGCAAACTCGATGAGCTGGCACGCAAACAGGAGGAGCTGGCGCAGGAACATCCCAATGGTGCGGACGCCGCCAGCCAGCGTTGGCAACAGGAAATGCTGCGGCGACAGGCCGAGGAGCTGCAACGGCAGCTGGAACAGATGGCGAAGAATGGCCAGTCGGGCCAGTCGGGCCAATCAGGGCAGGGCGACGCCGATGCTGCCGCCAGCACCATCCGCCAGGCCATGAATCGCTTGCGCGAAGCACAGGAATCGATGCGCCGCGCGGCCGATCAGCGCGACGCCGCTGGCGCACGGCACGCCGCCGAAGGTCTGCGCGATGCCATGGCTGCTCTCGGCGGCCTGCAGCGTAATCAATCGGCTGGCCATCTGGATGAGCTGGGTCACAAGGCGCAGGAACTCGCCGAGCGGGCGCGGCAGCAGCAGGATCAACTGCGGGACCTCAACAGTCACTCATCCGGCATGATCGATGCGCGGCAGAAGCTGGCGGATGATGTCGGGCGCCTGGAGCAGACATTGCGTGATGCGGAGCGTGAGACCCTGAAGGGCAATCGGCAGGCGGCCTCGAAGCTGCGCGATGCCCTGAGTGGTCTGGACGAGTCGAACATTCAAAGCCGTCTGCAAGCCAGCGCCGACCACTTGCGCATGGGCTATAACCCGGGAGGAAATTCATCGGAAGGTGACATCCCCGACGAACTGGCGAAGCTCGGTGAGTCGGTGCGCCAGGCAAGCCGTGCTGCGGGAGGGGCGCCGGCACCGGATGAGGCGCTCACATCCGTTCAGCACTTCCGCGAGCGCCTGGCGCAGATGGATCGCGCGACTCAGCAAGGCGCAGCGGGCGATAAGGCGAACGCATCGACTCGAGCGGGGAATCAGGCCTCAACGCGCAGCGGCGGCGTGACGGCCGCCGGCGGGGGTGCGGGGGGCCACATCGACGGGGGCTGGAATACCGGCAACAATCCTCACTCCGGGCGTAGTGTGGCGGCAGCGGACACCAGTCCGACTCCCGAGGATCTTGAGAAGAATTTCGACCAGGGTCTGGCGGATCTGCAGAACGTGCGGCGGGCGGTTGCGGATGATCCGGTGGCGAAGCGCCAGGTGGATGACCTGATCCGCTCCATGCAGCACCTGGATCCGCGGCGCTTTCCCGGTAATCCGGAAGTCGTGGACCAGCTCTTTGCCGAGGTTCGCAGCGGCGTGGATCGCCTGGAACTGCAGTTGGGCCATGATCCTGCCGATGACAACCGCAACGTCGTGCGCAATGCCGAATCATTGCCCGTGCCGGAGGGTTACCAGGAGGCCGTGGCCGAGTACTATCGGCGACTCAGCAAAGGTCAGTGAGGGCAGGGGGTATGCGAATATGCAAGGTGGCGCTCTGCGCTACGGTCCTGCTGCTGGCGGCCTGTGTCAGCAGGCCGGTGATCATGCCGGGCAGCGAGCCGCGCTTCCTGGATGAGAAGGGGCCGGTATTCGGTTACGACAAGATGATCTACCAGGGCCGCGACGAAATCCGCGCCATCATCACGAGTCGCCTCGAGAAGGCCCGCAATGCCGATCCGAAGACCCTGAGCTACGATCCGGCGAGTCTGCGACGTTTCAACCGCAACAGCGATGATCACATCGTCATCCTCGATGACACCACGGCGAAGCACACCTCCACGTGGCAAGATCGATGGCAAATGGCTGATCGTTGATCGTATCCGCACCGAATAGATGCATTTTTACATTTTCAAATCAATGGCGCGCGCCGTGCTGCTGCCGCCAATGGGATTGCTGATCCTGTCGGCGCTCGGCGCGGTGCTGCTGGCGTTGCGTCACCGACGCAGCGGCTGGAGCTGCCTGGGAGTGGGGCTGGGTCTGATGTGGCTGCTGTCGACGCCGGTGGTCGCCAACTCGCTGACGGTCCTGGCCCAGAGCTATTCCGCGTTCAATCCGGCGAGTGCGACTGACGCCCGGGCAATCGTGATTCTCGGCGGTACGGGGCAGCGCGAACCTGCCCCCGAGTACGGTGGCCAGCCCGCGATCGAGCTGGAACTGCTCGAACGGCTCAACTACGGCGCGTGGCTCTCGCGGCAGACTCATTTGCCGATACTCGTGACCAGCGATCCCATGAATGCCCGCGCCATGGCAGTGTCACTCACCCGGGATTTCCAGGTGCCACCGCACTGGGTCGATGCGCACTCGCATGACACTTATGAGAACGCGCGCAATTCCGCGCAGATGTTGCGCGCGGATCATGTGAACTCGATTCTGCTGGTGACCAGCGCAACGCACATGCTGCGCTCGGCCCGGGAATTCATGGCCACGGGATTGACCGTCACCGCGGCACCGGTCCAGGTACTGATCCATAGCGAAGAAACGCCGTATGAGCCTTATCCGCTGTTCGAGTACCTGCCATCGGCGGAAGGCATGCAGCGCTCCAACCGGGCCGTCTATGAGCTGCTGGGCGAGCGCGTACGCGAATTGCTCGCGTTCCTGCACCTGCGGCGTCAGCAGCCGGGTTGAATCAGTCCGTCCGTGCCTGGCCGAAGCGGAAGCCCGAGATCCGCCATCCCATCATCACATCGTTGAAGGTCCGCACGCCCACATCATTTCCCGCAGCGCCGGCGGCGACCAGCAGCGGCATCAGATGTTCTTCCCGGGGATGGGCGTAGCGCGCGGCCGGCGCCTGGGCCCAGTTGGCCAGTCCGGCATTGCGCGCCTCGATATCCGGCTGACACACGGTGTGCCCCAGCCAGTCATCAAAGAGCTGCGATCCTGGAATGAGTTCGTTTTCCGTGGAACGCGCGCGCAGGTTGTGGAAACTCATGCCGCTGCCGACGATCAATACGCCCTGGTCACGCAGCGGCGCCAGCGCCGCACCGAGCTTCAAATGGGCCGCCGGGTCCAGTCCCTGCTTCAGCGACATCTGCACCAGCGGCATGTCGGCATTGGGGTAGACCAGCAGGAAGGGTACGAACACCCCGTGATCGAGGCCACGCTTGTCGTCCGTGGTCGAGGGAATCCCCGCATCGCGGAGCAGACCCCGGATATCGGCTGCCAGCTGCGGATCGCCGGGAGCGGGGTACTGGAGGCGGTAGGTGTGCTCGGGAAAGCCGTAATAATCGAAGAGCAGCGGTGGCCGCTTCTGCACATTCACCGCGATCGGATCCGACTCCCAATGACCGGAGATCACCAGGACGGCGCGGGGTGGTTGGGGCAGCGTGCCGGACAGCTGGCTCAACCAGTCCGCGAGACTGGTCCAGGGATTGGGCGAGGGATACGGCCAGTCCATGAAAAAACAGGGACCGCCGCCATGGGGAATATAGAACGTCGGTTGTCTTGATTCGGTAGTCATCGTGTGAGCGAGCGTACCGCGCGGGCGGCCGCCGCGGCGCGATTTTCCACGCCAAGTTTAACGAAAACCTGTTCGAGATGCCGCCATGCCGAACAGCAGCAGATTCGTGGTGGTCCTCAGCCGCTGCGATCAGGCAGCCCGCCTGACTTGATGATGAAGTCCGCGATCTCGACCACGCCCAGGTCCTTCTTCAGGTTGGTGAAGATGAAGGGGCGGGTGCCGCGCATCTTGCGTGAATCCCGGTCCATGACCTCCAGCGAGGCCTCCACCAGGGGTGCCAGGTCGATCTTGTTGATGACCAGCAGATCCGATCGGGTGATGCCCGGGCCACCCTTGCGCGGAATCTTGTCGCCGGCGGAGACGTCGATGACGTAGATCGTGAGATCGGCGAGCTCCGGGCTGAACGTGGCCGCCAGGTTATCGCCGCCACTTTCGATGAAGATCAGCTCCAGACCCGGAAAGCGGGTATGCATCTCCGACACCGCCGCCAAGTTGATGCTCGCATCCTCACGAATGGCCGTGTGCGGACAGCCGCCGGTTTCCACACCCATGATGCGCTCCGGCGGCAGCGCGCCCGAGCGCGTCAGGAACTGGGCGTCTTCCTTGGTATAGATGTCGTTCGTGATGGCCGCCGTGCTGTAGAACCGGCACAGGTGACGGCACAGGCGTTCCGTGAGCGCGGTCTTGCCCGAGCCCACCGGGCCGCCGATACCGACCCGCAGGGGGCCGGTGGAAGTGAGGGGAGTAGCGACGGTGGCATTCATGAGCGGAACAGCCTCGTGTATTGGGTTTCATGACGCATCGAGCACAGCTCGAGCGCGGGGGCCGATGTGCCCAGGTCATCCAGATCGGCCATCAGCGCGCGTTCTGCGGTGGCAGCGACGACCGGTGCCAGACGTGCCACCGCGATCTGCGCGGCGGTCTGTCCCAGCGGGATGAGCCGCGCGCCGGCCGATACCAGGTTGGCGGCGATCACCTGCACGAAGGCGTGGAGGGCCATGCTCAGGCCGATACCGTGCGCCGCGCACGCAACCGCCACGGCGACGGATTGCGCGATCGGTCGGCCGCGCACGTCAGCGGCGAACTGCGCCAGCCGCGGATGTGGCCACGCCTTCAGGGTCACGTCCAGGAACGCGGCGCCTTGCTGGCGGCTTTCCAGGGCGGTTTCGGATGTGGCGCGAAAGGCGCCGGCGAGCTCCGCGAGGTCGCGAAGCTGCGCGCGGGCGCTGCGGTCCCAGATGAGTGGCGGTTGCCCGGCCGCGCGCCAGGCGTGTGCGAACAGCACGGCGTCCGCCCAGCCGCCACCGCGCTCCAGGACCGCGCCGATGAAGTCCAGCAGGCCCGCAAGCGTCGTGACCGTACCGCGTTCGACTGCCCATTCCATGCCGTGGCTGTAGCTGAATGCCCCGGTGGGATAGGCCGGCGAGCACCAGGCCAGCAGCTGAAACTGCGTGATGTACTGTTGTGATTGCGGGCTATCCATGGCTGTGCCCGTGGCCGGAATGACCCGGTGCGAACAGCATTGAGTGACTGCTGTCGTACGCGCCGGGTTCGGGGGTAAAAGGCTCATCCACATGACGAACCGCGGCGCCCAGCCCTTTCAGCATGTCCTCGATGACGAAGTCTTCGCGGATCAGGATGCGTCCGGACGTGATCTGGGCGGGGAGGTGGCGATTGCCGATGTGCCAGGCCAGCCGTGCGAGTTGGTCCGCATCGCCGGCCCGGATCTCCAGCAGCGGCTCCGCGGCAGCGGTCACGAGGATGATGCGGCCGTCTTCGAGCTGTAATCCATCGCCGCCGCGCAGGACGGTGGTGCGTGGCAGATCGAGCAGGAATTCCGTGCCGCCCTCGGCGAGGTAGCGCAAACGACGCCGGTGGCGCTCGTCGTAGCTGAGCGTCACGTGATCCGCCGGCGCGGCCCGCCAGCTGCCTGCTTTCAGCACCTGTGTCGCCCTGATCATCGCTAAAGGCCTGATCCTCAGTAGAGAAAATAGCGCTGCGCCAGCGGCAGCACCTGTGCCGGTTCGCAGGTCAGCAGCACGCCATCGGCGCGCACTTCGTAGGTTTCCGCATCCACCTCGATGTGCGGTGTTGCGCTGTTGAGCACCATGTCCGCCTTGCCGATCGAACGCGTCCCGCTGACTGCGACGGCAGCACGCGCCAGTCCCAGCCGTTGGGGGCCGGCCGCATCCGCGAACGCACCGCTGACGAAAGTCAGCGCACTGTTGGAAGCGCCGCGACCGATGCCGCCGAACATCGGCCGATAGTGCACGGGCTGCGGTGTCGGGATACTGGCGTTCGGATCGCCCATCGGCGCCGCGGCAATATTGCCGCCCTTGAGGATCATGTCGGGCTTCGCGGCGAAGAACGCCGGCGACCACAGCACCAGGTCCGCGAGCTTCCCCACCTCGACCGAACCGACATGTTGCGAGATGCCATGCGCGATCGCCGGGTTGATGGTGTATTTGGCGATGTAGCGGCGGGCCCGGAAGTTGTCACTGGTCGCGCTGTCACCGGGCAGCGCGCCGCGCTGGCGCTTCATCTTATCGGCCGTCTGCCAGCAGCGAATGATGGTCTCGCCGATACGGCCCATGGCCTGGCTGTCCGAACTCATCATGGAGAAGGCGCCCAGATCCTGCAGGATGTCCTCCGCCGCGATGGTCTCCTTGCGGATCCGGCTCTCGGCGAACGCCACGTCCTCGGCGATGCGTGGGTCGAGGTGATGACACACCATGAGCATGTCCAGATGCTCATCCAGCGTGTTCACCGTGTAGGGCCGGGTGGGATTGGTGCTTGAGGGCAGTACGTTCGGCAGACCGCACAGCCGGATGATGTCGGGCGCGTGTCCGCCGCCGGCGCCCTCGGTATGGAAAGCGTGGATGGTGCGCCCCTTGAACGCTGCGATGGTGCTCTCGACGAATCCGGATTCGTTGAGCGTGTCGGTGTGCAGCGTGACCTGAACGTCAAGGGCATCGGCCACCGACAGGCAGCAATCGATCGCCGCTGGCGTCGTGCCCCAGTCTTCATGCAGCTTCAGTCCGCAGGCACCTGCGTGCACCATTTCCACGAGCGCCTGTGGCTGGCTGGCGTTGCCCTTGCCGAACAGACCGATGTTCATGGGCAGATGATCGGTGGCCTGCAGCATCTGCGTCAGATGCCAGGGCCCGGGCGTGCAGGTGGTCGCGAGCGTGCCGTGGGCCGGGCCCGTGCCGCCGCCCAGCATGGTGGTGACGCCGGCGAAGAGGGCGTGCTCCACCTGCTGCGGGCAGATGAAATGGATGTGTGCGTCGATGCCGCCGGCCGTCACGATCTTGCCTTCGGCAGCAATGACCTCGGTGCCCGGGCCTACGACGATATCGACGCCGGGCTGCACATCCGGATTGCCGGCCTTGCCGATGCGGACGATGCGGCCGTCGCGGATGCCGATATCCGCTTTGATGACACCCCAGTGATCGAGGATGACGGCATTCGTGATGACGGTGTCCACGGCGCCGGCGGCCCGACTGATCTGCGACTGGCCCATGCCATCGCGGATCACCTTGCCGCCACCGAACTTCACCTCCTCGCCGTAGAGCGTCCGATCCTCCTCGACGCTGATGAAGAGATCCGTGTCGGCCAGACGGATCCGGTCCCCGACCGTGGGACCGTACATGGTGGCGTAGGCGCGGCGAGTGATCGAATAGGCCATGACTTCAAACCTCCAGGGGTCCCATGACCTCACCACGAAAACCGAGCACGACACGTCCGCCGGCATAGTCCACCAGCTGCACCTCGCGCTGCTGCCCGGGCTCAAAGCGCATGGCAGTACCGGAAGGAATATCCAGGCGCATGCCGCGCGCCTGCGCGCGATCGAACAGCAGCGCCGGATTCACCTCGGCGAAATGATAGTGGCTGCCGACCTGCACTGGGCGATCGCCGCTGTTGGCAACGTTGAGGGTAATAGTGCGGCGGCCCTCGTTCAAAATGAGGTTGCCGTCCGCGGTGATGACTTCTCCGGGAATCATGGTGGTCACCTGATGGGCTGATGGACCGTGACGAGCTTGGTGCCGTCGGGGAACGTGGCTTCGACCTGGATCTCGTGAATCATCTCCGGAACGCCCTCCATGACCTGGTCGCGGGCGAGGACCTGCGCACCGGAGTGCATGAGCTGCGCGACCGTGCGACCGTCACGCGCCCCTTCCACGACGGTATCGGCAATCAATGCCACAGCTTCGGGATGGTTCAGTTTGACGCCGCGCTCCAGTCGCCGGCGCGCCACCATCGCCGCCATGGCAACCAGCAGTTTGTCCTTTTCCCTGGGTGTCAGATTCATTGGTCGTACCTCGATGAAGGTCAGCAGTGCCAGACTCTGGGCAGCGTATGTGAGCAACCACCGGCCGCGTGACGGATGAAGCCCGCGACGCTGATGACGCGCGAGCGCAATCGCGGCACATTGGCATCCAGCATCCGGATGATCAACAGGTCTTCCATCCGTGTCACACCGGACTCGTCCGCAGCGTCTTCAAGCAGTGCGCGCACGGGTTCAAGCAACGCACCTGCGTCCTCGCCAGCATAGAGCATCGTCGTGCAGCCGATGGCGTCACCAAAACCGAACGGTGCGCGGCGCAGTGCCGCGATATCACCGTCGAGCCGCATGGCATCCGCCCAGATCAGCCGGCCCGCACGACGGATGCGCCAGGAGTCATGCAGCATGCCCACCTGAAACTCCTCGCCCATGGCCTTTCGCCCGAACACGACGCTTTCAACGGCAAGCATACGCGAGCCGGCCTCGAGGTCCGCGGAAAACGAGCGCCGCAGTCGCGCGCCATTGAACATGATGGTTTCCTGCGCCAGCCATTCGGCCCAGGCGCCGGTCGCTGCGGTCAGCAACACCGTACATTCCACGGCGGACTCCGTCGGCAGCGCGCGGTACAGTTTCTCGGCCGCCTGGGTGGTAAGCGTGGCGCGCGCATCGGCTCCGACGTTGAATGTAACGCTGGTGCGGTCACCGCCGGTCAGCCCGCCGGTGGTCGTCAGCAGCACGGCCTGCAGCGGCTCGCCGGGTTCAACATCCGGAAACAGCATCCGACACGGCGCGCGCTGATACAGGTCGCGCAGCCGGCTGCCGCCGGCAGCGTCGCAACCGATGGTCAGGGTGGCGGCGCCGTCAGCCCGCTGGTGCCGCAACGCCGCACTCATGTTTCATTCCAGGTTTTCGTCATGTTGTCACGTTCGCCATCTGTGGCCTCTACGTCAAATCGTACCGGTCCACGCAAATGCGAGCGACGCTTCGCACCAATGTTAGCGCTGGGACGAGCGCATCGCACCAGCCGGGTGCACCCTGGACCAGGTGCAGGGAAACCAGGGTGAGTGACAGACGCATGCTCAACATCACGAATCTCAACCAGTACTACGGCGGCAGCCACACGCTGCTGAAATGCATCATGGGTCTTCTGCCGTTGGCAACCGGTGAACTGATCTTCAAAGGCGCGGACATCCGGCCGCTACCGGTTTATGACATGTTCCCCGTGCTCAAGAAAATGTCACATCGCCGCGGCGGCACAACGCGACATATGACGTCGCATCTCACCGACCGAAATGCGTATGTCCGGACCAATTCAGCCGCACCGGGAGGCGGTGATACTGGATAATGCGCGTCCGGATTTCTGTCAGGCTGGGGCTCGTGGCGTGAACGCGGCAGGATATGCAAGGTGGCTGCTGATTGGCGTTTCGCTGTTGCCCGGGATCGGGGCGACTGCGGCAACGCCGGATATCCGGCAGCTGATCGAGCGCGCCGAGCAGGAAGGGTTCACGGACCCTGAAGCCCAGAATCGGGATGCCCGCGCCGCACTCGAAGCGCTGCAGCAAAACCCGAACGCGGACCAGGAAATCCGGACCCGGCTGATCCTCTGTGAATATGACTCGGAGCGCGATCTGCACGCGGCGGAAGACCAGGCGCAGCGCGTCCTGGGCATGTTGCCCCTGGCCCATGATGCAGGCCTGCGCGCCGGCGTGCTGACCTGCCAGGGCGATACCCGGGAGACGGCCGGTGACAACGCCGAAGCATTACGGCTGTTTACCCTGGCGGTGGGCGCCGCCACGACCACCGCCAACGATGCCAGGCTCGCGGATGCACTGTACTCGCGCGGCGACCTCCTGGGTCTCCAGGGTGAGTATGCGGCGGGCCTTGTGGATCTGCGCCGCGCGCAGGTCCTCTATGACCGGCTGGGCCGGCAGTACGATGCGCTGTCCTGCCGCGACAGCATCGCCACCCTTTACAGTCGCATGGGTGATTACGTCGAGGCCGCGCATCTGTATTCCGAGGTGCTGCGGATGCAGCGCCAGGCCGGCATGGTGCGCGAACAGGCGGTCACGTTGCACAACCTCGCGCGCACTTACGAGGACTCGCGACAGTGGGACCTCGCCGACGCCAGCTTCAGCCAGGCGCTCGATCTGGCCCAGAAGCTGAAATACCCACGCGTTGAGGCCTACGCCCTGCGTGGCCTGGCCGCCGTGAAGGTCGCACGTCACGACACGACCGGGGCATTGTCGGAGCTGGCACATGCTGCCGTACTGCAAAGAGACACGCCGGATGCGCGCCTCGGCGCGCAGATCAACCTCGAGAAGGGGCGGGCGCTGCATCTGGCCGGGCAGTTGCTCGAGAGCGCGGTCGTCCTGCAACAGGCGCGCGGCGTTTTCAAGTCCGCACAGTCCGCGTCGGAACTGGTCGATGCTGACGGTGAGCTTGCCCGGGTCGAGGCGGAAATGGGCGAATGGCGTGCCGCCTACGCCGATGAAACAGAGGCGGCGCAGCAGCAGGAGGAGCTGTTATCGCGTCACCTCGACCAGCGCTTCGCAATCCTGAAGGTCGAATACGACACTGCGGCGCAGGAGCAGGAAAATCGTGCCCTGCTGCGCGAGAACACCACCACCAACAGTGCGCTCGCGCAGTCCCGACGCGTCCGGCAACTGCAGGGCGTGGTGATTGGCCTGGGTGTGGCCCTGGGCGCGGTGCTGATCTGGCTCGTAATCCTCAATCGGGGCCGCGCACGACGCATGGGGAGTCTGGCAATGACCGACGAACTGACAAAATCGCCGAACCGGCGCGCGGTGCTGGCGCGACTGAGTGAATTGCTCAAGGCTCCCGAGCCGGGGCCCTGCGCGATCCTCATCATGGACATCGATTTCTTCAAGCGCATCAACGATCAGTATGGACATGCGGCGGGCGACGAAGTGCTGAAGCTGGTGGCGGACGCGGTGCGCAACGTAGCGCGGCCGCCGGCATTCTTCGGCCGGCTGGGAGGCGAGGAGTTCCTGATCGTGCTGCCCGATGCGGACTTTTTCGCGGCGCGCCGGTTCGCCGAAGGTTTGCGTCAGGGCGTGGCGGACATCAATACCCGTTCAGTGATCCCCGGACATGCCGGCGTGACCACCAGTGTGGGCCTCACGGTGTCGACCCCCGGTGCAGACGATCTGGGCAATATGCTGGCGCGCGCCGACACCGCGCTGTATGCGGCCAAGCGCTCCGGCCGCAACTGTGTCCGCATCGAGCCTGCACCGGATGATCTCCAAGAAACCGTGGTCCTGGACACCCCCGTGGATACCGGGCGGACCAATCACTGAAAACTGCGCGTGCTCGCAACCGCCAGGGCCCACCGCTGCAGCCTTGATGCGGCCTCGTCACGGCTCATGCGCGGCAGATAGGTCGGCCCGGCCTGCCAGCCCGCGGCAACCTCCGACTCCGACCAGAAACCCACGCCGACCGCCGCCAGAGCGGCGGCGCCCAGCGCCGTGCTCTCGGGCTGCCGCGCGCAGACCACCGGTGAGCCGAGCAGGTCGGCCTGGAACTGCATCAGCAGCGCGTTGCGGCTGCCGCCACCGTCGACCCGCAATTCGCGCACGCCGCGCCCCGAATCAGCCTGCATCGCGTTCAGCACGTCCGTGCTTTGAAAGGCGATGGCTTCCAGCGCGGCGCGCGCGATATGCGCAGCCTGGGTACCGCGTGTCAGTCCCAGCAGCGCGCCCCGCGTCTGCGGATCCCAGTAGGGCGCCCCGAGACCGGTGAACGCAGGCACGAAGTGCACCCCGTCGCTGTCCGGCACTTTAAGTGCCAGCGCCTCCACGGCCGCTGCATCGGCAATCACACCCAGGCCGTCGCGCAGCCATTGCACGGCGGCGCCGCCGACGAAGACACTGCCTTCGAGCGCATATTGCGTGGCGCCGGATCCCAGTCGCCAGGCGACTGTGGCGAGCAGATGGTGATCCGAGCGCATCGCGACCGGGCCGGTGTTCATGAGCAGGAAACATCCCGTACCGTAGGTGTTCTTGGCCATGCCCGGGTGCAGGCAGGCCTGGCCGAACAACGCCGCCTGCTGATCGCCGGCGATGCCGGTGATGGGCACGGGAGTGCCGTTCAGGTCCGCCACCAGCTTTTCATCGGCCGGCGAAAACGAGGATGGCAGCACCCGCGGCAGGCAGGAGCGCGGGATAGCGAACAATTCCAAGAGCTCATCGTCCCAGTCGCCGGTGTGGATGTTGAACAGCATCGTGCGGCTGGCGTTGCTGATGTCGGTGACATGGGCGTGGCCTGCGGTCAGGTTCCAGAGCAGCCAACTGTCGATGGTGCCGAAGGCCAGTTCGCCGCGTGCGGCACGAGCTTGGGCGCCGGGTACATGCCGCAGCAGCCATTCCAGTTTGGTTGCGGAAAAATAGCTGTCGGGCAGCAGGCCGGTGCGCGCACTGATCAGCGGGCCGTGACCTGCAGCCAGCAGCTCGGCGCAACGGTCAGCCGTGCGTCGATCCTGCCAGACAATGGCGGGACCTACGGGCTGGCCGGTGTGGCGGTCCCACACGAGGGTGGTCTCCCGCTGGTTGGTGATGCCGATCGCCGCCAGATCGCGGGCGCTGATACCGGCCTGCGCGAGGGCCTCGGCGATGGTCGCAAGCTGCGTGGACCAGATCAGCGCGGCGTCATGTTCCACCCACCCGGGGTGCGGGTAGGCCTGCGGATGTTCGCGCTGGCCGCGGCCTGCGATGTTGCGTGCCTGATCGAAGACGATGGCGCGCGAGCTGGTCGTGCCCTGGTCGATGGCCAGCACATGGCGCTGCATGCTCACACTCGCAGCCGGCGAGCGGCGAGCCACGCGGTAAGGCGCGGTTCGCTGTCGGGTGGCAGATGCAGTCCGAGCTTGCTTCGACGCCACAGAATGTCGCGAGCGGTCAATGCCCATTCATAGCCGCACAGGTAGTCGATCTCCCGCTCATAGAGGCCGGGCAGCACTTCCTCACCCATCATCGGCAGGTTGCGCGCTGCGCCGATGAGTTTGATGATCCGTGTGCCGTAGGCGCGTGCATAGCGCTCACACACCGCGATGGGCAGCCATGGGAAGCGCCGCGCCGTGGCGCGCAGGAATACCGCGAGACTCGCGCCCGGCAGATCCCCGCCCGGCAGCACCGCAAGCTGTGTCCAGGGCGCGGCTTCCAGCTTCAGCGCCTGGCACAACTTATCCACCGCCTCCTCGGCGAGGCGCCGGAAGGTGGTGAGCTTGCCGCCGAAGACATTCAATATCGGCGCGCCTTGTGCGTCGATCTCCAGCGCGTAATCGCGCGTGACTTTGGCCGGGTCCGCCGACTCATCCTCCAGCAGCGGCCGCACTCCGGCGAAGCTATGGACCACATCGCGCGTGCTGATCTGCCGGGTGAAGTAACGGTTCACGGTCGCGCACAGGTAGTCGACTTCAGTCGTGCTGATTTCCAGATCCTGCGGCTGGCCATGGTATTCGACATCGGTGGTGCCGATCAGCGTGAATTCGCGCTCGTAGGGAATCGCGAACACGATGCGGCGATCGGTGTTCTGGAAAATATAGGCGAAGCGATGCCGGAAGATCTGCGGCACGATGATGTGGCTGCCCTTGATCAGCCGCACCGTGTGGTGCGTGCTCAGCGTCGTGCGTTCGTGGAGAAAATTCGCAACCCACGGACCTGCGGCATTGACCAGGGCGCGGGCGTACACCGTCGCGGGCGTCCCACTGCCCGTGGTGGGGACCAGACGGATCCGCCAGTCGTCGGCCCGACGCTCGGCATGCTCGCAGCGCACGCGGGTGAGGATGGTCGCGCCATGTTCGGCGGCGTCGCGGGCGTTCAGGGCCACCAGCCGGGCATCGTCGGTCCAGGCGTCGGAATAGATGAACCCTCTGCGGAAGCGGGGGTCGAGCCCGGATCCGGCCGGATGCCGGTGCAGATCGAGCGCCTTTGATGCTGCGAGGCGCTTGCGCGGCGCGAGATGGTCGTACAGGAACAGGCCGGCGCGGATTTCAAACATCGGGCGCAGGTGTGCGTCATGGGGCATCACGAAGCGCAGCGGCCGGATCAGGTGCGGGGCACTCGCCAGCAGCACCTCGCGTTCCTGCAACGCCTTGCGCACCAGCTTGAAGTGCCACTGCTCGAGGTAGCGCAGACCGCCGTGAATGAGCTTGGTGCTGGCCGAGGAGGTGTGTGCGGCGAGGTCGTCCTGCTCGCACAGGATGACCGACAGTCCGCGCCCGGCCGCGTCGCGCGCGATGCCGCAGCCATTGATGCCGCCCCCCACCACGAGCAGGTCACAGGACTTTTCCGTACCGGAAATGATCGGCATATGTGGCATCTTGCCACGTGCGCCTGTTCGGTCCAATGTGCGCGCCGTGAAAGCCTATCTTGAAGTCCGGCTGCAACGTATCCACGTGACGCGCGGGGAGCGTACGGTCCTGCGCGACATCGATTGGCACATCCGGCCCGGCCAGCACTGGGTGCTCGTCGGCGTCAACGGCGCTGGCAAGACCCAGCTGCTGAAGCTCATCGCGGGCGCCATCTGGCCCGTCCCGGAACCGCGGCCGGTACGCCGCTATCGCTGGGGCAGGCAGGTGCGCACCACGCCGTACGAAGCGCAGGATGAGATCGCCTATGTCGGTCCGGAACGCCAGGATCGCTACGAGCGTTACGGATGGAACCATACCGTGGAACAGGTGATCGGTACCGGCATCCATCGCACCGACATTCCGCTGCAGGATCTGAGCGGCGCGGAGCAGAAGAGC
>Ga0182030_10014262_pt1 | contig 15705 bp, 27 predicted proteins | sample 812S3MmetaG_FD_121299 | JGI IMG/M metagenome (GOLD analysis project Ga0182030, IMG submission 121299) | Permafrost microbial communities from Stordalen Mire, Sweden - 812S3M metaG (Illumina Assembly) | ecosystem: Environmental > Terrestrial > Soil > Wetlands > Permafrost | place: Sweden...
ATCCTTAGAGAGTTGCGGCCGTGACGATTTCATTGCCTGCACATGTGCGCCCGTAGCTCAGCTGGATAGAGCAACTGGCTACGAACCAGTAGGTCGGGCGTTCGAATCGCTCCGGGCGCACCATAAACTCAACAACTTATGAGAAGCAGGGAAGTGAAGTTGGGAGCAATTGGGAGCAATAAGAGACGGAAACAGGTAAGGCCACCCGAAGGTGGCCTTTGATTTTTAACCCGCCTTGGCTACTTGACCCGTACCAGTTTTGACTTCTCGGGACGAGCCGCGTAGACCCGAGCCTCGTAATCGTTGACTGCAATCTTCACGTTCTCTGGAACCGGCTGCGAGTAAATCTTGGTCGTCGCATCCGGCGTAGCGTGGCGGAGGAGGGACTGTGCGGTTGCCACCGTTCCTCCGTTTTCCTGAATCAGCGTACAGGCGGTGCGTCGAGTGGCGCGGAAGTTCACCGTGATGGGGGTTCCATACTCGTCAGTGATTCCAATCTCATCAGCGATGGGCTGAACTTTTCTCTGCAACCAAATGCCCGGACACATCGGTGAGCCCTTCTTCGACCTGCCGTTCTTGTTGGTGGACTGGAACAACAGAGCATTTGGGGAAGTGTCTTTGGTCTCCTTCTGCAACTGGAGGACGGCCTTGAGCACCTGAGGACTGATATGGACTCTGGCTCGGCTGGCCTCGTTTTTGGTGGTGTCCTCGTGGACGGCACCGTCGTAGGCGACCTGCTCAACCATGAAGTAGCTCTTCCCGTCTGGTTCCTGATGGAAGTGCTTCCAAGCCAGCCCGAAGACTTCACTTGTTCTCAGGGCACAGAACGTGCCCACCAGAAAGATGGCCTTATCCCTCGCGTCAGTCAACCTGTCAATCAGTTGGATGAGATGCTTCATCTTCAGAATCGGTCGGGCCGGTTTCTTGGCATCCTTGGGCAGCTTGGCTCCTACAACGGGGTTGCGGTTGATGAACTCCTGCTCCGCAGCTTCGCCTAACACGCTGGACATCTTCTCGCGGACGTGCTTCAAAGTGCTCTGCGAGTAGTTGCTGAGATTGTTGATGACGGTTTGCACCATCACTTTGTCGATGCTTCCGATGGGCAGCTTACCCAACTTGGGCGTTACAAAGCTGTCCATGATATAGCCGAAGCTCTTCCGGTGTTTTGCACTCCAATCGGCCTTCAGCGGTAAGAACCGCTCCGTGTAGAACGTCTCAAAGAGCATATCCCCGCGCTGCTGAGCGGTTACTACGGCAGGAAGCTGGGAGGTTTCCTGCGCTACGATGGCCGCTTTCTGCTTCGCAGCCTCCCGCTTGCTCATCTTGGAGACGAGACCAACAGGAGCCTTCTTGTATCGGGAACTGCCGTCAGCGGCATACACCCGGAAACGTACAAAGTAGTGAGCGCGGCTTCCTTTGCCCTCTACGCCTAAGGTGCCTGTTTGGAACCTTGCTCTCGCCATAGTGCGTTCCAGTCTAAGACCTCTTCCGAAGTTTGGGAACAAAATGTTCCTCGATGAATTGCAAGATGTCGGCACGGCGGAAACGGCGGGTGGTGCGGCGTCCCCCGCCCAGCCGGATGTGGGGCAGGAAAGGCTCTACCCGAGTGCAATGGTTCTTGACCCAAGAGATGTCCACGGAGAGCATAGCGGCTACGTCACGGGCGGTCATCAGGTCGTCGGGAGTACGGGCGGGTAATTTAGGAATGAGCGTGAGGTTGGGTGTGGTGCTTGTAGTGTTCATTGAGATAAGTCCTGTCAAAGCTTGAAGCCTTGGCGTACCACTTTGGGGTACGCCATCGCCGCGCTCATTTGAACGCGGGGGGCTTCGCTTTGTTGTTGGCATCTAGAGACGTGCCCTGCTCCCGTGGCTCGGCAAGGCACCGGCCACTGATTTTCAATTCACATCAGTTTCCAGCTCTCATCGAGCAATCCGGACATCCCAAGCGCACTTGAGTTTCAGAACGTCATCGAGGGTCTCGCAACGGCATAACCTCGCGTCGATATAGTCAAGCAACAAATCCTTCATCGAGTCCAAAGATGTATAGGCTTCTCCGCTCTTGAATGAATAGATGGAACCATCGTTAAACAGGTAGTAGACATCGCCATCGCCGTTCGTGTGCCCCGTGCGGCGGTTCACAAGGGTTTCACTGATAAGTGATGGGTCGATGCCCATTGCTAATGCGAACAATTCCGCCAAAGTCATTTTCTCTTCCATTTGCTTTCCTCTTTTCACAGTGCAAGTGGGTTTCACGCGCCGGTAGGCGGTTCGCTCGAATCCGTAATATAGCCGCTTATCGTGGCACCATTGCCAGATGCTTTCAATTGACTGCCAGCAACTCCGCTGACGGTTGGGGCCGATTGTTCCCCGGCCTGTCGGGACGAATTGCTCAGCGGTGCGCTCAAACAGGAACGTCACATCTGTTGACCAGAACAGGGCATTGTCAGCAGATTCGACGTGGTGGGGACTGGCGTCTCGATTGACTTAGGCTGAGATTGCGCCTGAGTCTCTCTCCTAAGCTGAGAGCAAAACTGCTGAATCGTTGGCTTCACCCAGTCTGGTTCCCTTACGGGTCGGGGCGACATCGTCCCATTCACCCCGACCCTATAGACATAGACCTCAACCTCACGGTCAAGCCAGATGAGCAATGGAGATGGAGTGTCTGGAGTACACCACACCCTTGCGTATACCGACTCACTCGACAACTTTTCACGACAATGAAATGCCGCCTCCTTTCTCAGATGTAAATGACCACACCGAGCACGTATTCCCGTGTTGGCTACTGCCACAACGCAATAACGAGGTTTCATGGTGCTCCTTCTCTTTAATCGGTTCGTCTAGTCGTCTGCTCACCAATCGACGGGCAACACATTTGTTTTTGTGCTTTGGTCATAAAATCTCTCTCTCTGGGGTTACTTGGGGTTGAAGACCACGGCAGTGACAGGCACAATAGTTGCTCTCCAGCCGGTACGGCTGATGACCAGATACTTCCTGCCGTCCATCGTTACGGTTTCCCCTACCCGTACATTAAGGGGTGGCTCGATGGAGTCGAGTTCAAGAATGGTCTTCAATGCGAAGGTGCTCATATGGCCTCCGGTTTGGTAGGGCCGTTGTGGTCATGGGTGTTTTCTGTGCGGCCCTCCCGCTTTCAGGACGACCAGTCACGACGACCTTTGATGGTCGTTCCAAGTGGTAGTCAGCCGTTGAAGTCGAAAGACCTAACTCCTCAGCACGGCGACCTTGATAACCTTTCACGTAAGCATCCACACGGGCATCGAACTCAAACGCGGTGCCGACCTCTAACTCCCATGACCACTGTCCGCACTTAAACCACAAATGGTCGCAAGCAAGCTCGTTCGTATCAGATAAGCGGACATCGGTTAGCAGAACCGTATCCTCCGAGTAACCATTCCACCCACGGCGGCTCCCGAACCTTTCCACGGTGGCGCGGAATCGCATCCGACTGCCATCATGCTTTCTCAATTCATCTCTCATGTCCGTACCCCGCGACTAGGCAAAATCGTTCCAGCGTCGTGCTGCGAAAATCCAACATCCCACACCCGGTCAATCGTGTTCCGCTGCATGTGGCCTCGATTTTGGAAATTGGATGAGACGCTCTTCTCTCTCCAAGTTCCAGAGCACGTCCAGTACCTCTTTCGAGGCTGCTGGCGAGACCGCCATCAGCAGGGTCTCGAACAGGTCGTCGTCGTTCACGATGTCCATGATGCGGCGGTTGCCGAGCGTGGCTAATGTGGCTAATGCCGTGCGAATTGTCTGTTCCAGCGCGGATACTGCATCATTTGTCTTAGTCATGGGTTATCATCCTCGCCACAATCACCCGCTGATGGAGAAGAACAGCAGGTGCTCGTCCTGTCTCTCATCGCTCTGCATAGACTCACGACCGTGGATTGTGACCTTGAGGCATGAGAACATCCCGCGCTGGAATGGACGCCAATTTGATATCGTCAAGCACCACTACAGCCGTCCCATCGCGGAAGACTACTAATACCCCGCTAGGGCGTCCAGCAGGTCGGCGGCGAATCCCCCCCAGAAGGCGCGGGTCAGAGACCATATCGACCAACTTCAATCTCTTGGAAATGTAGTAGTCGTGAGCGGCGGTACCCGGAGTCGAGGCTATAAGCTCAAGGCCGGGCGGGGTTTCGAGTAGTCGTGGGATAGTCAGATACTCAGACATCGGTTCTCTCCTAGCTTGTGCGGTTATATGGCGGCTTCGATTTCTTCGGTGGTGTAGCCCATGGCCGAAAGGTGAGCGGCTACCTCGCCGTCTTCAATCTCATCATCCAGAGGGGCTATTGGTTCGCCGTTCTCACGGGCCTCGAACCGAACGTCGGCGTAATGATTCATCTCCGCCTCGACCCGGCGAGTCTCGCACAGCACCAAGGCATCGTGGGTGCTCCGACATGCCCAGCGGTGAGATACGATGGGCGACCGGTCTTCGTCCCACGCGCCGATGTGAACCTCTGCGACCTCATACGTGTTTGTCATTGGTGCTTCTCCTTTGTAAAACCAGATGCCTTGACTGCACACAGGGAACTTGTGAAACTGATGAATTGTTGCATGACTCTTGTTAGAAAAAATTAGGTATAAAAACTATGCCTACTTAAATCGAGGCGATAAATGTTTCTTATGTCGAGGTTTTCGGACAGTTATCTCGCACCACATGCGGAGTTACTTATGACCATTCAAATCAACGGGTCTCTAGTAACTGGCACCTACACGAACTCACGGAGGTTTTGGGAGATTATTTTCTAAGCGACAGCTACTTTACGGGGTCGGCCACCCCGCTGTCCGTTTAGTTTTGCCGCGAGTCGCTTCGCTTTTGAACGAGACGCTCCACCCAGTCGTCCCGCTCTCGCTTGGGTTTTCTCAACTATCGCTTGGGTTCCCGAGTGCTGCTGATGAAACTGAATTCGTGACCGAGCGACGTTAACGTACTCGCCGGATAGCTCCACTCCCATAACTTCGTCCCATCCCGCTTGCAAAGCTCCGATAATCTCGCTGCCAGAACCGGAGAAGGGAACGAGTAGGCGTCTGCTATCTTCCGTCTTGATTAGCGATGCAAGCCACTTGGTCAACTCAATCGGTTTCACTGTCGGGTGGGGATTCCTGTGCTCCGTCTTGCGCTCGTGCCGGACTCCATTAGTCGCCGCCGTCTTACTCCCGTTCGCGACCATGTAGCTAGGTCGCAGTTTGAAACTGTCGAGTCCAGCGTTCCTTTCTTTCTTACTGGCCTTGGGGCAAAAATAGAAACGGGAAGCTCCCCCCCTGTCCCCGTAGCCAATCTCATCGCCGACGTTATTGTTGTAGCAAGGACTGTAATTGGAGCCGTTGCCCGTCCCAGCGGTGCCCCGACTCACTCCCCGTCCACCCGACTGGGCGTCCAGTTGAGCAGCCGCACCCTCATCAAGGATGACATTCATGGGCCAGCGACCGAGGGTATGCGGCTTGCTGGGAACAGGTTCCGGGGCCTCCCGGCCTTCAGCACGCCGCCAGCTTGCGAAATTCGCACCACCACCCTGTATGACCTCGCCGGGTCTGATGCGGCAAGCCTCAATAGCGAGGAACTTCCCTTGTTCCCCGCGCCTGACGGGTTTACGAGCTAGGACAATAGGCTCATACCCCGGCTTAAGCGTTGCCTTCGACTTGGGAAATCCGGTTGCGTATAACCACATAATGTGGTCACGCATCTCGAATCCGGCGTCCTCGATTGCGGACGCGAGGCGATGCCATGTCCGTGTACCGCCGAACGCGAGGACGTAGCCACCCGGTTTAATGACGCGGAACATCTCGGCCCAGAACGTGGGATTGAAGGCGATACCGGACGAGTCCCACTCACGGCCCATGAACCCTAGCTCGTATGGCGGGTCACTCAGACTTCCATCGAAGGAGTCAGAAGGTATGGTGGGGAGGATGTCAAGGACATTTCCAGCGTGGATGGTATAGTCCGGCACATGTTCAAATACCGGCTTTGGTTTCAGGCTACTAGTTTTATTGGCTCTCACCTATATGTAATACCGGCGAGGCTTCCGATTTGAATAAAAATCCTTGGTACCCACCCGAGTGGTTACTACTGTTGGAACCTTGTCGGAGGCCCCTCGGATGACCTCGAAATGCTGGCGCAAGTCCCGGCCCGTGTCACCCGCTGCGATGCCATCAAGGCAGTGCATATAGGTGTCACGCCCTAGGGTGACTTGTTTCCCGGCAGGTTGTAGGGCCAAAGGCGCGATATCATATTTCGGCGATAGGGCAACGCCGCATCCTCTTCGTGTACCCGTGTGGCTGGGAGCCGTAACTGGTGGACGGAGTAAGAGTGATGAAGGTGCTCGGCGGGGCCGCGTCAGGGTGAAGCGACAGCGGCGGTCGAATCGACCTAAGCGTATGGTTCAACCAGCCCGACGACACGGAGGTCGCGAACGACGTGCTGGTTCTGGCGGCGGGTGGGCAACTTGCTCATCTGAGTAAGAGTCCAAGCTCAATGCACTGCTCCTCAGCCGATGTGCTGATGCTGCGGAAGGTCTCGATAACGTACGCATGTGGGACGGGCGGGTATCTGTCCACATCCAGCCGCCTCACCGTGTATCGTTGCGACTCGCCCAGTTCGGCATTGAGTTCGCGCCACCATTGCTCCGCTTGTGCGGCGGTCATTCCTCGCCAACGCTTGGCTGGCTTTCGGAGAGTACGACAATGAGACTTGCTGCGTCTGGGCTTCATGCGTGGGCCTCCTGCTCGAACCTGACCGGAGTGCAGTTGTCCATAATTCGCCGCCAGACTGGTTCCCCGGCGAGGTTGATGGCTTCGTTATCCGTCTTATAGAGAAACGCTTCAAAGTCTTCCTTGCTCTTGTGGTTCGTGGTGATGATGAGTTGGCCCTTGTTCGCGTCGATGGCTTGCACGAGGTCGAACAGCTTGTTTGCCTTGTATTCCGTCAGCCGACTCTTATCAATTTCTTCAATGCAGAGCACGGGACGCCTATCGGCCTCTGCCGCCTCACGGATGAGCTTTGCCGTCACCGAGGGCGGGTCGGCGTTGCGGTCGTTCTGGTAGGCCAGATACTCCCCCATCAAGCCATCCCAGTTGATATAGCGAATCCACATAGACCTGTCCCACTTCATCGGGCCATTCTTGTAGAGCCACCGCCGCCAGTCACGCTCGATAGCGTTGCGAACGAGGGCAGCGGCGAACGTCGTCTTACTCGTGCCGGGGACTCCATACAAAAAGTAACCCTTGTCCCGGTTCTCCCGTTTGCGGAGCAGGTCGATGAGTTGTTGCTGACGCTCAAGCGGGAGCTTGCTGGCCGTGGACGGCTGGAGGGTATACAGGTTGCTCCGGTGGTAGCGAAGTGGGAGGATACGCTCAATCGTCTTACGCTTCCACTTCAGTTCCTGACAGGGGCACTGCGAGGAGTGGTTACCGACTCTCAGCATCTGAGACCCGTCGCAGTGGGGACATGGTTCGTCCCCGAACATGACGGCATCATGAAACTCTGCCGTCCAACTTCCATTCTTGTCTGTTGTTGCAGTTGTTTCCATTGTGTAATCTCTCTTTCTAAGTTCAGAATTCTTCTTTAGCTTGATAACGGGACGGCGGATGTACCTTCTTGGTTGCTGCGTTTGGCGACCAGCCGAGAGGCGTGCAGTCAGTCAGCAGCTTGATGAAGTTCGCGTGTTCCATCGACGCGGGGGTTATCCCGGAGTTGCGGATATAAGCATCCTTGGCATGGTCAAGCTGGTACACGATGCAGTTGCGGAGACGTTCGGCGGGAACTCCACACCTGTCCTCATTCCATTCGCGTATATCGGCGAGAGCTGAGGGCGCGTCGGGCGCGGGTGTTGTCTTTGTCTTTTCTCCCGTAACGGGAGAAGCATCAGGTTTGGGAGCAAGCGGCGGCGGCACGCCTTCGGCGTTGTTCGCTTGCTTTGATTTACCTTGCTTTCCGTTTGCTTCTATTGTTCCGAGCCCAACTCCAGAAATTGCATTGTTCTTGTAATTTCTGAGCTTCGGATGGTACGCGGGGGGTGCGTGGGGGCTGCATGGGCAGTGCGTGACCCCTACGCAGTACCTACACGGGGGGTGCGTGACACCTACGTGCTCCCAGCGTGGGGTCGGCGTGCCTCCACACTCGACGCAGCGGAACAGGTGCCCCCATTTTTCGAGGAAGGTTCTAACGTTCCTCCAATCCTTGGCCCGAATCCGACTGGAGACCACCTTGTAATCAAACTCAAACTGGTCATACTTCCAGAGTTCCTTGATGATGAGGAAGTAGACCCCCTGCATCGTCTCGTTCATCTGCTCGACGTGTTCGTCAGCCTCCCAGTCCGCCCAGTTGATTGGGAGAAAGGGCGGGATATTCCGGCCTTCGAGTGAGGAGAACTTACCCATTGTTGTCTCCCCTCACTTGCCACAAGGCTTCCTCGGCTGGCTCGATATTTAGTTCTCCCCGCTGTTCGTCTGTGGGGTCTGTGATGACGACCTGAGGTTGAGACCTACGAGCTAACCCGGCCCTCTTGGCCGTCTGACACACAAAATCCACCCCGACCGAGTTCTTCACGGCGATGAGGACATAAGATAAGCCATTCTCCAAATCTTGGATAACGGCAGCGATGAGTTTCTTGTTGTTCTTTTTCATGTGTAATTCCCTTCCTACAAGTGGAGGGCTGTAGTTACTAAGTACGGGAATTATCAGTAAGAACGATAATCTAAAGGGGTTACGGATTTATAGTGAACGGGTTTTCCCGTTCCAGTGTTAAAGACGGCCCCACACACGCCGACAGTCCCCACGGCAAGGCATCCAGAGTCGGTGAAACCCGCCCCGATGGCGATTGGCTCTGCCATGCTCATCTTGAGTACGGCGCGAGAACCTATCCACGCTGCCGTGTAGAACGGGAACCACGGCAGGTTGTTCGGGTTGACTGGTCGATGGTTCGCCATGTTAGACACCCCACCCGACTGTTGCTTTACGGTTCGCTTCCAGCAGGTCTCGCTCCGCTTGAATGGCCTCACGGTCGTGGCGAAGCAGGAACTTCATGTACTCGACCGTGTACCCGTCGAATGGGATGTAGTCAGCGGTCTCAAGCAACTCAAGGCGGCGGTAAAGACCCACTGGCACAAGCTCCCCGCCATTGATGTCGTTCTCGACAAGGAACCGTGTGGTTCGAAGGTTGCCGCAGTCGTTCCACAGCTTCTCTTCGAAGAGCATGGAGCCAGTCCACACGGGGGAAAACCGCTTGAACAGGATGACGTATCCGTTGTGACGGGGGTTTTCGATTGTTTCGTAAACCTCCCGGTATCGTATGGCGTTCGCCGCTCGGCACTCAGGACAGAGTTCGTGGTCGTACATCCAGCAGACGAAGCATTCTTCTTCGTCTTCGTTGTGAACGGTTTTGGTCAGGTGCAACGTGTGGCTGCACTGGTAAGTGGCATCTTTTTCGAGTGTTTTCGGGTATCCCATTTACTTGGCCTCCAACCTGTCAACGTCAGCAATAGTGATTCGCTTGCCACCGCGTTGCGGCAAACCCGCCTGTTGCGCGATGCGTGTGATTGTTGGGGTAGTAGTCCCAAGCATGAGTGCGATGGAGGAGTACGTTTCCTCCGGGTGAGCCTTGATGTAGGCGACCAGTTTCTCGTGGGCCTTATTCATTTGTGCTTTTCTCCATACGAGTTGATGTCTACCCCTTGTGGGGTACAAGCATGGAGTTCATATTTGCTTTTTGTGTTGATTTATTTGTTTTGCTTATAGCGAGTGGCGGTCAGGCATTCAAGTGTTGCGAATTGCCGTGACGGCTGCTCTAGAGCAAGCTGCGAATGAACAGGGCCGCGACGTTTACACGCACTGACGCCCGGATGACTTCCTGTCCGGTCGGTAAGCATAGGTGTGGCCCCACTCCCCATGTCCCCTCCATCTATATCTCCAGTCGCAAATAAACGCCAGCGAATAAGGAAATCAACTTCCGAAATTAGAGTAGAGAGCTACTAGCAACTAGCTACGGCTCCGGGAGGAAGAGATGACGATAAGCAAATCGCGTTTGCTACAGGCTGTCCGTGAAGCCCGGAACGAGATTTACGACACGGTGAAGCTCCAGCTTGCAGACGAGCACACCACATATAAACAGATTGCTGAGGCAAATGACATCAGCACAGCCAGCGTGCAGAGAATTGCCGGACGCTCAGGAATAACACGACAAGTCGGCCCACACTCGAAAGCTTCAGGAGGAGGGGAATGACCAACGAAAATGGAACGACTTACTCAGTTTTGGAAGACCTACTCTTCGCACGGCGTTTGGAGCGGACTCTACGGATTCAGCACGAGCGTCTGAACAATCTAATGAAAGAGCAAATAGAACTTCTTGAGAGACGACAGCAACTGCTGTGCTCTATGCATCAAGCAGTGCGGGAGGTCTGGGAACCGAATCCGGCCCCAGAACTCGCCGCCCCACTCACCGCCTCGGAAGAGGCCCAAAATGGGGAATGAAGAGACGTTCCACGAACTGCGAGTCGCTTATCCGGGGCACCCCTATGTGGCTGTGCTCGGCCCCGGCTGTCTGACCGGAAAATTCAAGATGCTGAAGAATCCGTTCTATAGTCGCCGCGAACGATTGGCGGACGGGAGTCAGCAACAGGTACATCTTCTCCCCGACCATGACCTCACGTATGAGATTGAGGAGGTCGTGGCCGGTCGGCCAACTCGGTGGTACGCCGCTACGCTTGGCGGTGACCCCAATCTGTATCGCATAAGCGAATACGGCGCGAAGGTCTATGCTCGACGGGAGATGACGCTTCGAGACGTGGTGAGGGAGCACCCGGAACGACCATCGCTGGCGGACTTCCGAGATGAGGAGGGCTGATGCAGGAGGGGTTGAAAAAGGGGGAAAATAGCCGAAAAGACTGAACCCTTGGCTCTCCAAAGATGCCGCCCTCCCGTGCGTCCGTCAGACCGCTTCGCAGACGTTGATGATGTGTTGCGCCAGTTCATCGGCGTTCACACATCGAAATTCCTTGTACTTGTCTGCACTACCCTCAGCCTTGCTTGGCGTGAGGACATACTTGTCAGATTTCTTGTTGCCCACCCTCGTCACATCTTTCATCGGAATGAACCATGAGCAGTCGAAGCCAGTCATTTTCGCATCGAGTAGAGCAGCAACAAGGAAGGCGTGGCGTTCTTCCTTGAATGTTGCCTCCCGCACGTCGAATTGCGCTGTATTACCGCCGCCGTCTGTTTTAGTGCGGCACTTCAACTGTATGGCGACCGATTTACCCGTCTCCTTATCGAAGAACAGCACGTCTAGCCCATCATCGTCGGCAACGGGCTTGAACGGCGACAATCGGCCATCGCTGGCCTTCATCACTGCATTGACCAGCAGGTTTTCGCCGATAGCTCCGATTTGTGTTGAGGAAAGCTTTGGTGTTGAGGATGGGGTGGACATTGGGCTCGACCTTCCTATTCGTTCGTCTCGCTGTTGGATTCGCTGGGGTAATCCCGGTTCCGGCCAAGGAGGAATACGTCGATGAGCCAAGAGGCTAACTGGGCGTCGTGTTTGGTATCGGTGCTCCCGTAGTGCTCTCGGTCACGGCTAACCCACGACTCAGAGATTTCAGCACCATTGGAATCCTCGCGGAAGCTCATGCTGAACACGCAGTGACCAGTCCACGTCCGGTACATTCGCAGTTCGCTTCGACTGGAATCAAAATACATAATCCACTTGTCGTCATACACGGGACTGTATCCCTTGCGGATGAGGGCAAGCTCTCCATTATTGAAATGTCGGCATAGCCCTAGCTTCTCCCGAGCCTTCGGCATCGGAGCGTCGAATCCCGCTTCGTGTGGCACGGTTCCCGCCCCCGCACGTGCGGCAGACGCATACGCAGATTGGCTCAGACGGACTACTTCACCGATGTCCAGCGACTGCATAACCTCGGAGAACTGCTCCCACGTCATGACCCATGTCATCTTCCGCGATTCATCGGAATCGTTCGACCCCTCAGGAGCCCAGCAAATCGTCTGATTGCTCAGTACAAGCGTCCCAAGCTTCCGCCCTCCCCCGTCTACAACAACTCGAACGTCGTCGCCCTTTACTCTTGTCTCGATGGTCAATTGCTGCTTGGTGTCTTCTGCCATGCTTGTCTGCCTCCGCCAGCAAATTGTGTCTCAGCCGGGAATCACACCGTTGACTCATCTCCCGCAATTCTCTCCAAGAACCTGCGGACAGCATCGTTAGCTCCGGCACCGACGAGCAGATTGTCTGCGCTACGCAAACCTTCACTCAGATGTCTCAAGCCATCGAAGGCATACAGGACGAACGGATACGAATGGAGGTAGGTCTTTAGGTCGGCGTTGAAGTTGGACTGCTTGCCCTCCAGAAGCTTCTCCTCAAAGAACTCATCGAAGTCATCTTGCTGGATTCCGCGCCTTGCGAAAGCACCGCGGAAATTCGTTCTTCCAATCCGCCCGATACATAGACCCCGATTTCCAGCCAAGCCATTGCGGATACCATCCACAATACTGGGGGACTGGGATGGGAAGGCCGAATCGGGGGGAACCGTTGATGCTTTTGGTTGGGAATCAAGCCGGGCACGAAGATTTTCGACCTCAAGTTCGAAGTCGCTGAGTTGCCCACTCAAATCTTCTATCCGAGTGAGGTACTCCAGTTCCTTTGCCTCTGTCTCTCTACCCTGTACCTTCATCAGTGACTCGTGGAACTCCCATGCCTCCAAGAGGGCGTTTGAGTGCTCCACCTGCTTCGTATCCCCCTCTCCAAGGGAATCAAGGGAGATATTTCGCAGTTCTTGAAACACCCTGTCCCGAATTGTCTTCGTCTTAATCGGGGCGGCATCTGAGGCTGTCAATATCGCCCTATGAACCCTTCTGGAAAGGAGGACATGGAAGATTGGGTCGTCTACACCTGCTGCTAGGCACGCTCCTTTGAGACTTTTCTGGAGCTTCTTAATGTCAAAGGGTACGACCGACCCGTTGTGTTTCATCACTTGAACTGTACCCGTCAGGCTTGGAGCGATTTCATTCCGCAGCTTGTTAATTGCGGATTCCTCGCTTTGCACGATGCAGTCCCCAACGAGGCTCTTGAGAATAGGGCTGTCGAGGCAATGCTGGTCGATGAGAATTACAGGGATGCCCATCCGCTTGGCTTGAACGATTCCGATTGTGGTTCCGATGGATTCGCGCCACATGTTCGCAATCACTACGTCGGCCTCCTCGATATCGGCAGAGACCGCGAGAGCACCCTTTTGAGCACTTGGGTCAGTGGGGTCGAGGCACTTGAAATCGTGTTTCAGTTGCTCCTTAACCCTCTTTCTCCAGACTGTCTTCTGGCGTTCGCTACAGTTTGTCATCGGCCCAGCCAAGTAGACTGTCAGTAGCTTCTTCGGCATGTGCCCCTCCCCCAGCGACAATGCAGGTTGCCAGAATCAGGTATCGCAGGATTGCCACAAGTCTAGGTCTGCACTGCTAGGCTGTCCAGCCGCTACGGGTGAGTTTGGGAATTCTCACAGAATCGTCCGCCAGCGCGTCGGGAACGGTTTTCGAGGGTCGTGGCTGGGACACGAGGCTGAGGGGCTCTGGAACGGTGCATATGCTGCGGAACAACCTTGTTGACCAGCAGCCCCGGTGGGTCGAAGCGAAATTCACTCGATAGCCAAGTCTGTGCGAACTGTTCCGACGCGGCCAACCAAGCCCTACTTTGCTCCCTTGCGTTTCGTCCACTCTCCAAACAACCGCTGCTCAAACGAGGTCAAGGCAAGTTCGCTAAAGCCTAGCAGCATGGGGACACCCAACAAGATAAGCATGTCCACGCTGGTGAAAGGGGACGACCATGGGGCAGCACAGGCACTGAGTGCCTGAGTGAAAGTCTGCCCCTGAAACGACAACGGAAGGACACCCCACCCTAAAAGAGCACTGCCCACCATGCTTGCCGCGATACCCACACCAATCCGGCTCAGAATCCTCCGTACGTAAGCTTCAAGCTCCTTAGATAGGCTGACCTCTAGCTCAGGCATCCGTCGCATGATGCTCACGCAGCTTCCCGCGACTCCTGCCGACAGCAGACCGAACACGAGCAGCGGACGGAAGTGGAAGGCCCAATGGAAGCAAAGAGCAGACCCTACGGTAAGCACGACGGTAATACCGAATAGCCATCTCGTAATCGTCTGCATGGTGTCTTCATAGTCGTTGGTGTAATCAGCCCACGAGTCCCTCTCATCAAACAGGAAGTGCAGCGCGGAACGTCCGTCCGCTGCTGAAGGTTTCTTGAGGTCTTCGCCAACCCCACTGCCAAGGTCTGAGATGATGGATTTCGGAACTCCCCACTCCTTCAGAACATCAATGACCAGTTCCCCTTCACGCACGATGTCTCCGGCTGGACAAAAATAGGCTCTGTACTGACCCTGAACCTCCGCGTCATCCATCAAGTCTCCGAGGCGGTGATAACTGCGCTCAGACTTGGCATCCGCATGGATTAGTTCAAGGTTGTGGATGACCTTATTGAACAAGTCAGCGTCGAGGGGGTCTTCCCCTCCACGTCGGGGCCGCTGTGCCATTTCCTCTACGACTATTCGCTCCCCTTCAATGACGGAGAGGGCTCTGACACGACGCTTCTCAACCTTCCATTTCGTGTGCAGCCACGGGAGCCACCACCACCACCATTTGTACATTGTGTCTCCGGGTAATTTCGTGAGGACACAATTCTATCTCGCGGTCTCATTGGGTAGCCCGTTGAAAATGTGTCCGTCTGAACTCGGCCCCATCGCCACGGATTTCCCACGGGCCTCTCCGTAAACCCGGAGTTCTATTCACAGTCACGGTGTCGCATCTTGCCACGCTCCTTTGACCATTGCCACAAAGCTCGGTCGAGCGTGCGTAAAGTCGTCTTGTGCTGCTGGGCAAGTTCGCGGCATGTCTTGAGGTATGCATCATAGTAAGCAGATGTCTTCGGCCATTTCGTGATGCCAAGTGCTTCCAGTGCCCGAAAATCGACAACGGTGTAGACCTCAGGACGGGCCATCGCGAGAATGGCAGAGGCCATTGGAATCCCAACACCATGAAGCTCGTCTAACGCTTCGATTGCGGCTTTGACGGTCACATGTTCGGATGCTGCGTATTCAAGGGTTCTTGCCAATTCTGACTTGTCATTCTTTTCAATCAGCCCAATTCGCCTAGCTGATTTCCAACGCACTATCGTTTTGAGGTTCTCGACTCCATAATCACCGGCAAGGAGTAGCGTTCCAGCTTCCAGAGCGTCCGTGTCGTCTGCAAAACGATATCGCTTTGCGAGGTTCTCGATTTCTGAAGAGTCGAACTGGAGCTTGAATTGCGGCTGAATTGTCATTGGCTCAAACCTCTGAAGAACTTCTAACAGTGCTCCGCAACAATCGTCCAAGGGTCACCCAATATTCGTTTCCCAATCCCACGGAGACGGGGTGAAGTGCAACCGCGACGACAGTCTTCCCGATTCGGCATATCCCATTCGAATCGAATTTTGTTCCTGCAATGTTCTCCCACTCCGCCCGTTGGCCTTCCCCGTACATCACAACGAAGTCTGGGAGATGTATCAGCACTTTGTCTGGCGTCAAGTACTCTTTCCGGTCAACGACAACCATAATTACCGATAGTTGTTGGAACTTCTTTCTCTCCTCTCCATGCTGAGATGGCGTTGTTGCTGGCAGGGCCGGAGCGTAGCC
>Ga0182030_10014263_pt1 | contig 15704 bp, 14 predicted proteins | sample 812S3MmetaG_FD_121299 | JGI IMG/M metagenome (GOLD analysis project Ga0182030, IMG submission 121299) | Permafrost microbial communities from Stordalen Mire, Sweden - 812S3M metaG (Illumina Assembly) | ecosystem: Environmental > Terrestrial > Soil > Wetlands > Permafrost | place: Sweden...
CCCCCCGCCGGATTTTCCTTAAAATGAAGCATGCGCTCCAAATGAAGCATGGCTCCTAATGAAGCATGCGCTTCCAGGACTAAATTTCGTCTTGCCTAAATGCGAACAAAGGCAACTTATTATAGGCTGCATTCAACAATTCTGTCAAACATTATTTTTCAGATTGGTAGCTCATGACCGTTGGTGAACGCGTCAAGCGTCTCCGGGAAAAGCTCGGAATGAACCGGACGGAGCTCGCCTCTCGTGTCGGCCTCTCGTCCCAAGCCATTGCCGCGCTCGAGAACGGGGTCTCGAAGCAGCCGAGTTTTATCGTCGGAATGCACCTCGCCAGTGTCCTTCGCGTCCGGCCAGCCGAGCTTGTCGGACTTATCCCTCCGCCCTGCATCCACTTTGGGACGAAAGACGGGAAGCTCCGATTCGATCTGGTCATGACGTATCGGGACGCCGATTCAGCCGAGATCGCGGTATGGATGCGGCTGCTCGTCGATGCGATCGGCGCGATTCCCGGCTTCGAAATCGAAAGCGGGAATATGGCCGATTGCACCACCGCCAGCGTAATCGCTCGACATGACGGCAAGCAGATGCCGACGGACGCTGATGGCTCGGCCAGCAGGATTGAAGATCTCGATCGACGGCTCCAAATCATCGAACGCGACATCCGCGGAACGAAGTCAGCGAAGAAGTCGAACCGCCCGAAGGGCTAGGTCGCCGGCGGACAAACACCGCGGTCTTTTTCTTTCGGGCGTCCTCAGTGCGTGTGCGAGTGCTCGGGGTCGGGGGCGTGGTCGTGGGTGTGTTCGATCTCGGTGTGGTCGTGTGAATGGACGTGTTCGCCGGCCACGGGCGCGTCGTGCGTGTGATCGTGATGCAAGTCGTCGTGGCGATGGGGATGGCTGTGCGCTTGCGCGTGATGGTGATGGCGATGGGCGTGGCGTTCGGTGGCGTGTAGAAACGCGCCGAACGCCATCGCCGCGAACGCCGCGATGCCCGCCGCGTTCAGCGGCGTTCTGCCGATGGCCACCGCGCCGGCGGCCCCGATAAACGGCGCCGTCGCAAAGACCGAAGCCGTTCGGGCAACACCGAACGTTTGCTGCGCGCGCAGATAGAGCACCAGGCTCGCGCCATACCCGACGGCGCCGATGAGCAACAGAGACAGCACCGCTCCGGGCGCACCGGCGCTTTCGTGCAGCAGCGCTCCGGTGATCAGCGAAAGGACCGCGCCGATCGCGCTCTTCCAGAAGACGGTAATGCGCGAATCGAGTGCGCCCAGACGCGATGAGAGCGCGTTGTCGAGCGCCCACAACGCCGTCGCCAGAACGACGAGCAGAACGCCCGCGTGCAACCCGCTTTGCGCACTACCGCCGGCGCTGAGGATCGACGCGCCCACCACGATCGCGAGCATCGCCACGAGGACGCGCCGGCTGATGTGTTCGCGAAATGCGAGCGCGGCGATCGCTACGCTGAACGGCGCCTCCATGTTCAACGTCAACGATGCAAAGAACGGACCGGCATCGCGTAGCCCGATCACGTATGCCGCGGGCGCGAGCATTCCGCCGATGACGGCGATCGCGGTCAGCAAGGGAGCGTTGCGCCGAAATCCGTGCGCGAGCGTCACGGGCTTCCACTCCACCGCCGCGGCGAAGATCGCGCTGCCGAGATACAGCCAGCCGGCCGTCGACCAGGCTCCCGCTCCCGAACCGAGCAGCGCGATGAGGGGCGTCGTCGCGCCGAACGCGATCGCAGCGAACAGTGCGTACCAGAGACCTCGCTGCAGCGCGCTCACGATACGGTCAGCGCAGCAGTTCCGTGTGCCGGATCGCGCCGCCGGGAGGCGGCCGTATACACGAACACCGCATCGAGCACGAGGGCGAGGATCAGGTCGGCGATCACGACGCCGCGCTTGGCGGCGATATTCGTCAAAACGAGCGGAATGCTGGCCAGCAAGCCGACCAGCACGGAGACGATCATCGCGGCGAGGCCGGTGATCTGGTGAAACGTGATCTGGTCGCGCGAGATCCCGGGTACATCGGCGAGGGCCGGCGGGGCAAAATTGCCGCTGACAAACGTCAGTATGGCGAGCCCGGCGACCGCCACCAGCGCAACGTAGCCGTAGACGGCGCCTTCGAGCGTGCGGCGGTAGGCCGCGACGGCCAGCAAGACGGTCGCCGCGAGCGCCGCGTCCACCGGGAGGCAGTTGAGGAGCAGGTGGGGGTACGCCGGGCTCACCCGAGGCTTCCCGGGCGCGCGGCGCCAAGACAGATGTAATGACCCTTGATGAACTCCGCCATACTGCGGCGCACGTTCTTGCCTACGCGGTGCAAGATCTCTTTCCGGAGGCGAAACCCACGATCGGACCCGCGATCGACAACGGGTTCTATTACGATTTCCAGCGCGCGGAGCCGTTTACGGCCGACGACCTGACCAAGCTCGAAAAGCGCATGCATCAGATCGTCAAAAAAGACTACGAGATGACCGGCCGGCGCGTCGAGCGCAGCGAAGCGCTCGAACGTTACGCCGACAATCCGTTCAAGGTTGAACTCGCGCGCGACATTCCCGAGGGCGAGCCGATCACGCTCTACACGATCGGCGAATTCACCGATCTGTGCCGCGGCGGCCATGCCAAGACGACCGGCGAAATCGGCGCGGTCAAATTGATGAGCGTTGCCGGTGCGTACTGGCGCGGCGACGAGCACAACCCGATGCTGCAGCGCATCTACGGCACGGCGTTCCCGACGCAGAAAGAACTCGACGACTATCTCGTCTTCCTCGAAGAAGCGGCGAAGCGCGATCATCGCAAGCTCGGCCCCGAACTCGACCTCTACTCGGTCGAAGAGGAGGCCGGCGGCGGTCTCGTGTTCTGGCATCCCAAGGGCACGCTGGTGCGCGGGATCATCGAGGGCTTCATCCGTGAAGGGCTCGCGGAGCGCGGCTATCAGCCGGTGATCACGCCCCACGTCGTGCACGAGAAGCTCTACGAAACGTCGGGCCATCTCGAGAATTTCGCGCACGGCATGTTCGGGCCGATCGAGGTCGAGGGTCAGCGTTTCCGCCTCAAGCCCATGAACTGCCCCGGGCACATCTTGATCTACAAGAACCAGGGTCACTCGTACCGCGATCTGCCGATCCGCTACTCCGAGTTCGGTACGGTCTATCGCTTCGAACGTAGCGGCACGCTGCACGGGCTCACGCGCGTGCGCGGCTTCACGCAGGACGACGCGCATCTGTTCTGCACGCCCGAACAGCTGCAGGGCGAATTCGAGCAAACACTCGACGAAGCGCTGCGCATGATGAAGGCGTTCAACTTCGATGACTTCGAGTATTTCCTGTCGACGCGCGAGCACCGCGGCCCGACCGACGATATCGCCGAGGCGGCGATCCGCAACGCGCTCGAGTCGCACAACCTGCCGTACACGATCGACGAAGGCGGCGGCGCGTTCTACGGGCCCAAGCTCGACATCAACCTGCACGATGCGATCGGCCGCAAGTGGCAGCTCGGCACCGTGCAAGTCGACTTTATCTTACCCGAACGCTTCGATCTGAAGTATCGCGGCTCCGACGGCGCCGATCATCGTCCGGTGATGATCCATCGCGCGCTGGCGGGTTCGATGGAGCGCTTCTTCGGCGTGTTGATCGAACACTTCGGCGGCAACTTCCCGGCTTGGCTCGCCCCGGTGCAAGCGGTGCTCGCGCCGATCACCGAGCATCAGCTCGACTACGCCCACGAAGCCGCGGCCAAACTCCGCGCGGCCGGTTTGCGCGTGGACGTCGATGAGTCCAACGAAAAGCTGGGCTACAAGATCCGGCACTGGAAAACCCAGAAAGTTCCCTTCATCCTCGTCGTCGGCAAGTCCGAAGCGGCCGACGGTACGGTCAACGTCAACGAACGCGGTATTGAAGACAAGCGCACGGTCTCGATCGATGCCTTTTCCGCCGAACTGCGCGAGATCGTTGACGCGCGCCGTTAGGGTGAATATGGACGAAGAGCACTGGCGCCCGTTCGAAGGCCGGTACCGCGACGGCATGCCGCTCGTCGGTGCCGTGAGCCGTCTTTCGTCCAACGAAACACAGAGCATCGAGTTTCCGTGGTGCATCCACCTGACGGTTCACTGCGACGCGGTGGACGAACGCGGGTATCCGACGCCGGCGGAAAACGCTTCGGTTGAAGAGTTCACCGGCGCACTCCTCGCGTTGCTGCGGCACGCAGGCGGCGTGATCGAAGCGGCCCGGCTGAACGGACACGGCGCGCGCGAGTTCTGGTGGTACGTGCGCGAGCCCGAACCGATGGACATGGTTCTCACCGAATTCGCCTCGCAACCGGTGCTTTTCCGCGCCTTCGACTACGACATCGAACTCGACGCTGACTGGGAAGTCCTCGACCGGTTTTCGCCCGGACAGAACTGACGCGTGCTGCTGCTCGGAATCGAGACGTCGTGCGACGATACCGCCGCGGCCGTCGTCCGCGACGGGCGCGACGTGCTCTCGAACGTGTCGACCAATCAAGACGAGTTTCACGCCAAATACGGCGGCATCGTGCCCGAGATCGCAAGCCGCCGGCACGCGAGCCTGCTCTCAGCCGCGATCGATGACGCGCTGGTGCGTGCGAGGACATCGCTCGGCGCGATCGACGGCATTGCGGTCACCGCCGGGCCGGGCTTGATCGGCAGCCTCGTCGTCGGCGTCGCCACCGCGAAAGCGCTGGCGTTTGCCACCGGCAAACCGCTCTACGCCGTGAATCATCTCCACGGGCACATCTTCGCCGCGTTTCTCGACAGCGACGCCACGCCGCCGTACCCGTTTCTCACGCTGCTCGTTTCGGGCGGCCACACTCAACTCGTCGCGGCCGAGAGCGCGCGCGAAATGCGCGTCATCGCCAAGACGCGCGACGATGCCGCCGGTGAAGCCTTCGATAAAACCGCCCGCTTGTTGGGTTTGCCGTTTCCCGGCGGACCGGCACTCGAAGTGCTCGCACGCGCCGGCAATCCGAAGGCGGTTGCGTTCCCGCGCTACCGCCCCGAAGCGGGCGCGCTCGACCTCTCCTTCTCGGGCCTCAAGACGTCCGCACGCTACTTCCTCGCCTCGGATGCGGCCAAACTCGTCTCGCATGCGGATATCGCCGCCTCGTTCCAAGCGGCGATCGTCGATGTGCTCATCGATCGCGTGGAACGGGCACTCGATGCGCGCGAGTATCGCGCAATCGTGCTCAGCGGCGGCGTGGCCGCCAACGCCGCGCTTTCGTCGGCGTTTCGGCGCACCGGCGCGAAACGCAACCTTCCGGCATTCGTGCCCGAGCGCCGTTTTTGCACCGACAACGCCGCGATGATCGCCGCCGCCGCGGAACGCCGCGGCGACGCCGATCTACGCGATCCGCTCACGCTTACGGCCGACCCGAGCCTGCCGTTCGCGTGAGCTTACCGGCGCTACTTGCTACCCGAAGGGTAACGGAAGGTGCCGGTCGTCCACACGAAAACGGCGGCGGGTAAATACCCGCCGCCGTACGTGCGCATAAGTAAACGATCTGCGCTATTTGTTCGGAGTGAAGTTGCCGCCGTTGCCGGTCGCCGGAGCGTTGTTATCGCCGTTGCGGTTGGCCGACGGATTCGCGGTGATCTGTCCTTCGGTGCTGCCGGAGTTCTTCGCGCCGAAGTTTCCGCCATTACCCGCTGCCGGTGCGTTCAAGTCACCGTTATGGTTGGCTGACGGATTTTCCGTGATGCCGTAACCCATTTCAGCGCCCGGTGCCATCGACTTTTCCGTTCCAAAGTTGCCGCCGAGACCCGCTGCCGGGCCGTTGAGATCACCGTCGTGATTCGCCGACGGGTTCGACGTGATGCCGGCACCCAAGGCCGCGCCCGGCGCCATCGACGGCGCGTCTTGCGCGAATGCTACTGTCGAGAGGCTCGCGGTTGCGAGTGCTGCTGCGACGACGGCGGCTGTGAATTTCCCCATGACTTTGTGTTCCTTCCGAATTTCTGCTGGTGCTCTTATTCACCAATACTTGAACGGAGAAACCATCTTGTTTGTTACGCAAGAACAGCGTGCAGTTGTTCGATAAAAGTCGTTACGAACCGCGCCGACTTTTGTCGTTTCATCGGCCTGCACGCGCGCTAGCGCCTGCTAGGACGTAAGACACCAGCGGCGGATCGCCTCTGAAACGGCGGCGTGTTCGATGGGCTGAATGCGCGCGCGGAATTGCTCGAGCGTCGTACCCGCCGCAAGATAGAGCGGCGTGCGCACCAGGATCTCGCCGCGATCGGTTGCCGGCGTAACGCGATGCACGCTGGCACCGCCCCAGCGAACCCCCGCGGCAATCGTCGCTTCGGGTGCGCGCGCGCCGCGAAACGCGGGGATCTGCGAACCGTCCGGCATCACGACGCTGTCGGCGGCGGAATCGTACGGCAAGAACGCCGGATGAATGTTGATGGTCTCGGGGAAGCGTTCGAGAAACGCGGCCGGCAACAGATGCATCCAACCCAAAAGCAGGATCAGCTCCGGCGCGTCGGTCGCGATAGCTGCCGTCAACCGCTCGTCGTACGCCGCACGCGACTCGGTATCGCGGTTCCAGACGATCGCCTGCTGCTTGATGCCGGCTTCGCGCGCACGTTCGAGCACGCGCGCCCGCGCGTTGTTCGATACCACCGCGACGATATCGAGCGCGTTGTCCCCGGACTGCACTTCGTCGATGACGGCTTGCGCGTTCGACCCGTCGCCCGATGCGAGGATCACCGCGCGCGCCGGACGGAGCGCGTAGTCGTACGAATCCGCAACGTGCGCGTCGGCTCGCTCTTCGTATGAGGCGATGAGCCGCTCGCCGCTCACCGCGGGAATGAGCGCCCAGCGATAGCGCGCGGCGAGATCGCAGAGCGCCGCCACGAGCAGCACTTCGCCGAGCCCCGTTTTGCGATGCGCCGCCGCGACGCCGTAGGGTCCGAAAATCCCGACATCGGGACGTTTGCGGTACGGCTGCAGCCAATGGTACGAGCGATCGGGCGAACCGAAGCCGGCGAAACCGGCGATCGTGCCGTCGGCGGCGACCGCGTACCACACCGATCCGACGCGCACTTCACTCGACCACCAGCTCGGCGCAAATTCCCAGTCGATCCAGGCGCACAACCGCTCGTCCGGCTCATCGATGCGTCGCAACTGATAGCCGAGGTGTTCGCCCGTTGCAATCGCGGCGGGCAACGCCTCGGGACGATAACGCTCGCCGAGCGGCGCGAGCAGGTTAACCGCCAACGCTAACCGCGCGCGGCGTGCACGGCCACGGCCGGACCATCCGGCTGCCGCGGCGACACGAAGCCGACCACCTTCGCCGAGGGGACCGCGGCGATCGCTTTGGCGGCGTCCATGAACGGAACGATCAGCGTATAGCCGACGCCCATGTTCAGCGTGCGGTAGCGTTCTTCGTGTTCGAGGTTCCCGCGGCGCACGAGTTCGGCCATGATCGGCGGCACGCTCCAACGGCTCTGTTCGAAAACGGCCATGCACGACGCCGGCAGCGTGCGCGGCACGTTGTCGATCAAACCGCCGCCGGTGATGTGCGCCATCGCCTTCACGTCGGCGACCTTCTGGATGGCGCGCACTTCCGCCGCGTACGTCGGATGCGGAGCGAGCAGCGCATCGCCGTAGGTCGTGCCGTCGAAGGGCTGCGCGTATTCTTCCGGCGCGATCAGCGTGCGCGCCAGCGAATAACCGTTGGTGTGCAGTCCGACCGACGGCAGACCGATGATCGCATCGCCCTCGACCACCCGTTCCTTGTTGGGGATGTCCGCGATGTCGACGAGCCCGACGATCGTACCCGCCAAGTCGAAATCGCCGGCCTTGTAGAGTCCCGGCATTTCGGCCGTCTCACCGCCGAGCAGTGCCATGCCGTTGGCCCGGCACGCCCCGGCCACGCCGCGCACGACGTCGGCCGCCATTGCCGGCTCGAGCTTGCCCACCGCGAGGTAATCGAGGAAGAAGAGCGGCGCGGCCGAGACCACCAGGATGTCGTTGACGCAGTGGTTGACCAGATCGCGCCCCACGCCGTCATAGCGGCCCATCTGCGCCGCGATGAGGATCTTCGTGCCGACGCCGTCGGCTGAGGCGACTAAGGCTCGCTTGCCGTCGCCGGGGAGCCGGAACAGGCCGCTAAAGCCGCCGAGCTCGCCGAGCTGATCGGGATGACGCCAATCGGATGTAACCTCGCGATAGCGGTCAACGGTCTCATTTCCGGCGTCGATATTGACGCCCGCACGGGCGTAGGCGTCGGTCATTTGCTGGGCGTACCCCTCACCATACGCATTCGTCCGTTCCCCCCATCGAAAGGAAGCTCATGCAGGTTCGCATCACGTCCGATGCTCCGGCGTCGTACGCGACCGGCGCGCTCGTCATTCCCGTCTTCGCCGACAAACGTCTCGACGGCATCGCCGCGGAGATCGACGCGGCGCTGGGCGGCGCGCTCACGGACGTGCTGGAATCGGACGAGATCTCGGGTAAGGCCAACGAGCTCGCGGTCGTGCACGCGAAAAGTGCCCCCTACCGCCGCGTCGCGCTGGTAGGTCTCGGCGACCGCGCGAAGTTCACGCCCCAGGGTCTGGCCAAATTCGCCGGCACCGCGGTGCGCACGCTCGGGAAGCGCAACTATGCCGCGCTGGCGTTCGTGCTGCCGGGCGAAGCGCAAGCCGACACGCTGCTCGCCGCCTCGGCGCTGACCGAAGGCGCGTTCACCGCGACGCTCGACGGCACGACCTATCGCACAGAACCCGACAAACCGGTCGTGGCGCACCAGGTCGCGATCTTTGCCGGTTCGTTCGACCGCGCCGCACTCGACGCGGGCGTCGCACGTGGAACGGCGATCGGCGAAGCGGTGAACTTCGCGCGCTTGATGGCGCTGACACCCGGCAACGATATGACGCCGACGCATATGGCCGAGCGGGCCCAGGAACTCGCCGCCGAAGCGGGCCTCGAGTTCGACGTGCTCGACGAAGCGCGCATGGCCGCGAAGCACATGGGTTCGCTGCTCGGCGTGTCGCTGGGCTCCGATCAACCGGCAACGCTCTCGGTGATGACCTACCGCGGCGACCCCTCGAGCAAAGAGGTGCTCGCGCTGGTCGGCAAGGGCCTCACCTTCGACTCGGGCGGGATCTCGATCAAGCCGGCCGAGGCGATGCACGAGATGAAGTACGACATGTGCGGCGGCGCCGGCGTGATCGCGGCGATGTACGCGATCGGCAAGCTCAAACCGAAGCTCAACGTCATCGGCGTCATTCCGTCGAGCGAGAACCTGCCCGGACCGAAGGCGATGAAGCCCGGCGACATCTTGCGCGCGATGAACGGCAAGACGATCGAGGTGATCAACACCGACGCCGAGGGCCGCCTGATCCTCGCCGACGCGCTCTGCTACGCGCGCGAATTGGGCGCCACGAAAATCGTCGATGCCGCTACCCTGACCGGCGCGTGCGTCGTAGCGCTCGGACATGCCGCGAGCGGCGTCATGTCCAACGACGACGCCTTCGTCGAGCGCTTCCTGAAGGTCGTCGGCGATGTCGGCGAACGCTACTGGCGTCTGCCGCTCTACGACGACTTCGACCGTCAGATCAAGAGCGACATCGCCGACATCAAGAACACCGGCGGACGCCCCGGCGGGGCGGAGACGGCCGGTGCGTTCCTCAAGAACTTCGTGGCCGACGTGCCGTGGATTCACCTCGATATCGCCGGTACCGCCTACCTCGACAACGAATCGTCCTACCAAGCCAAAGGCCCGACCGGAACGCCGGTGCGCGCCTTCGTCGCCCTAGTCGAAGATCTCGCCAAGAACTGAGAGGGGACTGACATGACGGTTACATCGGCATCGGTCAAGGAGAACATGGCCGAGATGGAGCGCCTCAACGAAGAGGCGGCACATCTCCACATTTGGATGCGTACGCGCGCCAACTCGCCGCTGCAACAGCCGTGGCACGTCACCGATACCGTGGCTCCGCCGAAGGTCGCGCCGAATGCGTTGCCCGCAGGCCGCCGCGCGGTGCCGTTTCTCTGGAAGTGGCGCGACATCGAACACTACCTCACCAAAGTCGCCGAGCTGTGTTCGATCGAACAGACCGACCGCCATCAACTGCAACTGCTCAATCCGGGATTCGGCGGCGAACTGCGCATCGCGAACTCGATTCGCGTTGCGATCTCGATCTACAAGCCGGGCGACACCGCGCCGATCCATCAGCACTCGCCGAATGCCAGCCGCACGATCCTCTCCGAGTCGGGCGGCTATTCGCTCGTCGAGGGCGAGCGCTGTCCGGCCGAGCGCGGCGATCTGATCTTCACGCCCAACGGAACCTGGCATGGTCACGGCAACGACGATGCGGAGCCGGTCATCTGGATGGACGTCCTCGATTGGCCGCTGCTCGATTTCCTCGGCTTGATCTGGATTCGCGAAGACTACGCCGAGGCCGCGGAGGTTCCGGACGTCCCGGCCGGCTTCTCGCGCACGTTCTACGGCGCGGGCGGCATCTCGCCGACGTTCGAACCGTTTGAGCGCGGTTCCGGCACCAACACGTCGCCGTACTTTCACTATCGCGGCGTCGACATTCTGCACACGCTGGCGGCGATGCGCGATTATCCCGGCGACGTGCATCGCGGACGCGGCGTGGAGTTCGTCAACCCGTTGACGCACGCACATCCGTTCCCGGCGTTCGCCTACGGCGCACAGTTGCTGCGCGGCGGCGAGAGCACGCAATCGTTCCGGCACACGGCCAGCACGCTGTTCTGCGTACTCGGCGGCAGCGGCTACACCGAGGTCAACGGTCAGCGCTTCGAGTGGGGACGCAACGACGTGTTCGTCGTGCCTAACAGCCTCTGGCACCATCACGTCAACACGAGCTTGACCGAGGACGCCGTGCTCTACACGGTCAGCGATCGCCCGCTCGTTGAAATGATCGGCCAGTACTACGCCCAGGGCCGCACGCCAGACAAGACTGTTATCGCTCTTCGTTGAATTAGGCGCCATGATAGCACCGCCCGCTTCACGTGCCGAGTACGTTCGGCGCATTCGCGACCAGCATCTGGCCCCGCTGTGGGACGTTCTCGGCGGCCTCGTTACCGCCGAGCCCAAGACGGTCATCGCGCCGTATCGCTGGCGCTATCGCGAAATACGCCCGACGCTGCTCGAATCGGCCGGCGTGATCACGGCCAAGGAAGCGGAACGCCGCGTCCTGGTCTTCGAGAACCCGAACTTGCCCGGCGAGTCGAAGATCACCAACAGCCTCTTCGGCGGCTTCCAGTTGATCATGCCCGGTGAAGTCGCGCCCCCGCACCGGCACATCCAAGCGGCGCTGCGGTTCATCATCGAAGGCAACGGCGCGTACACGCTAGTCGACGGCGAGCGCACGTTTATGAAGCCCGGCGACTTCGTCATCACGCCGTCGTGGACATACCACGATCACGGCAACAACACGAACGACCCGATGGTCTGGCTCGACGGCCTCGACATGCACATGGTGCGCTTGTTCGAAGCGAGCTTCCGCGAAGGCTGGGTCAACGAAGACCCGATCGAGCCGACGAAGCCCGAGTACGATTCGATTCATCGCTACGGCGCGAACCTCGTCCCGGTCGATCACAAGCACACGGCCAAGACGTCACCGATCTTCAGCTATCCGTACGACCGCACGCGCGAAGCGCTTCACGCGATGACGCGCGCCGAAGACCCGAGCCCATGGTTCGGCTACAAGATGCGCTATATCAACCCGCTGACCGGCGGGGACGCGATCCCGACCATGAGCACGTTCATGCAACTGCTGCCCAAGGGTTACGAAACGAAGCCCTACCGCGCCACGGACAGCACGGTGTTCGTACCGGTCGAAGGCACGGGCACGACGACCGTCGGCAACACGACCTTCGATTGGGAGCCGCACGACGTGATCGTCGTTCCGAGCTGGATGAAGTACACGCACAAGGCCAGCGAAGACGCGGTGATCTTCTCCTACTCGGATCGCGGACCGCAAGAACTGCTCGGATTCTGGCGCGAAGAGCGCTGACCGCGCACGCGGCCTGATGGATTTCGCTTTTACCGACGAGCAAAAGCTGCTCCGCGAAACCGTCAGGCAACTGATGGATACGCACGCGCCGCCGGAGTATATCCGGCGGCTCGATCGCGAGCAGGCCTACCCCTACGAACTCTACGAGAAATGGGTCGAGGCGGGCTTGCTCAGCATGCCCTTTCCCGAAGAGTACGACGGCCTCGGCGGTTCGGTGATCGACCTAACGATCATCGCCGAAGAACTCGCGCGCAAGAGTCCCGACTTCTTCATGTCGTACGCGGGCAGCGTCTTCACCGGACTCAACATCATGCGCAAGGGCACCGAAGAACAAAAGCAGCACTGGCTGCCCAAACTCTTCGCGGGCGAAGTGCGGATGGCTATCGCGATCTCCGAGCCCGAAGCGGGTTCCGACATCGGCGCGATGCGAACGTACGCGGTGCGCGACGGCGACCACTATGTGGTCAACGGCCAGAAACTCTGGGCGACCGGTGCCGGCGCCAAAGACACCGTGATGAACGTCTACCTCAAGACCGACCGCGAGAAAAACTATCGCGAGGGCATGTCGCTGCTGCTCATCGACAACGATACGCCGGGCGTCCAACTGCGCAAACTCGACATGCTCGGCCGGCGCTGTACCGGCACCTACGAAGTGTTTTTCAACGACGTGCGCGTGCCGGCCGATCGCGTGGTGGGCGGCGAGAACAAAGGCTGGGACTGCGTGCTCGCGGGCCTGCAAATCGAGCGCGTGTGCTCGGCGGCGGGCAGTTGCGGCGGCGCGCTGGCCGCCTTCGATCTCGCGCTCAACTATGCCAAGGAGCGCGTCCAATTCGGCCGCCCGATCGGCACGAACCAGTCAATCGCCCATACCCTCGCCGACCTGCAGACCGAGATCGACGCGGCACGCACCCTGATGTGGCGCGCCGCCTGGATGGTGTCCGAAGGTCAGGACGCGCTGCGCGAGATCACGATGGCGAAGCTCTTCGCCTCCGAGGTCTACGTCAAGGTCGCCAACGCCGGAATGCAGATCTTCGGAGGCTATGGCTACAGCATGGAGTACGATATGCAGCGCCACTTCCGCGACTCGCGCAGCTCGACCATCGCTGCGGGCACCTCGGAGATGCAGCGCAACGTGCTGGCCGGCCTCATGGGCCTCAAAATTCGTTAAGGAGCACACGACATGGACACGCTCGAGAAGACCGCACATCACTGGATGGAGATTCCGGCCGGTGACGTCGGGGACGCCGTCATCGCCGCGATGGCGGCCGGCGGCGTCGACCACCTCTTCTTCACCTCGGGCGCGGAGATCGTGTGGTTTCAGGAAGCGATAGCCAAGGCACACGCGCAAGGCCGGCCCGCGCCGCGCCTGATCACGATGACGCACGAGCACACGAGCCTCAATGCGGCCATCGGATATGCGGCCGCAAGCGGCAAGCCGGTAGCAACCGCGGTGCACGTCGACACCGGTACCTATCATTACGGCGGCGCGATCCACACGGCAAAGCACGCCGGGCTACCGGTGATGATCATGGCCGGCACGCCGCCGGTGTCGTATCCGGGAACGATGAAAGGTTCGCGCGACCGCGGCGGCCATCTGTGGATGCAGCAAGGCTTCGATCAGAACGGGATCGTGCGCAACTACGTGAAGTGGGATCACCGCCTGGAATATCAGGACAATCCCGGACTGATGGCGAGCCGCGCGCTGCAAGTCGCCCAAACCGATCCCCGCGGACCGGTCTACATGAGCGTGCCGCGCGAGATCTCGCTCTTACCGGCCCGCGAAACGTCGTTTCCGACCGCACTGCAACTCGGCATTCCGCGACCCGCTGCGGCGGATCCTGACGGCATCCGCGAGATCGCACAACGGCTGCTCGCCGCGGAACACCCCTATATCGTCATCTCGAGTTCGGGCCGCGATCCCAAGACCGTACCGGCGTTGGTGACGTTGTGCGAACTGCTCGCGCTCCCGGTCGCAACGTCGGCGTTCCGCTCGTATCTCTGCTTCCCGATGAACCATCCGCTCAACGTCGGTTTGGTGCCCCTCAACGATGCCGACGTCGTCGTCGCGCTCGACGCCAACGTGCCGTGGGTTCCGGGTAAATCCGCACCGCCGGAATCGGCGTACGTCGCGGTCATCGATCCCGATCCGATTCGCGCGGGGATTCCGACGTACGAGTTCACGGCCGATCTGCGCCTGACCGCCGGACCGCTCGGGGCGATCAACGCGTTGACCGCTGCCGTTCGCGACGCGATCACGCCCGCGGACCGCGCGCGCATCGAAAAGCGCCGCGCGCATTATACGTCGGCTCATGCCGCGCGGCTCGCCGAAGCCGAGCGCGACGCGCAGACTCGCGCGAAGAAAACCCCGATCGACGAACTCTGGCTCTCGCACGAAATCGGCGCCTTCGCGGGCACCGATACGATCGTGCTCGACGAAACGCTGCCGCATAACCAGGTCGAACGCTATCTGCAGTGCTCCGAACCCGGGTCGTATATCGCGAATCCCGCCAGCAGCGGTGGCTACACGCCGGGCGCAGCGTTGGGCGTGAAGCTCGCGCGTCCCGACAAGCACGTCATCGCGGTAACCGGCGACGGCTTCTATATGTTCAGCACCGCGAACGCCGCGTTGTTAGCCGGCCGGATGTATGGCGCGCCGTTCACGGTCGTCATCTATCAGAACGGCGCGTACAGCACCGGCACGCTGCAAGTATCGACGATGTTCCCGGATTCGTACTCGAAGAAGATCGGCTACGAGGGCGGCACGTTCGGCTCGATCGACTTCGCGAAGGAAGCCGAAGCCTGCGGAGCCTACGGCGAAAACGTAACCGATCCGGCCGAGATCCGGCCGGCGCTGGCACGCGCGCGCCGAGCCAACGAACTCGGCCTCCCCGCCGTCATCTCAGTAATCGTCGAACCGCTCTTCTCCTAGTCTGTCATTCCGAGCGGAGCGCCGTAGGCGCGAAGTCGAGGAAGGCGAGAAAATCTCGGCGATTTGCGAGCGAGCGCGAAGGCGCGAGCAGTGGCTATTTTTTCTCTCTCTTTTTTACTCCACTGCTCGCGCCTTCGCGCTCGCACTCAGTAGAGCGGATTGCGGCTCGTTCGACTTCGCGCCTACGGCGCTCCGCTCGGAATGACACACTGCGGGCGCTTCGCTCGGAATGAGACGGCCACGCAGCTAGCGCGCGAAGAAGAGACGCAGGCCGACGAATCCGAGTGCTGTGGCGAGGATGCGCAGGATCACAGCGCCGGGGACGAGTCTTGCAAGCCGGGCGCCAATCGGCGCGCCGGCAACGGCGCCACCGGCCGCGGCGAGAACCAGCGGCCACGTCGTGCGGAAATCGCCGCGCACGAGGTGCACGAGGGTCGCAATCCCGGCGGTGACGGCGAGCACGGCGTGCGACGTCGCCGTTGCGACGTGCGCCGGAAAACCCAACACCGTTGCCAACAGCGGAACGTGAATGATTCCGCCGCCGATCCCCAATAGGCTCGACGCGAATCCGACCAGCACGCTGCCCGCAAATCCGACGCGCAGATCGAACGACCACTCGTAGCGCCGGCCGCCGCGATCGACTAAGATGCGCTCGAACGAACCGGTGCGGCCGCCCCCATCGGAACTGCCGGGCTTGAGGAACAGCCATCCGCCGATAAGGATGAGCGCGGTACCGAAGATGGGATCGAAGACCGGGCGCGGGATGTACG
>Ga0182030_10014264_pt1 | contig 15703 bp, 19 predicted proteins | sample 812S3MmetaG_FD_121299 | JGI IMG/M metagenome (GOLD analysis project Ga0182030, IMG submission 121299) | Permafrost microbial communities from Stordalen Mire, Sweden - 812S3M metaG (Illumina Assembly) | ecosystem: Environmental > Terrestrial > Soil > Wetlands > Permafrost | place: Sweden...
CCGTACAAGGTCGCCAGGGCGGTGTCCTGAATGTAGTACTGCGCGTATCCGCTGGCGGAAGGGTTAATGATTTGCGGGACACCGTTTATCAGAACCTGAAACCACGGTGCGCCATTAAGGGTGGGGATATTAATAGATCCGGTGCCAACTAAATTCGCTGTCAGTGCGGTCGGGGTGTTGGATTCGCTGAACTTTCCCCCGAATGACATAACGTATATGGTGTTCGATCCCACCCCGGCAGACGCCGTGACGGTCACATTTGATCCGATCAGGCTGAGCGCTTGCAATGCGGATTGGACTGTCGCCGCGCTGGCCCCGGCAGCTATCGTGGAAGTGGTTTGGGTGACCCCCTGGACGCTCGTATAACTCATCGTGATGCTGGTATTGGCCTGTACGGTCTGAATGAGGGTCGGCCAGATTCCGCACTGCAAGGCGTACGTTGCTCCCGGCACGTACGCCAACGTGAAGCTAGATCCGAGCGCCCCTGTGGTAGAAGAGTTTTTGTAGTTAAGCTGGCCGGTTAATTCGGTTGCAGTGTCGTATTCGAGTTGCAGTCCGACGTACTCAGTAGGTGATGACGCAGAATTAGCACGGCCCAGTAGCCAGAGATCCTCACCAGCCGCGACAGATCCGTTGAGGATCGCGGACACGAGCTGATAGTCCGTGCCGGTAGGCTCGACGTCGTACATTTCGTACTGTGTAACGGCGCTGGAATTTCCGCCAGCCCAAACCAATTCGCCGCTGCTGATCGTCCAGACGCCCGTTCCAGATCCCACTGTGGTGGTCGTGAACTGGGGCGGAGGAGTGGACGAGTTCAGGTAGAGGGCGAAGTTCACTGCCGCGCTAACCAGCCCGAGGCTCGCGGCAGGCTGCTGCAACTGTGCCACCGACGAGCCGGTAGCGATTATGTTCGTCGCATGCGCCGCAGCCCCGGTGGCGACATCCGTCGCTGACGCCGCCGCGGACGAACCTCCCGTGAGAGCGTTATAGAGAGACGTAAAGGCGTTCGTCAACTGTGTTTTCACTGCCGTCTCCGCTGTCGCTAAAGGTGTGGTTACCGCGTTCGTGACATCGGTGACGATGCTGGATACGTCCTGACCCAAACTGGTACTCGCACCACCCAAGACGCTCGACACCTGGGACTCCGCAACGGACACCGCCGAATTCAACTCCCCAACGATATTGGCACCGGGGATCGCTTCGAGGTAGCCCTTGACCTGAGTTGCGGTGTGGCCAGTTCCCGTCTGGCCTAACGCGTTTGCGATAGTGTCGAGGACTTGCTGAATGAACTCCTCGGCGTCCGTGATGCCGCTGGCGACGTCCCCCATCGCCGTTTGGAGTGCGGCCACATCACTGCCGGAGGCACCCAAGCCCGTGAGCATGGCGGTGATAACCCCACCGGGGTCTTTCCCGAACGCCTGCAACGCCGCAAAAGGCTTAACCCCAAGAATCGAAACGTTCAACAGGGCCAACGCAATCCATTGTTCGATCCCCGTGAGGATCTGCTGGCCCTGGGCCTCAAGCTCCGGCAGTGTGATCGCACTAGAGTCGAGCGCCGGAATGTTGTGGATCGACGGGTCAGGAGTGATGGAACTGGTCATTGCTGTCTCCTTACGGGTTTGTCATCGCCAGTTTGTTGGGTAGGTGCCGCTGGCCATCTGCGCCTCGCCCTGTGACCACGTGTGGAACTGGGACGGGTCCTGCACGCCGTTGACGTGGACGTCGCCGTAAATCTGCTGGCCGATCTGATCGCCACCCTGACCGCCGCCTTCCGACTGCGACTGCCCCGTCTGCGTTTTCCCGGCCGTGTTCTGGTCCGTCTTCCGAACCCCCGCAACACCCATCAGGAGTCGTCCGGGGATCGTCTTCGACCAATCCCCCCCAGAACCGCCCCCAGTGGGGATCAGGGCCTCAAGGATGCCCTCGGCGGCGATGCCACCGAGCTGCGCGACGTATCCGGCTGCCCGGTTGGCCTCTTGCATACCGATCTGCATGGCAGCCCCCATGCCCATACCGCCGCCGCCGCCGGCACCCATCGACGCCGCCCCTGCTGCCGCACCCTCCAACGCGCCGATCGCGCCACCGGAGATCCCGAGGCCCGGCGACGCGGGCAACGTGCTGCCGGGCTGCTGGTTCGGGTCGCCGCCTCCGGGCGTAGCCAAGCCGGGAAGGTTATGGATGTCGCTGGCCGCCTGGCTTCCGGGTGGACCGCCGGAACTGCCAACAGTTTTCGGGGCAGGAGGTGCCCCCGGGGTTCCTGGTGCCGCAGGAGCACCCGGTGGTCCTTTCGGGGGTGTCATAGCGCCCTGCGGTTGACCGGGTGCCGGTCCCGGCATCGGGCCAGGCGCGCCCGGAGTCAGCGGGCCCGGAGTTCCCGAGTCATAGTGGCCGGCGTTCATGAACTGCAACGAGTTCTGATACCTGTCGACCGCGTCCTTGTTCATCACCATCTCGCCGGGTGATAACCAGGCCGGGATGGTGTCGGAGCCGATCGGGCCGGCCGTTCCTGTCGACCAATGGCTAGCTGAGTCAAAGAGGGAGCGGGTGCTATCGCCGAGTTTGCCGAGATTAAACCCGGTATCCCCGCGACCTGGGCCACCGAACCAGGGCTGATTGGTAGTCGGGTTCACCCAAGGAGCTGCAGGAGGGCCAGGAGGGCCGGGCTCATGGGGTGGCTTAATCCCGTACGGATTCGATGCGCCAGGCTTTGGGGGTGCCACGGACTTCGGCCCCAAGTTCGGGAGTGCAGGACCGGCATAGTTTCCGTCAGGACCAATCATGCCGTTTTGGAGCGCATACGCCTGCAGCTCTGGTGGCAAGCCGGAAAGATTCCCCACCGGGGCCTGTGGGTACCAATCCTTATAGAAGTTCGGGCCACTGCTCAGCGCACCACGACCGCTACGCGCCCCCGCAAGCCATCCGCTGCCCGATCCGCTACTCGAGGCAGGCCACCACGGCGCAGCACCACCAGGCGAACTGCCACTTGATTCGCCATTTGATGCGCCGACGATCTTCTCGCCGGAACCGCCGGAATCGGTAGAACCACCGGAATCTGCACCCGGGAATGCACTACCGCCTGCGAATGCACTGCCGCCACCGCCGAATGCGCCTGGGAATCCGCTACCGATAGCGCTACCCATGGTGTCGCCCATGGCATCCCCGACAGCACCACCCATAGCAGCCGTCAGGCCAGTCTCAATCGGACCCAACACGAGATCCTCGAGGAACGCGACAGTCCACTTCGCGACGCCGGGAAGTCCTTCACCCAAACCGAACTTGTCGGGAAGCTCCACCGGCAAACCGCCCAGGCCGCTACCCCTACCGCCCCTACTGGCCTTGAACGTCCCTCGCTGCGCCGCAGCCTGTTCCTGCTTCGCCTCCGCAAGCTCACGTTCCGCGGCCGCAACCTCATCGCGGGCTTTATCTTTCGCCGACTGCTTAGCCTTCGGGTCTTTATCGACCTCAGCCTCATGCTCACGGGCAGTAGCGAGACGTTCAGTGACCGTGGCGAGGTGATCATCGGCGCGCTGCACCTTAGCCGGATCAACAACGTAAGAACCACCACCAGAACCACCGAAACCGCCGCCGCCAGATGATCCACCGCCGAAAGCCCCTCCCCCGAAACCACCACCACCGCCGTAGGACCCGGGCATGCCGCCCCCAGAACCTTCGCCGAATAGGTTGGGCAGGAACATGTGATGGTCGAACTGCGAACTAGAAGCACCAGCAGCACCGGCGCCCACAAGGAAGTTGCCGTGCGAGCCACCGGATTCGGCGTTCTCCCCATCCGACAGCGTCATTGCGGTATGGCCAGAATTGGGTGAACTGCCGTGGTTGTACCAGCCCACCGAGATAGTTCCCGGCCCACCGACACCTTGATGAAATCCGAGAGAAGCCAGCCACTGACCCATGTTTTGCGTCGTCGGAAGCGAATTGGCTGGCAGCCCAAGGGCTCCCAGGATAATTCTGCCGGCGACGCCACTGCAATCCCAGCGAGAAGCCTGACTATACGGATGGCCCTCCATCGAGTGCGCAATTTGGACATCCGGACCGATCGCGCCACCGTACTGGCGGTGCAAAGCGTGCCGGAACGAATGAACCGCGCCGTGGCCGCCCATGGCCGAAACATCATGGTGGGTTAGAACATGCTCACCCGGCGCGAGAATGGCTGGGACCGAATCATGTCCGCGGGAACCGTGGCCGAAGATCGGGCCGCCACCTGCATAGCCGGGTTGCGGGAACCAGCTCGCATGCTGATGAACCCAGTTTGAGACTGGGTCGTGATCTCCGGAGAAATGGTCCTTTATGAAGGGGATCTTGTTGGTCTCCGCCATAATCGCCATTGACCCGGCGGCGGCTGCTGCGATCGGGCCGATGGTGGCCAGCGCCGTGCCCAGAGTGCCAGCAGCCGTGGCGGCTACCCCTTCACCCTCCGCTATGGTGGCCAACCCGGTGGCGATCGGCGCCAGAACAGTGGACGCAATGTTGTAGCCCTTGACGGCCAGCCACGCCTCGCCGAACAACTTAAGGGATTCAACAGCCGCATGCGTGATGCCGGGATGCTTGGCCATCGCGTCGCCAACAGTCTTGGCGATGTCGGCCGCATCGGTCATCATCGGGAGGAATGCGGTGCCGATCTCGATGGCCGCAGCGCCGAACGACGCCTTGGCCTGGTCGGTCTTGGCATTGAGGGTTTCCATGGTTGGGGTGAAACCCTTGACTGTGTCGTTGGCATCGACGACCGTATCCCCGATTTGCTTGATCGCGTCATTGGCATCCTTGGCGTTGTCGCCAGTCAGCTCCAATGCGGTGCGCAGATTGTCTTGTCCACCAACCGCTATCGCGAGCGCCTGCTCGTAGGTTTGAACGTCGCCCTTGCCGCTTTTTACCGCCGAAGAGAATCCATCCACCTTGGCGCGCAACGCTTCCCACGACTGGACGTTAGTGGCCAATTCCTGGCTCAGGCCGCCGTTGGTTTTGCGGAACTCCTTGTGGGATAGCGTGCCGTTGTTGATGGCGTCCGCGACCTTTTGGGCGGCAGGAGGCAGTCCCCCGTAGGCTTCCTGCAGGGCCTCGGTGGCTGCCTTATTCTGATACATCACACCGATATTGACCTGCTGCGCCGGGGTCATACGATCTTTGATGGTGTTCGCGATTAGTTGATATGTCCCCGCTAGTCCACGCTCGCCGAGATGCGCAGTGAGATCGCGGGAGTCCAGGTTCAGCTGCCCTAACTGATCACGCATCGGCCCCTGGATGTTAAGGAACGTGGTAATGCCGTGGGTCATGTTGTCGGTGGCCTGATCCATGTTCATGCCAGATCGGCTCATCTGCGCCATCGCCCCGGCAACCAGGTCGAAGCTCATGCCCACGCCGTTCGCGGCAGGGGCCACGTTGTGCAGTGCCCCCGTGAAATCTTGCAGGTTCGTTTTAGAGAGACCGACTGCGGTGTTGATCTTGGACGCAGCGAGTGTGCCTTGATCGACGGTAAAGCCGAAGTCGTGCATGGTCGTCGTTAGACCCTTGGTGACCGTGTCCAGGTCGGCGTTCTCGATTTTCGCCAATTGCGCTGCGGAGGTCATCACCTTCACGGCATCCGCAGCGTGATAGCCCGCAGACTCTATCCAGTACATGCCCTGAGACAGTTGCTGCGCCGAAGTTCCGACCTGGCCGGATAGTTGCATGATGCCGTCCGACACCGCTTTTAGGCCAGTGGCCGATTCACCTGTGGCGGCAACAAGTTTCTCCTGGGACTGCTGAAAATCGCCGGCCTTCTTGGCGCCGTCGATCAGCACCGCACCGAAACCAGCGACCGACGCAATGCCGACAGCGTTGGCGACCGAACCCATTCGGCCTATCGCAGTTCCCGCGCCAGCGGATGCGGTTGCGAGACTGTTCTGACTGGCAACTGCCGCGTCCGTGGCTTCGGTGTGGATGCGCGTCTCGCGGGTCGCAATCGCCTTGGCGTTGGCCAAATCGTTGTCGGCTTTAGCCATTTTAGAACTCGCCATGACGGAAGCGTCGGCGACGCCGTGCGTCAACTCCATGATGCGTCGCTGAGCGACTTCCACTTGACCCCACGAACGCGCCATCCGACGTGCGGACTCATCCTGGGCTAAAGCTAGCGAGCTGTATTCACGCTGCAACGACTGCAACTGTGATCGGGCACCGCTACCGTCGAGAGCACCGAATGCTTTGGAGAGGTTGGCGGTCATCCCACGGGAGATGTCATTCCCCGCGCGAGAGAACAGGTTTACGGCTTCGCGGGCGGCGGCTTCCGCTGCGCGCACATCAAGTTTTGCTTGGACATCGAGCCAGACTGGCATCGTCAGGCCCCCCTGTCATCGTGGGCTTTAGTCATCAGATTTTTCCTTGATCCCAGGGGCAACCGCCGTCGACGCTCCACTCCGGCAGGGCATTCACGGGCAGATTGCGTTGTGTACGCCACTGCTCACGCGCCGCGTGGAATTCCTCAAACGCGTCGACGTAGGCGTCGTATGTCGCGTAACCACGGCCATCGAACACAACCAGGTTCTGCGGCGGAACTTCGTCATAGCGGCGCCTCATGACGCACCACTGAGGGAATAGACGCCCCGTGCGCCACCGCGCCGTTGCGGTCGACGGCCAGCGGCCTGGTCGTCCTCGTCCCCGGCCGGCAGCCGCAACGCCCCGACCAGCCGCGCTAGTGAAATCCGCAACTGGCGTGCCTCAACAAGCGCCGGATGTACGCGTGAGCCGAGGGTCACGCCTTCGGCCGCCACCACTTCCGCCAGGGCGTCGAGGTCATCAACGGTACGCACGGCTTCCCGCAGGAGGGCGACCTCGTGCTGTTCCAACTGATACTTGCTCAGGACGGCGCGCCAGAGCTTCCGACCACCGTTACCGGTGCCTTTGGGTGGCTTTTCGGTCATATCCAGATGCCTTCGTTCGATTCAGGTCGAATAGATAGGTCGGGCCACTCCTGGACCGTCGCCGTGCTACGACCCTTAAAATGCCCGGATTTCAAATCGCGCCTTCCGACGGTCGGCAACCTTCCGTAAGCCCGCGCCGGGCACCATGGACTGCTGCGCGCCTGCCGTGTCCACCGATGAGAACGGGCCATTAGGATTCCCCGTCTTCGGCTTTGCCCATCAGGGCGGCGATTCGACGGTCGCACGCGTCACGCAGTGATGCCCAGTCGAAGTCCTGGCCGAGTGTGTGGCCGTCGGCTAGCAATGCGGCCAGTCGTCGCTCTGAGGCGGCAGTGAGCGCTACCCAATCCGGTTCGAGGCGCATGGTCTAACTCCCGCCCTCAACAACAGCGAGACCAGCCACGTTGTCGATGCCAGCAACTTGGTCGAAGGCACCCAACAGCGTCGCCATGCTGGAATGGCTTTCTTCGGCATCCCCGACTAGTCGGCGGCGGCGGCTGACTTCATCGTCAAGGCTGCTACGCGGCTGGGCCGCACTGACACCAGCCTTACTTTCAGAACCTGGCGTTAATGCGAGTTCGACCTCGGTTCGCCGCGCTTCGGTTGCCAGCTGCCGAATCTCGGTTAGCGCCGGATGGCATCGTCGCTGACCCTTCGAGCCGTCGATCATGAAGCCGTCGGCCTCCACCTGCGCGACAGCTGAGGCGATCAAATCCTGCAGCTCGCAGTACCTTCGCACCGTATGCAAATGCCGTTCGGGGACGATCCAATGCAGCTTCCAGACGTATGCCCAAGTCTTTTTGCCGTCGCGGCCAAGCCCTGTAGGAGCTGGGGGCGTCCGGCGCTCCACCAGCGGCGCAGGCAACTTGTAGTGCGGCTTCGGCCTGCGGCTCATCCGGATACTCCTGTCATTAATCGTGCGTATCAAGTCGGTTTTCGCGGTAATTCGCTGCCAGCTGCTCTGGAAACTCAAATTTCCAAATGGGCCCGAGCGAGAGTGCTTAGGACTGGGTCGGCGGGCGCCCCTCCTTCAAAACTGGCGCCAGGACGGCGGTTCCGGATAGGTCCGATTTCAAATCCGACCTATCCTGACGGGCACCATGGACACCCGGTTGCCTGCCGTGTCCGCCGCCAGCGGGGCAATCCAGCAGCTATTTCTCGATGTGTTGGTCAACCGTTGGGTGGTTGGTCGCTTGCGCGTCGTCGAGAATCCCGCCGGCATTAAATGCGGATTGCGCAAATTCTTGGGCGGCGTCGGTGAGTGGGTTGGTCACGGTGAATTCCAATCGGGTTCGGGGTGTTAGTTGTTGGCTGCTGCGGATTTCGGCCACATCAAGACGCGGTCGCCGCGCCACAAGTAATCGACTGTGCTGTCATTGATCTCGCGCTGGACGTGCTCCTCGACGCTCGTGCAGCTCGGGCACCAGATTTCCGTCGGAACTTTGAAATTAGAGGCGCCGTCGGGGTCGAGCGCGACAGCCCAGTCGGCGGCGGTGCCTTCATTGCGCAACCGACGATCGCACCGCCCGCACCTTTTCACCTTCGCCATTAGCCCGCACCCTCCCGCCACCACGGCGGAATCTGCTTGGCACGCAGGCGCGCTAGGGCGTAGCGGGGGTCGTGGGGGTGCAGCTGGTGATCGCGTTCGGCCTCCTCGATCGCCCAAATCGTCTGCATGGCCCTCAATTCGCCGATCGCCTCCGCCCCGGTTTTGGTGCCCGACGCACGCGATTCAGTGACCGGCACGTGGGAACGGGCCTCCGGCTTAGGATTAAGCTGCCGGGAGGCAAATCCGGGGAGGTCGGCGTGGCGCCAGGCGTCGAAGGTGTCCGGGTCGACCAAGGTCCCCTCTAGTTCGGCTTGCAGCCGTTTGCCCTCCGAGACTGTGCGGCGCATCAGCTCGCGCGCTTCCCACGAATCAGCCCAGGCGCCCGTGTATTCAATCGGCCGCTGCATGCTGACCCCTCATGGGTGGAAGGGGCTCGTCGGGTGGCCTGACGCGCGCCACCAGCACCCGGAAATCAGGGGCGGCCATAGCGGCTAACCAGTTCTCGACGGCGTCTTGCAGATCAGGCATCGTTTATTCCTTCCGCATATTCCACAACCGCAGCGCGGCTGAAGAGCCACCGACCACCGACGATCTGGCCGCCAAGGTCGGACGCGAGCCGCTGACACTGCCGTTTTGACTTTCTCAGCAATTCTGCTGCCTCTCGCGCGGTGATTAATACGTCTTTCTCTTTCTCCAATTGTCCCGCATCGCTGCAGTTTTCATGTCCCGACTGAGACATGCGAAATGCGGTGTCGAGCTGGCGGTGATGCTGTCTGAGCCACGCCGGAACGGGCTCGCCTGTCCGCTGGCGGGAGCGGAGGACCTCGGCAGCGCAGTAGAAATTGGCGCGGAGATGCTTATCGGCGTTCACTCTTGCCGCCCAATTTGATCGGGATTCAGTGTTGCGCGGGCCAACTCGCGCGTAATCTCCTCCGCAGCCGCCTCTGGGCTTCCGTATCCACCGAGCAATCCGTTAATAAAGTTCTGGATTAGGTAGCCCAGGACAGCCGAGACCACGAATGGCCCGGCGGCGATGATGGCGGCGATCTCACTGCCAACACGAATATTTCGCGCGGCATCATCTTCCTCGAGCGCAGCGAGTGCCGCGCGGAGTGAAATGATCTTGACAGTGTTGAAGACCTCGGCGGGTACCTGGTTCGGTTCGGCGTTGGTTGTCATGCGCGTGCCTTTCTTTGCTGTGTTGGTGGCGCATCTGATTGACACTTACGTGCCGTTCCTGTCGTCGCCTGACATGGGTGTTTGGGCAGCCGATGCAAATGCATCACCTGTGTCCATGCCGCCGTTGGTCACTTGTAGGCCAACGGCGGCATGGGGACAGTTATTAGACGAGTTGCACAATCCGAACGTGAATTTCCTGCGTGAACGGATCTGTGGTGACCTCGTAAATTCCCGGCGATGGGATGTCGGGATCACCCGATGGCAGGTTCCCTCGCCAGGAGCGCGGCTCTTCCTGCGTCGGGTCGGGGTGCCAGACGTGTTCGGTGACGAGGCCGAGTTGAATCTCTTTGCTCGACTTCACGCGCCGGCCGTCCGAGTAGTGGTGAAAGTCGCCGAATTGTGCCGCTAGGGATCGGATCTCATTAGCGACGTCGTTAATCGCGTCGAGTTCGATCTCGTGCTCGTCGCCACAATCAGCGCAACCGATGGCGTCGGTAGTCCACTCTGTGCGCTCGTGAAGTATCGCTGAGGCGTACTTAAGCGCATCGGCGGCTGTGTAATTCATCATTAGTGGTGGTTCCCCTTTTCGGTTTTGGTGTTGGTCAAACGTTCGTTGCTAAAGACGACGTTGCCCGCAACGACGCCATGCGGTCGTTTCCGCGGAGGCAGGCTCTCGAGCCAGTCCCCACAGCGACTCAGCGCAGGGCAGCGGGAACACAGGCCGAGGGCCTGCGCGTGGCGGGAGGCCACGGTGTCGGGGTTTTCTCCCGGAGCTGGCGGGTCGAACAGGGTATGCCGACCCCGACAGCGGGCACCCGGCAAGCAGGGCGCCGCTCCTACGGCATCGAGGAGAGCATCGAGTTGATTCATGCCGGCGCCGCCATCTGGCACCACTGGCACGGCTGTAGCAGATCGCTGCAGACGCAGCCTGGACGTCTGGGGATAGTCTCGGGTAGCGCTGTAGCGCTTGTAGCGCTTCCTATGGGAGGTGGTCCCACGCCATCCAGAGCCGTCGGTAAGTGATCATTTTGTAAATTTTTTACATTTTGATCACCTACGGTTACGGCCGACAGGTACCGCGACCAAGGGTCATGGAAGTCTTCGCTCATGTAACCCTTGATCACTTTTCCGCTGGTATCACGGATATTTCGTGACCTGATGTCGTATCGGCCTAGGCGCTGGGACAGGCCGCGCGCATCGAGAGGTTTACCGTCTCGCTTGACCGATGCCCACGGGCTCTCTTCAAGATTATTGAGGGCGTTAAGGAGTTGGTCGGTCCCCAGGCGGTCGCACTTGCGTTTACCGAATACCACCCGCACGTCCTTCAGCAGCAGCACTCCGAGGCTGGGACCCCCTCCCTTAGAAGCCGCTACAAGCGCTACAGCGCTACGCCTCGCGTCATCGGGCCAGTGCCCACCAGCAAGATCCGCAACCGCTAAGAGTGCTTCCCAGACATCGGCCGATCGATCCTCGACGCCCGGCGGCATCTCAGGCCACGTACCGCTGGCCTGCTCGGAAACCGAATCGGCCCATACGGCCAGACGCTGCCCCAGTAGCTGACCCTCGGGCGCGTTGATCCGGTGCCGCCAAGGCTCGACTGGCTCCGATGGTGCGCGGCGCCGCATTCGACTGACCACCGCTCGGGACATCAATGTGTCGGGCAGGTCATCAAGGCCCGCGAGCATGACCGCGCAGTACGCGGGCAACTCTTCGGTTTCGACGATCTTTCCGCGGACCACGCAACGACCGGCAACCGCACCTTTTCGGTGGCCGGCGTTGAGCATCCCCCGAATGTCTTCGTTGTCCTTGGCTTTCGGCCCGAACACGGTGTCGATCTCGTCGTACAGGATGGTTGGCGGCGCAGGTTTCCCGTCTTCGTCCACCTGGGCGACTTTCCGAAACAAGTAGGCCGACGTGGTGTTGACGGCGTGCACTGGGTTTGGCACCAGCGGCTCAGTGACCTCGAGTGCACGCGACTTTCCCGAGCCAGGCTCGGGCGACAAGAACGCGATGCGCGGTGTGGATTCCCAGCAGTCCATCAGCCAGGTGTGGGCAATCCAGAGAACGTGGGCGCGGCGCTCATGCCCAGACGGATAGACGACGAACCTGGCGACAAACTTCTCGATGTCATCGAGCAGCTCGGCACCGTCGATGGCGTCTTCGGCGTACCACTCGCGCAACTCGTCGGAGCGACCGATAAGGTCGATGCCCAACGCTTCGTTAAGCGCGGCGAGCGCATCCGGGTTGTCGCGAACCAATTCCGCAAGCACATCAGGTTCGACACCTAAGCCATAGAGCGCTTCTGCGCGGATGAACTCCTCGAACCGCGCGTGATGAACGCCTGCGCCAAGCTTCGACACAAATTGGCGCCAACGGTTTTCGCGGATGATGCGCAGCAGTAGCGGCCCGATATATGGCCTCAGCTGGTTATCCAGATGGGCGTAGTGCACCAGGCGGCCGAGCAGGGTCACCATCTCGGTGGAGTCTTCGAAATCCGGCGCGATCGCGCGCTTGGCGCGGTAAATAAAGTCGTCGCTAGTTCCGGGCGTTGGCCGGTCGGTCATGCGACCACCCGCTTGGCCCACGGGTGCGTCTTGCGGAAGTCGTTGCGCTGCCGGATTTCTCGCGCGACGTTCGACCAGTCGGCAGCGGCGGAGATCGCCCTGCTTGCTTCAGCCCTGGCCTGCTGCTCTGTTTCGAGCCTCAAACACCAGTGCTGGCAGCCATCGAGCACTGCGGCCAGCTTGCGTGCGTCGCTGGCGTCGAGGGCACACCATTCAGGCGAGCCGGGCACCGGAAGTGGCATCGAGCCCGCCGATTCCAGCATCGGCGCGACATATTCGTGGACGCTAAACCAGCTGATCTGGCGAGACTTGATGTCGCTCATTGGACCGCCGCCTCAGCGTCGGCAATCGCCAAATCCAGCATTGCCACGTCGCCCGCGGTGTAAGACTTCCGCAGACAGTTCACCGCCGTGACGATGTCGACTAGACGCCCAGTGTCGTCGTAGGTCGCTGCGTCAGCCCGTTGGAGCGCTGGTTGCCTCAATCGTGTTGTGGTGGCTGCCGGGTCAAGGCCGTTCCATTTCAGGGCGAGGTAGCGGAACCGGCCGTCGACGATGGTGGTTCCATCCGGCGACAACCTGATCGGCTGTATAAGCCCGAATTGTCCGACGCTGGCGGCGAGCCGTTCCCATTCATCGGGTTTGAATGGTAGAAAGCAGGCGATGAACGGGTGGATACGGTAACCGTCCACCGCCGTGGTGATCTCGGCCTGGGTCCAGGGCTGGCGCCGGGCTGTACGGATTGCGGCTGCGGTGATCTTGCCGGCGGTCTGCTCGTGGGCTACCCGCATAACGGTCGCTGACTGCTGTGGTGTGAGCCCGATAAGCTCACGGGCTTGCGACTCAGTACTCGGCGGAACAATTGTTCCGGTCGGCAGCGCGGCGACGATCCCGGCGGCGTCGATCAGCTGGCGTGCACGCCGGTCGGAGAAACTCCACCGGCGCTCGCAGTAGTCCTCGAACGTCGCGTACTTGCCGCGGTACAACCGCTTATCGCGGACGACGCCCAGACGGAGACCGACGTCGATGAACGTCTTTAGGCCACGCTCAATAACAACTTCGTGTTCGGCTAGCTCGTCAATATCCGAAGCCGTCAGCGGTTCGCGTGGATCATGTCCGTTAGGTGCAGTAAAATCGGCAGCAGCATAGTTAGCATTACAAGAGAGCCGGCCCCTGTTCCCACCAGACGGGGCCGGCTTTTTCTTTGAGGGCATTTAGGCCACACCCACACCCGCGGCCTGACTGAGCCGACCGACATATGCCGCAAGGGAATCCGCAGTTATGAAGCTGCGTCGTCCAATGTTGACCTTGACGACCTCGCCGCGATTGATCAGGTCGTACATGGTGGTGTGGCCGATGCCACCGAGCCATTGCTCGCGTGCCTCAAGAATCGAGACCAGGCGCTTAACTCCGTCGCTCATTACTTCCGCCTTAGTTCGGTTGACTCCGCTGGTGTTTCAGCGGTTATTGACAGGATCGCATGGAAGTGGCAGTATTTTCCACGTCAGTGAGGCAGTGATTTACGAAGGGGTTTGGTTAGGTGGCTAGCGCAAGGCGCACGATTCGGTTCACTGGCGGAATCACCGCGGCCTTCAACCCAGCCGACGGGCACGTGCAGGTGGGTGATCGCTGGGTGCCTCCGCGGATTGTTGTGCAGTCGCAGACGGCGAACGAGCCCGATCTCAAGATGACAATCGAAGTGCGCCACGGAATTCCTGTATGCACTGAGTTTGTTTTGCGGGCCAGACCTGACGGGCCCGATGTGCGCAAGAGAGATCTGCAGCTTCCGCTGGACGATTGGGTTGACCGGATCGTCGCGGCCTGCTCGATGCGCGCTGACACCGTTGATGAATCGAGTCGGTGGACCATGCTGGTGCAACCGATCGAGGACCCTGAGGCATTCGCAGATGTCCGACGGACCCGAGTCGGGCGCCCTCGCATCTCACGCGAGCACTTAGAGCAGGTCGCCGAGATTTACCGCACGCACTTCGACGACCGGCCAACCGATGCAGTTAGGCGCGCGTTCGGCCTGACGGAATCCACTGCGGACCGCCGGATAAAGGCCGCTCGCAACGCCGGCCTGCTACCCCCAACGACACCAGGCAAGAAGAAGGTATAAGAAATGGGTCGGCAACAGCTACCACCGCAGATCAAGAAGATCTCCGTCAAGGACCGCAGTACAGGCAAGCCTGTCGTGCGCTACCAGCTGATCGTGGATGCCGGACTCGACGCCGAGTCGGGAAAGCGGCGTCAGTTACGGCGCCGATTTGCTACGGAGGCCGACGCCCGAGCCAAGCTGGCCGAGATGCAGGGCGGCGTCAACGCAGGCACCTACGTCCACTCTAATAAGTCGTCAGTCGACCAGGTGTGTGAGGCGTGGTTGGCGTCAAAGCATTCATTGAAGGAGTCGACGCTGGCCGGGCACCGGTCGAAACTGGCGGCGCTGCGTGACGAACTCGGCCACCTCGAGGTCCAGAAACTCTCGAAAGCCGATCTGGACGATCTGGTGGGCCGGTTGCGCCGCGGTGAAGTGGAGGGTCGTAAGAAGTGGACCCCGCGAAGCTGCAACTACATGATCTATTTGGCGACGGCCGTGCTTGACGATCAGGTGAAGCAAGGCAACGTCGTGCGCAATGTCGCGCGGCTGGTGGACCGGGTGGCCGGTGATCCGCGCAAGTTCCGCACACTGACCGACAAGGAAATGTTCCGAATTCTCGACCACGACTGCCGGGACCGGCATTTGTGGGCGCTGGCGCTTTATGGCCTCAGGCGCGGCGAGATCGGCGGCCTTCGGTGGGCAAACTGCAACCTCACAGATAAGACAGTGAACAAGGGCACCGACGGCGAGATGCCGCCGAGGTCGGTTCGCATCGCGGAGAACCGCGTGGTGATCGGCCGCCGCATCGTTCCCGGGACGCCTAAGTCCAAAGCATCCAACCGGACGCTCCCAATGCCAGATGAGGTTGTCGAGCTACTCAAGGCGGCACGCAAAGCACAGTTAGAAGAGCGGCTGTCCTTCGGCGAGGGGTACGGCACCGGGGAGTATGTGGCCGCCGATGAGACAGGGCAGCCCTATCACCCGAATCTGCTTACCTTCCGATGGGGCCGGATGCTCGAGGATCTGAAGATCAAGCCTGTACGTCTACATGACGCACGGCACTCATGCGCCACGCTCATGCACCTGCGCCAGGTGCCCATCGCGGTAATTGCAGCGTGGCTAGGTCACGCCAGCGCGGCGTTCACGCTCGCTGTATATGCGCACAGTCAGGACGACGCCCTGAAGGCCGCCGGAGGCAGTTTTGGTCGAGTTGTGACAACTGGTGACACCGAGGCCCGGGCACCGGGGAGGTCCTAGTTCATATGGAACGCATATATAGTGGTCAACCGGCCGAAAACGAGTGCCCCCAGTCGGACTCGAACCGACACTGTGCGGATTTTAAGTCCGCTGCCTCTGCCAATTGGGCTATGGGGGCCCGGCGGCGAATCTAGCGCGCGCACGCC
>Ga0182030_10014265_pt1 | contig 15703 bp, 11 predicted proteins | sample 812S3MmetaG_FD_121299 | JGI IMG/M metagenome (GOLD analysis project Ga0182030, IMG submission 121299) | Permafrost microbial communities from Stordalen Mire, Sweden - 812S3M metaG (Illumina Assembly) | ecosystem: Environmental > Terrestrial > Soil > Wetlands > Permafrost | place: Sweden...
CGGGGGTGCCGGCGAAAAGATCTGGCGCGACCCCGGGTCCGTGCCGAGAATGGCGGACATGGCAAACCATGATGCGAGCCCGGAGGCGGGGGCGGCTGCGGCGGGAAAGGGCGACCCGGCCGGGGGCGACTTCAAATTGCAGGTTGATGGGTTCACGGGCACGCCGGAGGAGGTGGAGCGGCAGTGGTATGAGCAGGTTTACCGCGGCCGGGGGGACTCGATGCCCCAGTTCACGCTTCGGGCGGTGTTGATGGGTTCGGTGCTCGGCGGCGTCCTCTCGCTCACGAACCTCTACATCGGGCTCAAGTCGGGGTGGGGTTTTGGGGTGGCTATCACGGCCTGCATCCTCTCGTATGCCATCTGGTCCGGGCTCTGCCGCCTCGGGATCGCGCGTACGAGAATGACCATCCTGGAGAACAACTGCATGCAGTCCACCGCCAGCGCGGCGGGCTACTCGACCGGGACCACCCTGGTGTCGGCCTTCTCCGCCTTCATCCTCATCACCGGGCACCAACTCCCCCTGGGGTTGACGATGGCGTGGGTGTTTTTTCTCGCGGTTCTGGGCGTGACGATGGCGATACCGATGAAGCGGCAGATGATCAACATCGAGCAACTGCGCTTTCCCAGCGGGGTGGCGGCCGCGGAGACGCTCCGCGCGCTCCATTCCCACGGGGTGCAGGGGATGCGCGCCGCCAAGGCGCTGGGGGTGGCGGGCGTGCTGGCCGCGCTGAACCAGTTCCTCGTGGACGGATTGCACCTGGTCAGCGCGCGCCTGGAGCCGTACCAGCTCGGTTCCCTGATTGACAAGGCGAATGCCGCCCTGCTGGGCAAGGCTTGGATGGGGCGCACCGTGATGTTCGCCTGGGACCCGGTGTTCATCGCCGCCGGCGCGATCAGCGGCATGCGGGTGTGCGCCAGCATGGTGGTGAGCGGCACCCTCTGCTGGGCGGTTTACCTGCCATATCTCCAAAACCACGGCATCATCGCCGGCACGGGCTACCGCACCCTCTTGCCCTGGTCGCTCTGGGGCGGCACCGCCTGCATGGTGAGTTCGGGCCTGGTTAGTTTCCTGTTCCAATGGCGGACCTCCCTGCGGGCCTTCCGCAACCTGGGGAGCATGTTCCGGCGCGGCCGCAAGAGCGAGGATGTGATGGATTCGATCGAGGCGCCCACCAGTTGGTTCGCCGCCGGCCAGGTGGTTTCACTCGTTGCGCTGGCGTATCTGGCCAAGACGAGCTTCGACATTCCCTACTGGATCGCCGGGCTCGCCCTGGTCATGTCGTTCGTGCTCGCCCTGGTCGCCTGCCGGGTGACGGGCGAAACCGACACGACCCCCATTGGGGCGATGGGGCAGATCACCCAGATGACCGTTGGCGCGCTCCACCCCGGCAGCGCCATCACCACGTTGATGAGCGCCAATGTGGTTTCGAGCGCGGCGATTTCGTCGGCGGATCTGCTCACCGACCTCAAGAGCGGTTACCTGCTGGGGGCGAACCCGCGCAAGCAGTTCCTGGCCCAATTCTCGGGGATCTTCATCGGCACGCTCGTGACGGTGCTGGCGTTCCGATTGATGGTGCCGGACGCGCAACATCTGGGCAACGACCGCTTCCCCGCGCCCGCCGCCCAGAACTGGAAGGCCGTGGCCGAGGCGATGAGCCAGGGGGTGGGAGGTCTGCATCCCATCAAACGGTGGTCGATCGGCATCGGGGCGGCCTTGGGAGTCGTGCTGGCGGTCCTCCCGCTCATCTTCCCGAAGAAGCAAAGGTACCTGCCTTCGGCCGCGGGGGTCGGGCTCGCCTGGACCTTCCATTGGTATTACGGAATGCTCTTCTTTCTGGGGGGGCTGTCCACCTGGGCCTGGCAGAAAACGGCCCCGAAAAATGCGGCGGACTACACCTACCCGGTGGCCTCCGGTGTGATCGCTGGCGGCGCGCTCATGGGGGTGGCCCTGATCCTCTGGGAAACGGGACGCGACCTGCTGTTCAAATAGGGCGCCCGGGTGCCATCCGGGGCTGCGCAGGAGCCTCGGCGGGGTGGGGACGTCTCGTCCCCACATTCTCTTCTGAGGTTCCCGAGGAACGAAACCACGGTTTCGCCGCCTCCGAGGCGTGTTCTCGCCTGTGGTCTGGCTGGAGACGAGACGTCCCCGCCCCGATCTCGCAGCCGGTGAAATCGTGATTCTCGTGGCGATCCCTGCCTGGAGGGTTAATCCAAGCGTGACAACGCATTTCAAGACGGGACCGCCGCAAACCGTACCACGTTATTTGTGGACGACATCTTACTTGGCTCCGGTGCCCAGGATGACCACGGGAACCGTACGGGCCAGGATCGCCAGATCGAGCTTGAGGGACCAGGAGTCGATGTACTCCAAATCAAGACGCACCCATTCCCGGAAGTCGCTGACACGATTCCGTCCGCGCACTTGCCAGAGGCAGGTGAGGCCTGGTTTCACGCTCAGCCGGCGGCGGTGCGCGACGGAGTCGAAGCACTTCACCTCCTCCACCGGCAGGGGGCGGGGACCGACCAGGCTCATCTCGCCGCGCAGGACGTTGTAGAGCTGCGGGAGTTCATCGATGGAGAACTTCCGGAGCAACCGGCCGATGGGGGTGATGCGGGGGTCGTTCGTGACCTTGAAGACGGGGCCGCTCATCTCATTAAGGGCCGCAAGTTCCTGTTTGAGCTGTTCCGCATCGGAGACCATCGTGCGGAACTTGTACATGGTGAAGGGGCGGCCGTTCAGGCCGGCCCGTTGCTGGCGGAACAGGGCGGGCCCCGGGGACCCGAGGCGGATCACGAGGGCCAGGAGGACCATGAAGGGCGCCGAGAGCAGGAGCAGGAAGGCGGAGATGGCATAATCCATCAACTGTTTGACCTCCCGCTGCCAGGAGGTTTCCGGAGCGCTGCGGAATACGAGCATCGGTTTGCCGTGCCAGTCATCCAGCGTGGTGCGCGAGATCTCGGTCTGGAAGAACTCGGCCATGAGCCAGACCTCGACCCCCTCGATTTCACAGGCGCGGATCACGGCTTCGACCGCCTCGAAATAGGTCCGCCGGGCACTGACAATCACCGCGTTCACACCGTATTGGTGCAGCATCTGGACCAGCACGGCCACGGGTGTCTGGTCGAGGTCGAGTTGGGCGATGATTTAGCCCTCGCCGGAAGCCTCTGCGGCTTGGCGCCCGATGCGTTCGAGTTCCTCCCGGTTCCCCACCAGGATGAACCGCCGGCGGTACTGGGCCCGGCCGAGGGGGCTGCGGATGGCGAGCGACTGCAACGCCTCCTTGGCCCAGACAACCAGGAAGGCGAGCGCGGTGAAGAGCATGACGGTGCCGCGCGGGATGGCGAACCGGAGCAGGAACCCCGCCACCACCATCGCCAGCGCGGTGAAGAGGCAGCCGCGCAACAGCAAGACGACCGATCGGGGACTCCAGGAGGCGGGCGCGCGGTCGTAAAAGCCCTGGGTCTCGAGCATCACCGGTCCGAACATCGCGAGCAAGAGCAGCACCGGCAGGTGCTCGCCGAGGACCTTGACATGGTCGAGATGGAGCCAGGCAATCACCTCCGGGGCCGACCGGATCCGGTAGGCAAGCCAGAAGCTCAGGGCGAACAGACCCGCATCCAAGATCTGTTGGATCCGGGTCCTGATTTGCGCATCCCTTCGCAGCATAACGGGTCAGGCGTGGCCGGCCGCGGCGACCTGCTTGAGGGGGAACACCCGGGCAGGGTTGCCGGCGGCGACGTGGCCGGCCGGGACATCTTTCGACACCACCGCCCCGGCGCCAATCACAGCCCGGTCGCCGATCGTGACCCCCTTCAGCACGATCGCCCGGGCGCCGACGAAGACGCCCCTCCCAATCCGCACCGGGCGGGCGCCGGCCAGGCAATCGTCATCCCAGCCCCATTCGCCCGCGGGATGGTGGAAATCGGTGTCCATGACCATCGCACCCGCCCCCATGATGGTGCCTTCCCCGACTTCGATTGAGAGTGCGGCACAGATCGCCGTGGCGCTGATGCCCACGGAAGTGCCGAGGACGAGGCTGCCGCCCGGGGCCAGAACCCGCAGGGCGCACGGCTGAAAGCAGCCAAGGGGGTTTCCCCGCACGGTGCTGAAAACGCGGACGCCGTCCCCGATCACCAACCGGCCGTTCTTTGCCACACTGATGATCGGCCGGCCGAGCAGGTCACAACGACCCTGGAATTGAACGCCCTTGGCCAGCGCCTCCCAACGCCAAAGCCAGGCCGGAGCCCGACGGAGTCGAGCCAGCAACGAGCCGAGCAAAGTGGCCGGGGTGTGGTTTTTCATCTGGAACGTCGCGGAGGCAGCCCAGTTGGTTTGATTCCCCAGCGCCCACGCAGGGCGCTCGCCGTACGACATCGACTGGAGGCTAATCATGCCTCCGCCCGCGGCAAGAAAAAACCGGGGTCGCGGGAGCGACGGGTGGCGCCGGCCATCTCGACGGTGGCGTGAGAATCCTGAATCCCAGCACGGATCATACTTAACCAGACACCCAAGGTGGATCAGAATTCAAATATCGTTATCGAAACGGTGCCTCAGCAGGGCACTTTGGACCGGCTGTGGTCGCGACGTCCGCCACGCCGCTCCCTGCCCGCGCGCCGCCGCGCGCCCCTTCGGTCCCGCAGCATGGTGCGGCGGACCACGGCGGCACCCGGTCGCTGGCTCGGGTATAAAATGGCATTGACAGGAGAACGAGGATTCGGTCCGCTATCGCGCCCGGTGCCGGGCCGCCCTTGGTGGGGCGGGTTTTCCGGCCTCGTGGGCGCCCTCACCACATGCCTGGGTTAACCCGCATGGCTCTTGAAGTGTCCTGCCGTCCGGCAGCGGCAGTCCGCCGCCCATGCGCACCCCCGTGCGGAGGGGCGGCGTTCGCATGAGGACGAGCGAGGCCCAATCGTTCTCGCGGAGGCCGGGGCTGCCCGTGCTTTGGGTGGCCTATTGTGCCTATTGGGCGTGCGTGGGGTGGGGGCTCTCGTCGGCGGGTTTCCTCAACCGCACGGGTTACCTGGTCGCGTCGGCAGTTGCCTTGGGTTTGGTGGTGGTGTTCCGCGGGGCGCTGCCGGGTCCGGCCGCCATCGGGCGTGCTCTCGGGCGGGGCCGACGGCGGTTTCGCCGCCCGCTGCCACGTGCGTTCCTGGCGCTCTTTGTCCTGTCGTCGGCGGGCGGGCTGATTTATCCGCCGAACAGTTACGATGCGATGGCCTATCGGATCACCCGGGTGTTGCATTGGCTGGCGGCGGGGCGGTGGCATTGGATCCACACGGAGTTCAACCGTTTGAACACGAGGGGATGCGGATTCGAGTGGATCGAGGCGCCGTTTCTGGCGGTGGCGCAGACCGACCGCTGGTTGTTCCTCTACAACGTGCTCTGTTTTGCGCTGCTCCCCGGGCTGGTCTTCAGCAGTTTCCGCCGGTTTGGGGTCCGCCCCAGGGTGGCCGCCGCCTGGATGTGGCTGGTTCCGCTGGGCTACTGTTTCCTGCTTCAAGCCGGCAGCGTGGGCAACGACTTGATGGTGGGGGTGACCGTCCTGGCAGGGGTGGATCTGGCGCTCAAGGCGAGGGAATCGCGGCGGGCCGTGGATTTCTGGTGCTCGATGGTCGCCTTTGCCCTGGCGAGCGGCATCAAGGCCAACGCGGCGCCGATGGCGCTGCTGTGGGTCGTGATCACCGCGCCTTGCTGGCTGGGCCTGGCACCGGTTTGGAAGAACGGGGCGGGGGTTTACCCGCGGTTTGCGGGCGGGATGGATTATGGTCGGGCGATTGCGGGGACGGTGGTGGCCGGGGTGATCGCGCTCGCCAGCTCGTTCTTCCCGATCGCCGTGGCCAATTGGAAATATGGCGGGGAATGGACCGGTTCCCGCGTCGAGACCGTGCGGTTCCAAACCGCGCACCCGATCGCCCGCCCCTTGGGGAATGCGGTGTGGTTCCTGATGGAGAATTTCATGCCACCGGCCGCCCCCTTCGCCGGGGTTTGGAACGAGCGGGTGGCGCCGCGCTTGGTGCCGCCGATGCTGCGCGCGGCTTGGGACGATGATTTTGAACCGGGGGCCCGGGTCTTCCACCTCGTGGAGCTTCAGGTGGAGGAAAATGCCGGGCTGGGGCTGAGTGTGTCGGGGCTGCTGGCGGTTTCCGCCGCGGCCGCCTGGGTGGCGGCGCGCCGGTCAGGGCTGGGGCGGCGGATCACCCGCGGGCAGTGGGTGGTGGGGGCCTGTGCCTGCGCCGGGGTGCTGGCGGTCTTCCGGGTGTCGAATGTCGAGAGCCTGGCCCGGCTGATCACCCCCTGCTATGCCCCGATGCTCATGGTGGCGCTATGCGCCGCCGGGCACGAGGTGGTGGTCCGCCAACGGTGGTGGCTCCGCACGGCGCTCGTGGCGGCGGCGCTGGGAGTGGTGCTGGTGGTGCTGAGCCCGGCGCGGCCGCTTTTTCCGGCGCTCGCCGCCGCCCGGTGGATCCGCGCGGCTGGTCTGCCGGAGTCGCTGGTCCGGCGCGTCGAGCGAGTTTATTCGGTCTATGCCGGGCGGGCGGAGGCGCTGGCTCCGGCCGTGGCTCTGCTGCCGCCCGGCGAGCGGGTGGTCGGCCTGGTGACTTATGATGAACCGGAGAGTTCGCTCTGGAAACCGCTCGGCTCGCGTTGTATCGTCCACGTCTGCTTGAAAGACACACCCGCAACATTGCGCGCCGCCGGTGTCCGCTACGTCTGGGTCAGCGGCGAACGGCTGGCGCACTTTTCTCGTGTCCCGCTGGCCGCCTGGCTGGGGCGCTTCCACGGGCGCGTGCTCCAGACGATTAACCTCTCCCTGCGTGCCGAGCAAGGGGCCGTCCCGTTGTACCTGGTGAAACTCGACGACGCCGATGAGCCTGCCGCCAAGACCGCTTGAAGTCCGCGGCAACGCGGACATTGAGCCCTGCCTTTCGGTGGTGATGCCTGTGTACAACGAGGCCGCCAGCGTGGCGCAGGTGATCGAGTTGGTGCTCGCCCAGCGCCCGGTGCAGGAGCTGATCGTGGTGGATGACGCCTCGCGGGACGGCTCCTGGGAGGCCTTGCAGGCCGTGGCGCGGGAGCAGCCCCGTGTGAAAGTCCTGCGCCACGAACACAACCAGGGCAAGGGGGCGGCCTTGCGGACTGGTCTGCAACATGCCACGGCTCCGGTGGTCATCATCCAGGACGCGGATTTCGAGTACGATCCGGCCGAGTACCACCTGGTGATCGGGCCGATCCTGGCGGGGAAGGCCGACGTCGTTTTCGGCTCGCGCTTCATGGGCGCCAGCGCCCACCGCGTGTTGTATTACTGGCATTCAGTGGGCAACCGGGTGCTCACCACGCTCTCGAACATGGCCACGAATCTGAACCTCACGGACATGGAGACTTGCTACAAGGCCTTCACGCGGGAGGTCATCCGGCAGATTAAGATCGAGGAGTCCCGGTTCGGATTCGAGCCGGAAATCACCGCCAAGGTGAGCAAGCTGAACCTGCGCGTGTACGAGGTGGGCGTTTCGTACTACGGCCGGACCTATGCCGAGGGCAAGAAAATCAACTGGAAAGACGGCCTCAGCGCCCTCCGGTGCGTGATCAAGTACAACTTCCTTCGCTAACCCCTGTTCCGCCCCACATGGAAAACGCCCCGAATTTCGAGTTTGACGCGCTCAAGGATGCCCGCCGCTACCGGGCCGCGTTGTTCCAGGAGTTTGGCGCCCACCTCAGAGGCGAGGTGCTCGAGGTGGGGGCGGGGATTGGGCAGATGACCCGGCACCTGCTGGCATTGCCCGCCGTCCGGCGGACGACCGCGGTCGAACCGGACCCCGCGCTCTGCGCGGTGCACCGGGTGGAGTTTCCCAAGCACGAGCTGGTCCAGGGCACCGCGGCGGATCTGCCGCCCGGCAGCGCCTGGGATGCCATCTTCAGCGTGAATGTGCTGGAGCATATCGAGGATGACGAGGGGGAACTCCGGCGGTACGCCGGGCTGCTCGGGCCCCGTTCCGGGTGCATTTGCCTGTTTGTCCCGGCGCGTCCCGAACTTTACGCGCCGATTGACAAGGATTTCGGGCACTTCCGCCGCTACACCAAGCCGGAGCTGCGGCGGAAGCTTTCGGCGGCGGGGTTCGAGATCCTGCGGTTGGACTATTTCAACTGGGTTGGGTATTTCGCCTGGTGGGCCAATTTCTGCCTGCTCAAGAAGCGGTGCTTTGAGCCCGCCAAGCTGCGCTTCTACGACCGGGTGATTTTCCCGGTGGTGCATGGGATGGAGTCGCGGATCCTGCGGCCGCCCTTCGGGCAGAGTCTCATCACAGTCGCACGCTCCCGGGCGGGAAAGCCGGTAATCTGACATGAAGTTCTCGATCATCACTCCCAGTTTTCGCAGCGCCCGGTGGCTGCCTCTCTGTCTCGCGTCCGTGGCCGACCAGGGGGTGGAGGTGGAGCACATCGTGCAGGATTCCTGCTCGGACGACGGCACCCGGGAGATCCTGGCGGGCCATCCCGAAGCCAAGGCCTTCATCGAGAAGGACAGCGGCATGTACGACGCCGTGAACCGCGGGTTGCGCCGGGCGGAGGGTGACGTGCTGGCCTATTTGAACACGGACGAGCAGTTCCTCCCCGGGGCCTTGGGCGCGGTGGCGGAGTACTTTCGCGAGCACCCGACGGTGGATGTCGCGCTCTCCGACACCATCGTCACCGACGCCGAAGGGGAGTACGTCTGTCATCGCTGGTCGCTGACTCCCGCGCGGCATCAGCTCTGGGTGCGGTTCCCGGTGCTGAGTTGCGCGCTCTTCATCCGCCGCCATGTGGTCTGGGATCTGGGGGTGTATCTGGACCCCCAGTGGCGGGATTTGGGCGACCTTTTCTGGGTGATGGAGATGGTCCGGAAGGGGGTCCGGTTTGGGGTGCTGCCCCGCTATACCTCCATTTTCACCGACACCGGGGGGAACATGGGACTGGCTCCGAACGCGGTGCGCGAGCGGGGCATCAAATGGCAGATGGCACCCGCGTGGATCAAGCCGCTGAAAGGGCCGATCATCGTCTGGCACCGGGTGAGGCTCCTCCTGCGCGGCGCTTCGTCGCAGAGGCCGTTTGATTATTCGCTGTTCACGCAGAACTCACCGCGTGAGCGGGTGACGCGGCACGCTGCCCGACCGACTTCCTTCTGGCGGGGACGGTAGGGCGGCTGCGGGCGGGGACGGGGGGCCACGCCAACGTTTCGTGTTCGTTGCCGGGCCGTCACGGTGCGCTTGCGCTGCCAAGGTTAAGCCGTAACCAATCAACAGAGAAACCGCTAATAAACGCTGATATGCGCTAATGAGAGGAGCATGCTCCGGGTCGCGATCCCAACCGTCCGCGCACCACTTGGTGACCGTTCGCGGACGCGGCAAACCTCGCCCGGCGGCCTATTCTTATTAGCGTTTATTAGCGAAGATTAGCGGTTCAACTGAATCATTCCGGTAAGATCCGACCGTTATTGAAGCTACTCCTGATCACTGGGCAGCAAGGCGGGCCGGACCGTGGCCGCGGAGGTCATTTGTTCCGCCCGTTTCTGGCTCCACCGGATGTGCGCGTGGCGAGGCCGGGGCGGGCGGGGGCGAGCCGGCCTGGCTGCGAGTGTGGTGCCTGCGCCCGGCGGGTCTCCCACCGGGCGCCCGGGGGCCCGGGAGATTCGCCTTTACCGGCGCGGGCGGGTTGGCCATTTTGCGCGGGCCACCGGGCGCGGCAGTTGACGCCCGTCTATGACGAAAAAACCACTGACCGTAGCTTGGATCTCCGATTTCCCCGTCGAGTGGCTGCCCGACCCACCCCCCGAGGTGAGGGATTGGCCGCGGCGGCATCCGGCCACCTGGATGATCTCCCTGCTCGGGGAGCTTGCGCGGGACCCCGGGCTGCGCATCCACGTGGTGTTGCTGCGGAAGCAGCTTCAGCGGGCGATCTCTTTCGAGCACGGCGGGGCGACCTTCCACGTGCTGCCCGCCCGTCCCTGGACCCGGCTCGGGTCGCTGTTTTGGGTGGACACCCTGCTGATCCGGCGTCTGCTCAGGAACTTGCAGCCCGATTTGGTTCATGCCTGGGGCACGGAGAAAGGCTCGGGGCTGATCGCTCACCGGTTGGGTTATCCCTACCTGATGACCATCCAGGGGTTGTTCTGCTGGTACAAGGAACTGGTGCCGCTCTCGCGTTACGACCGTTTCCTGGAGCGGGTGGAGCGGGTGACCCTGCGGCGGGCGCCGGTGGTGACGGTCGAGTCGAACTCGTCGGTGCGCTATCTGCGGGAGCGGCATCCCCGGTTGCGCCTGTTCCAGGCGGAGCATGTGCCGAACCGGGTGTTCCTGGGGGTCCGGAGGGCTCCGGTCTGCCAGCCGGCGCAGTTTGTGACGGTGGGGACGATGGGGTACCGCAAGGGGACCGACCTGGTGTTCCAAGCCATGGAGGCGCTGGGGTCGCGGCTTGATTTCCGTTTGACGGTGATCACCAACCCCGCTCCCGGGATGATCGAGCAGCTCCGCCCGACCGTTTCCCCGGCGGTCTGGGAGCGCATCCAATTCAAGCACCACCTGACCCCGGAGGCGGTGGCGCGCGCCCTCGAAACGCCCACCATGATGCTGCTGCCGACGCGGGCGGACAACAGCCCGAACGCGGCGAAGGAAGCGGTGGTGGCGGGGGTGCCGATCATCGCGTCGGACATCGGTGGGATACCCGACTACGTGACCCAGCGGAGGAACGGCATCCTGTTCCCCCCGGGCAGCCTTGCCGCGTTCACCAGCGCGATCGAGGAGGCGGTGGCGGATCCGGTGCTGGGGCGGGGGCTGGTGGACGGCGGAGCGCTGGCGGCGGCGAGAATGTATCTGTCCCCGGAGTTGATGGCGGCGAACTTCCTCCGGGCTTACGCGGCCGCCCTGTCTCCGGGTTAGCCACAGAAGTCCGGGGGTTGGGGGCGGGCCTGTGTGGTGGGGGCCTCGGACCCGTTTACGGGGCGGGCGATCCGCGCAAAGCCGGGGAGAGGCGCAGCCGGATGACGCTTGGCTCGGGAGCCGGGGCGGTGCGGGAGGCCACCCCCCGATTCAGGCTGATGCTCAGTGCGATAAGGCCGGTGAAGGCCGGCAGGTCGACATAAAAGGAGCCGAACACGGCGAGGAAGTGAATGACCTTCGCGACATAGAAGGCGAAAATGAAGGTGTTGAGGCGCTTGAGGTCCGCGGAGCCGTACTTGTAGTTGCGGTACACGACTCGCCCGCCGGCCGCCAGCATCCAGACCACGGCGATCGCGCCGAAGATTCCCAAGGGGACAATCACGGAGAGGGGGCCGTTGTGGTAGTCGCCCGCCAGTTCGCTGACTTCGTGTCCCGCACCGCGCATCCCGATCGCCACGAGCTCGCTGTCCCGACCGCCCATGGCATAGCCCTTGCCGAGGAGCAGGTATTTCGGGATCTGCGGGATGACTTCCTCCCACATTCGCAGACGCCATTCACTGGAGTAGTCGGCGTCCATCTTCACCTCGGGATCGATGTTGATGGGGAGGAAGGCGAACGTGCGTTGGATCGAGAGGGGAAGGCTGGTGGCGAACCCGCCCAGGAGGGTGGCGCCGAGGGCGAAACAGATCACCAGGCCGGGGAGCACGCGGCTGCGGTAGAGCCCCTCCAGGTAAAAGAGGACGCCGGCGATCAGGACGAACTGGATAAGGAGGGAACGATAGCCCCCCAGCAGGCCGACGAACATGCAGGCGCCCAGGAAGAGCAGGCGGCGGGGGTGTTGCAGGCTCAGCATGTCCTTCAACCCGTAGCGCGCGAGCATGGCGCAATAAACCCCGAGGCTGAGCATCGTGAGCCCGCCCGAGCGCATGAAGCCGCGCGAACTCACCACGAAGTCTGTGGAAAGATCGAGGATGTTCTCGACCGGGAAGATGAGGAAGATGAACCGGAACGCCGGGTGGAGATGTCCCGCGAGATCCCCGATGACCTGGGTGCCGGTGCCCAGGAAGAACAGGATGACATAGACGGTGGCCTTGCCGTCGGGAATTGGCCGGGCGGTGATGGCAAAGAAGCCGGCGATGGCGGCGAAGAGGTAAAAGTAACGTTTGCCGCCGACCACATCGCCGCCGAGGGAGCGCAGGCCGATGCCGCCGGTAAGTTCGGCGGTGACCAGGGTGACGACGGCGAGCAATACCAGCGGCCAAGCCACGGACGGGCAGGGGAGGTAGTTGCGCTCGCGGCGGAGGGCGTATTGCACCGAGGAGATCAGGAGGCTGATGGCGGTCAGCCCCATCCATAGCGACGGCCGGCCGGGGAGGAAGAAGATGTTGGCGGTCATGTTCCAACTGGCGATCAGCCAGGCATGATGCCAGCGGAGGAAAAGCGGCAGCGTGATGACGGCCATCAGCACGCTGAGCACGATGACCGTATCCAAGTCCGGCGGGGAGGCCAGGAGGTAGCCCAGGAACACCGCCAGGGGGAGGCAGAGCCCGTAAATCGCGAGCGAGCGGAGCAGGGTGGACGCGCTGGTCATGTTCGTGCGGGGGCTGGGTTATGCTTTGACGACGCGGGAACCGAAGTCGGGCACCCGCTCGGGCTGGTCCTCCCGGTTGCGGGTGCGGAGGACCGGGGCTCCGTTCAGGGCGACGGCGAAGCCGACCATGCCGGTGAAATAGCAGAGATCGACGTAAAGGGCGCCGAAGACCGCGAAGAAGAACAGGCTCTTGGCCGCGAAGGCCCCGAGCAGAAAGGTGTTGATGTGCCGAAGCTCAGGGTTGCCATGCAGGTAGTTGTGGTACAAATACCGCAGGCTGGCAACCATGAACCAGAGCAGGCCGATGAGCCCGAAGATGCCGAAGGGAATCAGGACCGACAGCCCGCCGTTGTGGTAGGCCCCGGTCACCAGCGAACCCATCGAATAGGTGTCTTGGTGGGTGGCATCGGCGAGGGCGGCCATTTCCATCTCGTTGGGATCCAGGGCGTAGCCCTTCCCCTTGAACAGGTAATTGGGGATCTCCGGTGCGATGACCTTCCACATCTCGATCCGCCACTGGGAGGATGCCTCGGCGTTCTGCAAGACGCCGGGGTCGACATCCAACGGGAGGAAACTCAAGGTGCGCTGGATGGAGAAGGGCATGTGCTGGATCTGGGTGAGGCAGAGGGAGCCGGCGAGGATGCCGAGCCCGGCCAGCACCGCCACCATGCGGGTGCGGTGCAGTCCCTCGAGGTAAAAGACCGCCATGGCGGTCATGAGGAAGAGGATGAGCACGGATCGGTAGCCGGATTCGAGGCAGCCGACGATGGCGAGGACGAACAACCCGAAGCGCAACGGGCGCTGGAGGGTCAGCACGCCCCGCATTCCGTACCGCGCGATGAGGAAACTGTAAAGGGCGGCTGCGGTCATCATCAAGCCGCCAAAGCGGCCTGCGAAGCTGCTGCCGCCCAAATCCGCGCCCGCTTGTTCCAAGGCCACGGTGATCGGAAACAGGGCGTACAGGAAGAAATAACCCGGGCCGGCGCTGTAGATCAAGTTGCCCGCGACCCCCAGCAATCCGGGGAGGAAGAACATGGCGGCGTAGGCGAGCGCCCGCCCGGGGGGAATGGCGGTGCTGGTGAACGCGAAATAGCCCGCCACGGCCCCCAACAGGTAGTAATAGCCCTTGCCGCCCACCTTGTCTGACCCGGTGGACCGCAGGCCGAACCCGCCGGTCAGCATCGCCGTGATGATGATCACCAAGGCCAGAAAAACCAACGGCCGGGTGACCGATGGGACATGGATCAGCCGCCGCTGGGCGTCCACCGTGCGGCTCAAAATGGCAAAAAACAGGCTGGCGAACCCGAGGAGCAGCCAGAGGGGCGGAGACCCCGGGATGAAGGCGGGGGCGACCTGCGAGTTCCAAGCCAGCACGAGCATCGGGTGGTGCCACTTCATGAGCAGTGGCACACTGAGCGTGAAGATCACCAAGAGTACCACCCCCATGGTGCCCGGCTCCAGCGGCTCGGCCAGCAGGTACCCGAGGAGCACGGCCAACGGGATGCAGATCCCCAAGATCAGGTGCGCCCGCGGGAGATTAATGGTGTTGGCCATTTGGTGCGATCCAGCCTACACCAGCGCCGCCTTTAAGCAACGCCAGACTCGATCCGGTGCTCCAACTCAGACAGCGGGGGAGGTAGCTTGCGACGGCGGGCGGGGGGGATTTCCGGCGAGGGGATCCGAGGATGCGAGGCGGTGGAGGCGCGCTGGGCACTCCGCAGTGGGCCGGAGGCGGGGCGAGGGAGGCAAACGCGCACGCACGCGCTGCTTGACCCGTCGGCGTCGCTTTTGCCCAGCTCACTGGCTGCGGACCGAACGGACCGGCGAGCCAGGGAATATCGTCCCGCGGGTTCGAGAGGATTTGCTCCGGTTTGCGGAACTAGGCCAACCCCGGGAGTGGTTCAGTCCGCCGGGCTCGCCCGCAGCCTCCCGCGGGGCGTGCCATGGACGCCGGGCGCGGGGGCTCACACCTTGCGGAGCCAGATGCTGGCACCGGGTTCCAGGGCGCACAGCGGCATGCGAGATCGGATTCGCTCCGACATGAAATGGTTCAGGTAGCCGTTGAACAGCAGGATCTCGAAGCTCGGGTTGAACATCAGAAACGCCCGGAGCAAATAAGCCTCGTTCCAGAAGATACCCTTGAACAGCCACTCTTTCGGATACTCGAAGGGGTAGAAAATATCGTGGAAATGAACCACCACCCCCGGTTTCAACAACGGGAGGATTTCGAACACGATGAAATTGACATCGCTCCCGGCCTTGGTCACGTGGGAGGTGTCAATGAACAGGATGTCGTCGGCCTGCAGGCTGCTGAACAACGCAGGATCGATATTCTGGATGAGATCTTTCTTCAGTTCGAACCGCCGGAGGTCCTCCGACCGTACCCGGGCGAGCAGGGTCTCAGGATAAGGCTCGATGAATGTCAGCCGCGTACTTAGACCCAACGCCTCACAAGTATCCATTATCACACAACTCGACGACCCGGAGCCCGCCTCGACCAGGCGCGCGGGGCGGAAGTGCTTGATCATCCCGTGCAATGCAAGAGCATCTTGATAGGGAAAGGAGCCGTTCGGCCGGGCAAAGCGCGCTTGGGGATTGTGTGCCCGATCAAAAGGAAGGTGGTCGTAATCGGCCTCGAATTCCTCCAACCACCGGGCCTGGTTTTCGGGGCGAAGGTCGATGCCCGGCAGAGTGGCGGCGGCGGGTGCATAGATCACCGCTGACCGCCGGGCGACCTCGGCCATGTCCGGCAGGGGCGAATAAAAATGCCCCGGACCCACCCACTTGAAATAGGGCGCCCGGACGACCCGATAGCACAGGTTGAGCTTCTTGGGCACCTGCCTGATCCAGGACGGTACCTTTTTGAGTGCACTGAGCATATGGTGTTCTGCTTCCGAGAGGGCTCAGGGGTGCTCCCCGCTCTCTAGACAGACGTTCGTCACAGGGGAAAACGACGGCCAAGGAGAGGCACGGCTTCTCGCTCCTTTCCTCTCTCATTTTATCTCTTGCCCCCAGTATAGGGCCGCCGGCGTCGGATCCGCAAGGCTCTGGTGCGTCCGCTGCGTCCGCTGGCTCGGGGGTTCAGGCAACCGAGACAGTGGGGAAGGCATTTTGTGAGGGAGCGTGGGGGGGAGGGGGTTAAGGCGAGGGGATACGGGGAAGCGAGGTGGGGGAGGGGGGGGGAGGGAGGGAAACAGGCAAAAA
>Ga0182030_10014267_pt1 | contig 15702 bp, 13 predicted proteins | sample 812S3MmetaG_FD_121299 | JGI IMG/M metagenome (GOLD analysis project Ga0182030, IMG submission 121299) | Permafrost microbial communities from Stordalen Mire, Sweden - 812S3M metaG (Illumina Assembly) | ecosystem: Environmental > Terrestrial > Soil > Wetlands > Permafrost | place: Sweden...
CGAAGCGATCAGACCCGATCCCATCCCGAACTCGGCCGTCAAACGCTTCAGCGCCAATGGTACTATGTCTCAAGACCTGGGAGAGTAGGTCGTCGCCAGGCCTGCAAAGCGCAATATGCCTCTTCCCCGAGCGCAGCCTAAATCCGCCCGGAGTTAAAAACAAAGCGTCAGTTGGGCGCGAGAGGGTTCGCGCCGCGCGGAACCTTTCCTTGGCGCGGGGTGGAGCAGCCCGGTAGCTCGTCAGGCTCATAACCTGAAGGTCGTCAGTTCAAATCTGGCCCCCGCAACCAATCTCAATAATATTTCAAGCACGCTAAAGTGATTGTCGCCGCTTCCGCCCGCAACGCCGCGATATTTTGCGCATATTTTGCTTTTGCCGCGCCGCCGATCGCGGGCTGGCTTCCGCTTCCGTCCTCGTCGTGCTAGCTCCATGCGCCTCTGTTTCCTCAGCCCGAGCCAAGGCCATGCAAGCGCAATTCTTAGAAACCCCCGCCGACACTCAAGCCCTGATGGCCGAAATCGGCCCCGCAGCGCGGCGGGGCGCGCGGACCGCGGCTCTCGCGCCGAGCGCAGTCAAGGACGCCGCCTTGCGCGCGGCGGCGCGCGAAATCCGTCTCGCCAGCGCCGCGATCCTTGCCGCCAATGCGCTGGATGTCGAAGCGGCGCGGGCCGCAGATGCGGCGCCCGCCGTGCTCGACCGACTGATGCTAGATCCGAGGCGCATAGAGGCGATGGCGCGCGGCGTCGAGGAGATCGCCGATCTGCCCGATCCCGTCGGCCGCGTGCTCGCCACTTTCGAGCGCCCCAACGGGCTGCGCATCGAACGCGTCGCCACGCCGCTTGGCGTCATTGGCGTAATCTACGAGAGTCGTCCCAATGTGACGGCAGACGCAGGCGCGCTGTGCCTTAAATCCGGCAACGCCACGATTTTGCGCGGCGGCTCCGACAGCCTGCGTTCGTCGGCGGCCATTCACCGCTGTCTCGTCGCGGGGCTCGAAGCGGCCGGCCTGCCGGCGGAAGCGATCGCGCTCGTGCCTGTAAGCGACCGCGCGGCGGTTGGCGCGATGCTCGCGGGGCTCGACGGCAATATCGACGTGATCGTCCCGCGCGGCGGCAAGAGCCTCGTCGCGCGCGTGCAGCACGAGGCGCGCGTGCCGGTGTTCGCGCATCTGGAGGGCATTGTGCATGTCTATGTACATGGCGCCGCCGATCTCGAAATGGCCAAAAAGATTGTGCTCAACGCCAAGATGCGGCGCACGGGCGTCTGCGGCGCGGCGGAGACGCTGCTGGTCGACGCAACCTGCGCGGCGACGCATCTGGCGCCGTTGGTGGATATGCTGCTCGCGGCCGGCTGCGCGGTGCGCGGCGACGCGACGACGCAGGCCACGGACGCGCGCGTGACGCCGGCTAGGGAAGAAGACTGGAACACGGAATATCTCGACGCCATCATCGCCGTGCGCGTCGTGGACGGGTTAGAGGAGGCCATGACTCATATCTCTATGCATGGCTCGCATCACACCGACTGCATCGTGACGCAAGACGACGCGGCGGCGGCGCGCTTTCTCGCCGAGGTCGACTCGGCGATTGTCGTCCACAATGCCTCGACGCAATTCGCCGATGGCGGCGAATTCGGTTTTGGCGGCGAAATCGGCATAGCCACAGGCAAGATGCACGCGCGGGGACCGGTCGGCGTCGAACAACTCACTTCGTTCAAATATCGCGTGCATGGCGAAGGGCAGACGCGCCCGTGAAGCGGCTTACCAAATGATCCCGCGCCTTCCGCCGCACGCGCCCGGAATGTGCATCGGTCTATTCGGCGGCTCCTTCGATCCGCCACATGAGGGGCATGTGCTGGTTTCGCGCCTGGCGCTGACGCGGCTGCGGCTCGACCGGTTGTGGTGGCTCGTCACGCCTGGCAATCCGCTCAAGGACGCCAAGGAGCTACCGTCGTTAGACGCGCGCGTGGCGGCCTGTCGCAAACTGGCGGTTCATCCGCGCGTCGTCGTGACCGACGTCGAGGCCCAAATCCACAAGCGCTTCACCTACGACACGCTACGCTACCTGCGTCTACGCTGTCCTGGCGTGCGTTTCGTCTGGATCATGGGCGCGGATAACCTGTTGCATTTCCATCGCTGGCGGCATTGGCGCGAGACCGCGCGCCTGGTTCCGATCGCGGTGATCGATCGGCCCGGCGCCACCTGGCGCAGCGCCAGCGCGAAAGCCGCGCAGGCATTCGCCAAATGGCGACTGCCGGAGAAAGACGCTCGCCTCCTGACGACGCTGCGCCCGCCGGCCTTCATCTACTTGCACGACAGGCGCGCCTTTCAGTCTTCGACCGCGTTGCGCGCCGCGCGCAGGGATCGATAATCAGCCACGCTTGCGCCGCGTCCAGGTCAGAAAGGCGGCGAGGCCAATCATCGGAATGATCACCAGCGCCATCACCCAGGTCGAGGTCTCGCTATAGGGGTGCGTGTCGTAATAATCGTTGGAGACCGCCTGCGTATACGGGTTGCGAAAAAAGAAGACGACATAAACCCACAGCGCGATCACGCCGGCGGTCAGAAAATACAGCCCGCGCGCCACGCGGTATTGTGGCGGCTTTTTCGGCTCTTCGTCTGTCATGTCGCGAATCCTTGGCTATGGCGACGCATCAGGTCTGCCAGATGCGGGCGGAAGGGATTGACTCCATCATAACATAGTCCGCGACTAACATAGTCCGCGCGCGCGCTTTGCCAACCGGCGATTTCCGCCATGCCGATTATTAAGAGACAAAGCTAACTATCCTTATGTGGCGACGCCGCTAAGATCATATGCATCGGCGCCTTCGACCTTCACGCTCACAATGTCGCCGGCGCGCAGCATCCTCCGCGAGGAAATGTGAACGGCGCCGTCGACGCCGGGAGCGTCGGCCTTGCCGCGGCCCTTGGCTAGTCCACTGGCGCCGCCGCCGGGTTCGTCGACAATGACCTGTAACCGCTTGCCGATTTTCTGTTTGAGCAGTTTGGCGCTGATCGCCTGCTGACGCTCCATGAAGCGCTTCCAGCGGCTTTGCTTCACTTCGTCGGGAACGGGCGCGAGCCCCAGATCATTGGCCGGAGCCCCCGCGACGGGTTCGTATTTGAAGGCGCCGGCGCGGTCGATCCGCGCCTCGTCCAGCCAATCGAGAAGATAGGCGAAGTCCTCTTCCGTCTCGCCGGGAAAACCGACGATGAAGGTCGAGCGTAGCGTGAGATCGGGAACGAGGCGGCGCCAATTCCGAATGCGCTCCAAGGTCTTCTCTTCATTGGCCGGGCGTTTCATCGCTTTCAACACCGAGGGCGCCGCGTGCTGAAAGGGTATGTCGAGATAGGGCAGAATCTTGCCTTCCGCCATCAGCGGCAGCACCTCGTCGACGTGCGGATAGGGGTAGACGTAATGCAGCCGCACCCAGGCGCCGAACTCGCCGAGTTCGCGCGCGAGATCGAACAACCGCGCGCGCACGGCGCGGTCTTGGTACGCGCTTTCGGCGTAGCGCAGATCCCGGCCATAGGCGCTGGTGTCCTGCGAGATCACCAGCAACTCCTTCACGCCCGCGCGCACGAGCTTTTCTGCCTCGCGTAGAACCTCCGCCGCCGAGCGTGAGCGCAAAGGCCCGCGCAGATGCGGGATGATGCAAAAAGAGCAGCTGTTGTCGCAGCCCTCCGAGATTTTGAGATAGGCGTAGTGACGCGGCGTGAGCCTGACGCCGTGCTCCGGGACGAGATCGAGGAAGGGATCGTGCGGCGCGGGCGCCGCAGCGCGCACCGCCTCCAGGACGCTCGCGTAATCCTGCGGGCGGGTGATCGCCAATACGTCGGGAAACTTCGCCAGTATGTTTTGGGGCTCCGCGCCCATGCAGCCGGTCACGACAACCTTGCCGTTTTCGCCCAATGCGGCGCCGATCGCCTCCAGCGACTCGGCCTTGGCGCTGTCGAGAAATCCGCAAGTGTTAATTACGACCACATCGGCGCCGGCATGGCCGCGCGAAAGTTCATAGCCTTCCGCGCGCAGCTGCGTGATGATCCGCTCGCTGTCGACCAGAGCCTTGGGACAGCCAAGCGACACGAAGGAAACGCGCGGCGGGGCGGCGACGGTGGATTTGGTCAGATGATTATCGGGATTTTCGCGCATTGGCGTGGCTTGCCACGCCGGGGCGCGATTGGCAATCCGGCGGCGGGCTAGGACGCCGGGCCAGAAACCGAAGGCGCGGCTTCGGGCCCGTTGCGCGGCGCGAGATCCGCGGCCATGACGGCGCCGGCCAGGGAATACAGCGCCACGATGACGAAAATAACAATTTTTATCAACGCCTTACCCTCCGAATTGGCAAGCACTCGCATCGCCTCGGCCTCAAACGAGCCGCCGCCGGCGCGTGGCCGAATTAATAGAATTGAAGGCTTAACAAATCTTAGCTTTTCGGAGCTTGTCGCGGCCCGCTCGCGGTCGGGAGCGGGAGCATCTGGCCTAAAAAGTCCTAAAAACATTAACTTAACCAGCGAGACGACGCGAGGCGCCGTTCAGACAAAAAAATTGCGCGCCGCCAACTTAGGATTATGTATAGAAATTCGCCACCATATCGGGCGCCGGCGATGTTTCGCTCGGATAAAGCCCTTCGAACAGGGCGTCCTTTGGAAGCCCATCCCAAGGAACGGGCTCGGGAACGAGCCAGGCGCCGAGCGTCGCATCGCACGCCGCGTTGTCATAAACTCGCCTTTCGCGGCGCCAACAAGGCCTGAACATTTGCCGACATCCGTCATTCTCGGGACGGGCGCCTATGCGCCCTTGAAAATTCTGACCAACGCCGATCTGGAAAAAATGGTGGCGACGAATGGCCCCTGGATCGTCAGCCGCACCGGCATCAAGGAGCGCCACATAGCCGCGGAAGGGGAGACCACCTCGGACATGGCGGCCGCCGCGGCGCGGCGCGCGCTCGAATTCGCCGGAGTCGACGCTGGCGAAATCGATCTCATCATTGTCGCCACGGTGACCGGCGACACGCCCACGCCCTCCTGCGCGGCTTTCGTGCAGGCCAAGATCGGCGCGTGGAACGCTTTCGCCTTCGATGTTTCGGCGGCCTGCGCCGGCTCGCTTTACGGTCTCGTCATCGCCGACCAATTCATCCGCAACGGCATGGCGCGGCGCGTGCTGGTGATCGGCGCGGAAACCTTGAGCCGGGTGGTCGACTGGACCAACCGCGAGACTTGCGTGCTGTTCGGCGACGCCGCCGGCGCGATGCTGCTCTGCGCCAGCGAAGCGTCGGGACGCGGCCTGCTCGCGGCGAAACTGCGAACCGACGGCTCGATGACCGAAATTTTGGGGATTTACGGCGGCGGCAGCCGTCGCCCGTTTTCGCAAGAAATGCTCACCGATAACGGCCACAAGATCAAAATGCGCGGACGCGAGGTCTATAAGGCGGCCGCCCGGCTATTGCCGGAAGTCGTGCGGGAAGCGCTCGAACAGGCCGGGCTGGAGGCCGCCGACGTGACCCATGTGATCGCGCATCAGGCCAATCTGCGCATCATCGAATCCGCGATGGAGACGCTGGGCGTTCCCCTCGAAAAGTGCTGGATCAACATCGACCGTTATGGCAACACGTCGAGCGCCTCGATGCCGATCACGCTTGACGAGGCCAACCGCGCGGGACGCCTGAAGCAAGGCGATGTGATCGCGATGATGGCTATCGGCGCAGGAATGACCTGGGGCAGCGCAATTCTGCGCTGGTGAGCACGGGCGAAGCGTCAGCAATTCTGAAAAGCCGGGCGACGCTTCTCGATGAAGGCGGACATGCCCTCCTTCTGATCCTTGGTCGCAAACAGCGCATAGAAGGCGCGGCGCTCGAATCTCAGACCTTCCGCCAATGTGGTCTCGAAGGCGCGATTGATGGCGTCCTTGGCGGTGAGCACGGCCGGCCGCGACATGCTCGCGATGGTTTGCGCGGTCTTGATCGCCTCGGGCAGCAAATCCCCCGCCGGCACGATGCGCGACACCAGCCCCGCCCGCTCGGCTTCCTCGGCGCCCATGAAGCGGCCGGTGAGGCAGAGATCCATCGCCTTGGCCTTGCCGATGGCGCGGGTCAGGCGCTGCGTGCCGCCGGCGCCTGGAATGACGCCAAGCTTGATCTCCGGCTGGCCGAATTGCGCATTGTCCGACGCCAGAATGAAATCGCACATCATCGCCAGTTCGCACCCGCCGCCAAGCGCGAAGCCGCTCACCGCTGCGACGATCGGCTTGCGAATACGCGTCACCGCGTCCCAGCGCGCCAGAAAATCGCCCAAAAAAGCGTCGGCGAAGTCCTTTTCGCGCATTTCCTTGATGTCGGCGCCGGCGGCGAAGGCTTTTTCGGAGCCGGTCAACACGACGCAGCCGATTTCTTCATCCGCTTCGAACGCCTGGAGCGCCTCGTCGAGTTCGCCGATCAGCTTGGCGTTCAGCGCATTGAGCGCATCTGGCCGATGCAGACGAACGAGCCCCGCTTTGCCGTGTCTTTCGATCTCTATCGTTTCATAGCTCACGCGCGCATCTCCTTGCACTTTCGAGACCGGATAAGCATCCTTTGCTCGTCACGTCTTTCATATCTCGAAATCGCCGCCGGCGTCTTGTCTTTCCCCAAACCCGCGCGCGAGCGCGCTGGCGTGCAAATCGTCGAGCGATATCGTCTCCAACCGCTCGAACACGCAGGCCTCGATTTGCTCCAGAACTGGCGTCAGCGCCGCTTCAAGCGACGCCTCGTCCCGGCGCCGGCATCCCTCTTCGTCATCGCTTTCGGCGCGCAGGGCCACACGAACGACTTCGGCCGCAGTCAACCGGCGGCGCTCACGCGCCAGTTCGTAGCCGCCAGAGGGGCCGCGCAGGCTCTTCAAGATTCCGGCGCGCACCAGCGCCTGCAATAGGCCCTCCAGCCGCCGCGGCGGAAAATCGTGACGCGCCGCCAACTCTTTCGAAGACACCGGTCGCGCCCGCGCATGCAAGGACACATCGAGAACCGCCAGCAAGGCGAAACGCGCGGCGCGTGGCAGCAGCTTCATTCTTGCCGGTCTCCCAGCACGCCGGTGGAGCCGAAGCCGTCGCCGCCACGCTCCGTCTCTTCCAGCGCCTCTCGCGTTTCCTCCAGACGCGCCCGCGTCACCGGGGCGACGACAAGCTGCGCGATCCGCATGCCGCGCACGATATCGAAAGGATGCGCGCCAAGGTTGATCAACAGCGCCTTCAGTTCCCCGCGATAATCGCTGTCGATGGTGCCGGGAGCATTGAGGATCGTAACGCCATGCTTTAGGGCGAGCCCCGAACGCGGCCTGATCTGCGCCTCGAAACCTCGCGGCAAATGGATGGCGAAGCCGGTGGGCACGACATCGCGGGCGCCGGGTTCGAGCACGAGTTTTAGACCCGGCGCCAGCGCCGCGCACAAATCGAGGCCGGCGGCGCCGGCGCTGGCGTAAAAAGGCAGTTCCAGACCCTGGCCATGGGGCAAACGCGAAATCGCGATTTTCATGGAGACGGCTTCCCGCTTTCGCTCGCCAGCTCTCGCGCCAGGCGTCGGATCAGCCGCGCGGCGACCTCCTCCTTGCCGAGGCGCGGCCAGCTTTCGACGCCCTTCGCCGAGACGATATGCACGTCATTTTCGTCCGCGCCGAACACCCCGGTGGAAACGTCGTTGGCGACGACGAGATCACAGCCCTTGCGCGCGAGTTTTTCCCTCGCGTGGCGCAACAGGTCGCGGGTTTCGGCGGCGAAGCCCACCACCAGCGCGGGGCGCTCCGTCTCGCGCGCCGCGACGCGCGCGAGAATGTCGGGATTTTCGACGAGGATCAGCGTCGGCGCTCCACCCCCCTGTTGTTTCTTGATTTTGTCGGGCGCGGTCTCAACCCGCCAATCGGCGACGGCCGCAGCGCCGATAAAAATATCGGCGGGCAGCGCCGCCTCGACCGCCGCGAGCATCTCGCGAGCCGTTTCGACATGGCGCGTTTCGACGCCCGGAGGGTCGGGAAGAGTCACCGGGCCGCTGACCAGCGTCACGCGCGCCCCGGCCAGCCCGGCGGCGGCGGCGATGGCGTGTCCCTGCTTACCCGAGGAGCGATTGGCGATGAAGCGAACGGGATCGATCGGCTCGTGCGTCGGCCCCGAGGTCACGACGACATGCCGCCCCGCGAGCAACTCGGCGTCCGCTCCCGGCGCGAGGAGCGCGGCGCGGATCGCCGCCACGATTCGCGGCGGCTCGCTCATGCGTCCCGGGCCATATTCGCCGCAGGCCATCTCGCCGTCGTCCGGCCCGACGAACAGTGCGCCGTCGGCGCGCAGCCGCGCGACGTTGCGCTGCGTCGCCGGATGCAGCCACATCCGCAAGTTCATCGCGGGGGCGAACAGGACCCGCTTATCGGTGGCCAGCAAAAGCGTTGTCGCCAGATCGTCCGCCAGCCCCTGCGCCGCGCGCCCGAGCAGGTTCGCGGTCGCTGGCGCGACGACAATCAGATCGGCCTGCCGCGATAGCTGGATATGCCCCATATCGCCTTCGCGCGCCGCGTCGAAGAGATCGGTGTGAACGGGCGCTCCCGAAAGCGCCGCAAATGAAAGCTCGGTGACGAACTCGCGCGCCGAGGCGGTGAGCACGACCCGCGTGAAAACGCCGCGCTCGCGCAGCCGCCGAAGCAGTTCGAGCGATTTATAAGCCGCGACGCCGCCGCCGACGATCAGCAGGACGCGCTTGCCGACCAAGTCTCGCGTCTCTTCTTGCGCCTCTTCGCGATCCGCCACCCCAACGCTCCCAAGGTTCAGCAGCCGCGACAATACTCATTTTCGGAGCGGCGCCCAAGTGGAGCGGCTTCGCGGATCGGCGCTGGCCCTTTTTGCGTGGCCGTGGCAAAGCCGTCCGCGATGAGGCCCACCGACGACAGCCCTGCGATTTCATCTCCGCTGATCCGCCGGCTGACGCTGCGCGACTTTCGCTCCTACGCGGCGCTCGACGCGCGTTTCGGCTCCAAGACCATCGCGCTGACGGGTGAAAACGGCGCCGGAAAAACCAATATTCTCGAAGCGCTCTCGATGTTTTCGCAAGGACGCGGGCTGCGCCGCGCGGAGATCGGCCTTTGCGCGAGGCACGGCGGCCCGGGCGGTTTCGCGGTTTCCATCGAGCTGGAGACGGATGGTCAAATCCTGCAGCTCGGCCATGGATTGGAGCCCGACGCTCAGGGCGGCGCGGCGCGGCGCTTTCGCGTCGATCGCGCGCCGGCGACCTCGCAACGCGCCTTCGCGGAGCATATCCAGGCGCTGTGGCTGACGCCGGCGATGGATGGGCTTTTCACCGGCTCCGCCGGAGACCGCCGGCGCTTTCTCGACCGGCTGACGCTCGGCGTCGACGCCGACCATGGCGCGCGCGTCGCCAAATTGGAGCGCGCCCTGCGCAACCGCAACCGCCTGCTGGAAGACGGCGGCGCCGATCCGCGCTGGCTCGCCGCCGCCGAACAGGAAATCGCCGCACTCGGCGTCGCCGTCGCGAGCGCCAGGCTCGACACCGCGCGCCGTCTCGCCGCCTTGATCGAGGCGACGCGCGACGACGCGTCGCCCTTCCCCTTCGCGCTGATCGCGCTCGACGGCGAATTGGAGCAAATGTTGCGGGACGAGCCGGCCTTCACCGTGGAGGAGCGTTACCGCTCGATGCTCGCGGGGTCGCGCCGTCGCGACGCCGCGGCGGGACGCACGCTGATCGGCCCTCAGGGAAGCGATTTATTGGTGCGCCACGGCCCCAAGGGCGAGGCGGCGCGGGACTGCTCTACCGGCGAACAAAAGGCGCTGCTCGCCGGCCTGGTTCTGGCCCATGCGCGGCTCGTGACCGCCATGCGCGGCATGACCCCGGTGCTTCTGCTGGACGAAATCGCCGCGCATTTCGACGCGCGCCGGCGCGAAGCCCTGTTCGAGGAACTGGACAAGCTTGGCGGCCAGGTCTGGATGACCGGCGCCGAGCCATCGCTGTTCGCCTCGCTGGCGGGCCGCGCCGATATTTTTAACGTGACCCCGGGCCGGATGGAGCGACGTTAAAGCCGCCCGACCCCAACAACTGCCGCAGCACGTAAGGCAGGATGCCGCCGTTGCGGAAATATTCGAGTTCGTCGAGCGTGTCGATGCGCGCCAGCAGCGGGACTTCCTTCGTCTCGCCGCCCTGATAGACGATCTTCGCCTTCAGCGTCTGGCGTGGCGCGAGGCTCTCGCCGAGCCCTTCGATCGTCACGATTTCCGCGCCGGTGAGACCAAGCGAATCCCAACTCGCTCCCGGCTCGAAGGTCAGCGGCAAAATGCCCATGCCGACGAGATTGGAGCGATGGATGCGCTCGAAGCTTCGCGCGATCACCGCGCGCACTCCGAGCAGCGCCGTGCCCTTGGCGGCCCAGTCGCGCGAGGAGCCATTGCCATATTCGGCGCCGGCGAACACGACGAGCGGCGCGCCTTCGGACGCGTATTTCATCGCCGCGTCGTAGATCGACATCTCCTCGCCGCCTGGGAAATGCTTGGTCACGCCACCCTCCGGCACATTGCCGGCGGCGTCCTTGGCGATGAAATTTTTGATGCGGATATTGGCGAAGGTTCCGCGCATCATCACTTCGTGATTGCCGCGCCTTGTGCCGTACTGGTTGAAGTCCTTCGGCTCGACGCCCTGCTCCTGCAACCATCTGCCGGCGGGCGAGGCCGCTTTGATCGAGCCGGCCGGAGAAATATGGTCGGTGGTGATCTTATCCCCGAACAGCGCCAGAATACGGGCGTTCGCGATATTGGCGACGGGCTTGGGCTCCTTTGTGAGCCCCTCGAAATAGGGCGGGTTGCGCACATAGGTGGAGTCCGCGTCCCAGCCATAGGTCTCGCCGGCGGGCACCTTGATCTTGCGCCAATGCGCGTCGCCGTCGAACACATGAGCATAGGCGCCGCGGAACATCGCACGGGTGACGTTTTTGCGGATGAAATGTGCGATTTCCTCGTTAGAAGGCCAAATATCGCGCAAAAACACCGGCTCGCCCTTCTTGTCGCGGCCGAGGGGCTCCTTCGTCAGGTCGATCGCCGCCGTTCCGGCCAGCGCGAAGGCCACCACCAGCGGCGGCGAGGCGAGATAATTGGCCTGCACGTCGGGATTCACGCGGCCTTCAAAGTTGCGGTTGCCGGACAGCACCGAGGCCGCGACAAGATCATTCGCATTGATGGTTTTCGAAACCGCCGGCGGCAGCGGCCCTGAATTGCCGATGCAGGTCGTGCAGCCGAAGCCGACGAGATTGAACCCAAGCTTGTCGAGCGATTTTTGCAGGCCCGACTTTTCGAGATATTGCGCCACCACCTGGCTGCCGGGCGCGAGCGAGGTCTTGACCCAGGGTTTCACCTTCAAGCCGCGCTCGACCGCGTTGCGCGCCAGCAGCCCCGCGCCGATCAATACGCCGGGATTGGAGGTGTTCGTGCAGGAAGTGATCGCCGCGATCACCACGTCGCCGTGGCCGAGATCGTAATTCTCGCCCTCGACCGGGAAACGGGCCCCCAGCCCGCCAGTCTTCTTATATTCGTTGGCGAGCGAAGCGTCGAAGGTCGAGCCCATATCCTCCAGCGCGACGCGGCCCTCGGGGCGCTTGGGGCCGGCGAGCGAGGGGACGACGCTGGAGAGATCGAGCGCGATCGTATCGGTGAATTCGGGATCTGGCGCTTTCGAATCGCGCAATATGCCCTGCGTCTTGGCGTATTTTTTGATCAATGCGACGCGGGCCGGGGTCCGCCCGGAGGTGTGGATATAGTCCAGAGTCTCGGCGTCGATTGGAAAGAAGCCGCAGGTCGCGCCATATTCGGGCGCCATATTGGCGATTGTCGCGCGGTCGGCGAGCGAGAGATGATCGAGCCCCTCGCCGTAAAACTCCACGAATTTGCCGACGACGCCTTTTTTGCGCAGCATTTGCGTGACCGTGAGCACCACGTCGGTGGCGGTGACGCCCTCGCGCGGTTGGCCTTCCAATTTGAAGCCGATGACCTCTGGGGCCAGCATCGACAAGGGCTGACCGAGCATGGCCGCCTCAGCCTCGATGCCGCCGACGCCCCAGCCGAGCACGGCGAGACCGTTGACCATCGTCGTGTGCGAATCGGTGCCGACCAGCGTGTCGGGATAGGCGGTCTCGATGGTTTGGCTCTTGCCTCTGACTTTGATCTTCTCTTTCTTTGTCCAGACCGTCTGCGCCAAAAATTCGAGATTTACCTGATGACAGATGCCGGCGCCCGGCGGCACGACACGGAAATTATCGAAAGCCGATTGACCCCATTTCAGAAAACGATAACGCTCGCCGTTGCGCTGATATTCGATATCGACATTTTGTTTCAGGGCGCGCGCCGTGCCGAAGTGATCGACGATCACCGAATGGTCGATGACGAGATCGACCGGGGCCAGCGGATTGATCTTTTGCGGATCGCCGCCGAGCGCGACAAATGCGTCGCGCATCGCGGCGAGGTCGACCACGGCGGGAACGCCAGTGAAATCCTGCATCAACACGCGCGCCGGACGAAAGGCGATCTCGACTTCGCCCCTACCTTTGCTGGTCAGCCAGCCGGCGAAGGCTTCGATGTTCTCCTTCGTGACCGTTCGGCCATCTTCGTGGCGCAGCAGATTTTCAAGCAGAACCTTTAGCGAATAGGGCAGCCGCGAGACGCCGGGGAGCCCGTTTTTCTCGGCGGCCTTGAGCGAAAAATAATAATAGGTCTTGGCGCCGACGACGAGTTTTTTGCGGGATTTGAAGCTATCGAGCGAAATCATGGGATTTTTCCTAACGGACGCGGAGGAGGGCTCGCCGTCTCTTTTAGAAAATTCCATGCCAGAGATACAATAGCAAAGGGTGGAATCGCCTCGCGCTTTGCTCAAACCGGTTCGGAATCGCCGATCTCGTACGACGCAAGCTTGCGATCATGGATTTGCAAAGTTGCCCAGGTGGCGCGCCAGACGTTGAAGCGCCGCGCCGCGAGATGATCGCGCAGAGCGTCACGAGAGCGAGGCATCCCTCACTTTTTATTTAGGAAGAGGAGTGATGTCCTCAATATTGGTATGAGTCGATGGAGCACTGCTATCTGGCATGTCAGTTATGTATGAAGTATACGTAACAAGTAACCGTCCTGTGATTTCATTTGTACTATTTAGTGAAAGATTTATCTCAGAATTACAATGATGCTGACGCCATACTGATGTGTTATGGTTATTAGGATCTTGAGTTTCGCTTCCATTAAGTATCTCTATATAAGCTTTTAAGTCAAAGTCTGAAGCCCAATTTTGTAGAGATTTTAAAATATATACTAACACCCCTCTATTCAAACATACCGGATTAGATTTCGACAACTCAGGATTGATTTTAACTACAACTCCTATGTCATCAACAGCAGGTACAATTCCGAAGTGACCTTTAAGAGAATCGGCACTACACGTAGTAGCATAGAATAAAGAAACGCATATGGTCAGGTGTTTACCCATAACACAACTCCTTATCTTGAGTATTGTAGATAGAACCTTCCTTCATGATGCTGTTTTATGTTATCTATCTTCGTCTGCGCGGCTCGCGCTGAGCATCGCGATCGACCCGCGCGGTTCCTTTGTTTGCGAATAGAGGCCATGAATCTCAAACTCTCCCGCGACCGGCGTTCCCGTCGCGGGAGAGTTTAAGCCGCGCGCGGATCACCCCGCCTGCATCGCCTCTGGCTTGGTCCTCGCGCGCTTGGTCATCAGCCGGTTGAGCGCCGACACATAAGCCCGCGCCGAGGCGACCAGCGTGTCGGGGTCGGCGCCGCGTCCCGTCACCGACTTGCCATCCTCGGAAAGCCGCACCGAGACCTCCGCTTGCGCGTCGGTGCCTTCGGTCACGGCATGGACCTGGAACAGCTCCAGCACCGCCTCATGCGGCGAGAGCGCCTTGATCGCGTTGAAGATCGCGTCCACCGGGCCGTTGCCTGTGGCCTGATGCGTGACTTTTTCGCCATCAATGTCGAGCGTCAGCGCCGCCGACTGCGGGCCGCTGGTGCCGGCGATGACCGTCAGAGCCGCGACCTTGATGCGATCATGGGCGTTGACGATCTCGTCGTCGACGAGCGCCGCCAGATCTTCGTCGTAGACGACTTTCTTGCGGTCAGCTAAGTCCTTGAAACGCTTGAAGGCGTCCTCCAGCGCATTGTCGCCGAGATCGTAACCCAACTCCTTCAGCTTCTCGCGGAAGGCGTGGCGGCCCGAATGCTTGCCCATCACCAGCGAGGTTTTGGCGACGCCGACGCTCTCGGGCGTCATGATCTCGTAGGTGAAGGCGTTTTTGAGCATGCCGTCCTGGTGGATGCCGCTTTCATGGGCGAAAGCGTTCCGCCCGACGATGGCCTTGTTATATTGGACCGGGAAGGAGGTGACCGCCGAAACGAGTTTCGACGCCCGTGTCAGCAGCTTGGCGTCTATGCCGGTGTGGAAAGGCAACACGTCGGGGCGGGTACGCATCGCCATCACGACTTCCTCCAGCGCCGCGTTGCCAGCGCGCTCGCCAATGCCGTTGATGGTGCATTCGATCTGCCGCGCGCCGCCGCGCACGCCAGCCAACGAATTGGCGACCGCCAGACCCAAATCGTCGTGACAATGCACGGAGAAAATGGCCTTGTCGGAATTGGGCACGCGCTCCCGCACGCTGCGGAACAGCGCCTCGTATTCCGCGGGGGTCGTATATCCCACGGTGTCCGGAATGTTGATCGTGGTCGCGCCAGATTGAATCGCGATTTCAACCGCGCGGCAGAGAAAGTCGAACTCCGTGCGGGTGCCGTCCTCGGCCGACCACTCCACGTCGGCGACATGGTTGCGCGCCCGCCTCACCGAGGAGGCGATCAGCTCCAGCACGCGCGCCGGCTCCATCTGGAGCTTGTATTTCATGTGCAGCGGCGAGGTGGAGATGAATGTGTGAATGCGCGGGCGGCGCGCCTCGCGGAGGGCCTCGGCGCAGCGGTCGATGTCTTTTTCCGAGGCGCGGGCGAGGCCGGCGACCGAGCCGTTCTTCACACGCCTCGCGATCTCCGAAACGCTCTCGAAATCGCCGGGACTGGCGATCGGAAAGCCCGCCTCGATCACGTCGACGCCCAGCGCGTCGAGCAAATCGGCGACCTCCAGTTTCTCTTCGAGGGTCATGGAAGCGCCTGGCGACTGCTCGCCGTCGCGCAGCGTGGTGTCGAAAATAACGACGCGATCGGCGTCGCGGTCTGGCGCAGGCGAGGCCGTGCGTTGGTCTTGGGTTCGTTGCGTCATGGATGAATTCCTGCTGTAACCTTGCCCGCTGGGCGGGCTTCTCATTGCCTGTTTCGCGCTTAAATCCCCTGAAGGCCTGGGCCGTTAATCGCCCGTCGTGCGTTCAGGGGCGGCTAAGAAGCAGCAGGGGGGCAAGAGAACGAGCAGCGAACGCAGCCACCGCGTCGGGGCGGCGCACTTCCGGGCGGGTCGCAGGGGCGCTGTCGGTCGCCACGCTCCAAAGTCCTTGTTCGCCGGCAATTGCCGGGGTTGACGCCAGCGTAGGATAAACGGCTTCGCGCGGGCTGACAAGGCGCTCACGCGACAGTGTCGGTAGCACACGATATGTCCGGTTTAGGTAGCGCACGATCTGTCCGGTAGCATTTTTCCCTTGATGGAGGGGTTGGATGCGCCGGACGGAAGCCCATCAGGGTGTGCGGATGATCAAG
>Ga0182030_10014268_pt1 | contig 15702 bp, 16 predicted proteins | sample 812S3MmetaG_FD_121299 | JGI IMG/M metagenome (GOLD analysis project Ga0182030, IMG submission 121299) | Permafrost microbial communities from Stordalen Mire, Sweden - 812S3M metaG (Illumina Assembly) | ecosystem: Environmental > Terrestrial > Soil > Wetlands > Permafrost | place: Sweden...
ATGGGCCAACGCCCTGGTGAGCCCGAGGAGGCCGGCCTTGGAGGCGCAGTAGGCCGGTATGGCGCCGTTGCCGACAATGGCCTCTATGGAACTGATCCCGACGATGGCGGCGTCGTCGGCCACACGCAAGTGGGGAAGCAGCGCCTGGACGATGAGAGCATGGGCCCGCAGGTTGACGTCGACCACCGCATCCCACAACGCTGCGGTCAGCGCGCCGACCGGATCCACGCTCACCCGGCCGGCGGCGTGGACGAGGCCGTCGATCCCCTGCATCGCCTCCGCCGACCGGTCCACCGCGGACCCGACGGCGGCATCGTCGGTGACGTCGACGATGAACGCCGACATACCGAGCGCCTCCCCCACCTCCAGCACGGCGGGCGAGCTGTCCCACAACGAGACCGCGCGTGCCTCGCCGGTCAGCACCTCGGCACAGGCGCGCCCGATGCCCGACGCCGCGCCCGTCACGACCACCCCGCTCATGGCCGCATCATCACCTTGATGCACTCTGCACTGCGCTCGGCCACCGCCGCATAGGCCTGCGGGGCCTCGTCCAGGGGGAACGAATGGGTGAAGATGCCATCGGTGCGCAGGCGGCCGTGGAGCACCAGAGGAACCAGCTCTTTCCACGTCTGATGGACGGGGGCGGTCGTCATCCGCAAGGTCACACTGCGGAACAGGCTCGTCAGAATCGGCAACGGGTACGGCTCGAGGTTGTGCACGCCGATGACCGACACCGTCCCACCGGGCCGCACGCACGTCAGGGCATCGGTGAGCGTGGCGTCGAGTGCGACCGCGTCAATGACCGCATCCACGCCTCGCCCTGCGGTGGCCTCCCGAATCGCATCCACGGTCGGTCCCTCCAGGGGTGTCGCTCCCGAGTCGGCCGCCAGCGCACGACGACCCGCCACGGGGTCGGCGGCGAACACCTGTGCCGCCCCGAGCAGGAAGGCGGCACGGACGGCACACAGTCCCACGGCACCGAGGCCCAGCACCGCCACCGTGCCGCCGAGCGGGATGTCCGCCCGCTTGGCACCGATCCATCCGGTATTGAGGTTGTCCGTCAGCAGGAGCGCCGACGCGTCGTCCATCCCCTCGGGAATGCGGAACAGTTGAAAATCGGCCGAGGGTACGGCGACCATGGACGCCTGCCCGCCTCCCAAGGCCCCCGCACCGAACACCTTGGGGCCCTCGACGCACGTGACGGGATCGCCGGTCGCACACCCCTCACAGTGGCCGCAGCCGGCGACGGAGGCGGTCAGCACCCGGTCTCCCGGCGCGAACCGCGTCACCCCGGGACCGGCCTCGACCACGGTTCCCACGAACTCATGGCCGACAGGGAGGCCGGCACCCACCGGAATGTCCCCGTCGTAGAAGTGCATGTCCGAACCGCAGATCGCGGTGGCGTCGACCGCCACCACCACCCCGTCGGGGCCGGGTAGGACGGCGTCAGGCGCCTCAGCCACCCTGACGCTACGTGGACCATCGATGACGACGTGGCGCACTGGACCCCCTGCGAGAGTAGACACAATCCCGATGTTGTGTACTATCACATTTTTCCACATTTTTCCCCGCCCGACCGGGCCTCGGTTGAGAAAGGGCAGCGACATGCGCAACCCGCACGCAGGTGAGCCGTTCGCCACATCCGACGAGGACATCGCCGCGGCTCTGGAGGACGTCAGCATTCCGACGTTGCTGCTCTCGCTCGTCCACATGTCCGGAAACCCCGACCTCATCCGAGGACGACTGAGGCCGGCCGGTCTCTTCCTCAACGAGGTCCAGGGCTACATGACCGAAGAGGACAAGGCCGAGGCGCGGGTCCTCGCTCTCGAGGTCATCCGCGACTACCGCGACCGCGGGTGCCCTGAGCCGGAACCAGTCTCGGCCGAACTGCTGCACGAAATGATGGCCTGGCTGGTGTGCGAGGAGGTACCCGACGAGTACGTCCCGATGCTGATGGAGGAGATGGAGCTCGACGGGAGTGACGCCCGGCGCGTGGGGGTGAAGGCTGACGCCGCGGCGCGGGAGGCCTTTCCCGTCGTCGTCATCGGGTGCGGGCAGTCGGGCTTGCTGGCCGGCATCCGGTTGAAGGAAGCCGGCATCCCGTTCACCATCGTCGAGAAGAACGCCGGTGTCGGTGGTACCTGGTGGGAGAACTCCTACCCCGGGGCGCGGGTGGACGTCGGCAACCACTTCTACTGTTACAGCTTCGAGCCCAGCGATGCCTGGACGGAATTCTTCGCGCAGCAGCCGGAGCTCCAGGCCTACTTCGAGGCGGTGATGGACAAGCACGACATCGGACCCCACGTACGGTGGGAGACCGAAGTCCTCGGGGCGCGGTGGAACGAGGTGGACAGCACATGGTCGGTCCGGGTCCGCGCCAAGGACGGGACCGAGTCGACCCTGACCGCCCGGGCGGTCATCTCGGCCGTGGGCCAGCTGAACCGGCCGCACATCCCGGAGATCCCGGGTCAGGAGAGCTTTGGCGGTCCCGCTTTCCATTCGGCCCGCTGGGACGAATCGACGGATATTGCAGGCCGGCGGGTGGCCATGATCGGAGCCGGCGCCAGCGGTTTCCAGATCGCGCCGACGATCGCCCCCGAGGTCGAGCACCTCACCGTCTTCCAGCGGACGGCGCAGTGGATGTTCCCGAACCCCAACTACCATGCCTCGGTGGGACCGGGCGTCCGGTGGGCCCTGCGGCATCTGCCGTTCTACGGCCGTTGGTACCGCTTCTTGATCTTCTGGCCCAGTTGCGACAAGGGGCTCGAAGGGGCCCGGGTCGACCCCGACTATCCCGACCAGCAGCGCGCGGTCAGTGAGCGGAACGAGCTGACCCGACAGATGTTCACCGACTGGATCACCAGCCAGATCGACAACGACCCCGATCTTTTGGCGAAGGTCATTCCCGACTACCCGGCCACCGGAAAGCGCACCTTGCAGGACAACGGCTCGTGGTTGCGCACGCTCACCCGCGACAACGTCGATCTGGTCCGCACCGGGATCGATCACATCGAACACGACGCCATCGTCACGGTCGACGGAGAGCGCTACCCGGCCGACGTGATCGTCTATGCCACGGGATTCTTCGCCAGCCGGGTGTTGTGGCCGATGGACATCACCGGTCGTGACGGCGTCGAGCTGCGGGCACTCTGGGGCGAACGGCCGGCAGCGTACCTCGGGATCACCGTCCCCGGGTTCCCCAACTTCTTCTGCATGTATGGCCCGGGGACCAACCTGGCCCATGGAGGCAGCCTCATCTTCCACTCGGAATGCCAGATGCGGTACATCACACAGTGTCTCGAAGCGCTCATCGCTGGTGGTCACCACGCCATGGAGCCACGCCAGGAGCGCTATGACGACTGGCACGAGCGGACCCAGCGCGAGATCAAGACGCTGGTCTGGTCCCAGCCGTCGGTGAAGCACTCGTTCTTCAAGAACGCCTACGGGGAGATCCACGTCCTGAGTCCTTGGCGCCTCGTCGACTATTGGAGCTGGACCAAGCAGCCCGACCTCGGTGACTTCGTCGTTCGGTGAGCGTCTCGAACGCACGACCGCGAGCGGGGACACGCGACCGCGTGCTCGCGGCCACCGAACGCTGTCTGCGACGATCAGGCATCAGGCGGACGACGATGACCGAGATCGCCGCCGAGGCCCATCTGTCACGGGCCTGGCTCTACAAGAACTTTCCGGACAAGGCGTCGCTCATCGTCGCCACACTCGTCCAGACCGATGAGTCGTTCTGGGCCGAGGCCCACGCCCGGGTGTCGCGCTGTGAGGGCATCGCGGCACAGGTGGCGGAGGCGGTGCGCATATCCAAAGAACACCAGCCCCGGGCGCTCCTCCTCCAGCTGAAAGCGGAGGAGCCCGAGGCATTCGTCGAGACGGTCGGAACCGGGTTGGTCCAGATGATGCCGGGAATGGCCCTGTTCTGGCATCCCTACCTCGAGTCCGCACGCTCCCGCGGTGAGGTGCGCTCCGATATCGATGTCACCCGGGCGGCGGAGTGGGTCATGAGGATCGTCCTGTCCCTTGTCACCGTCCCCGGTGATGCCGTCGATGCCGACGACCCGGGGAGCCTTCTCCGCTTTGTGGGCGAGTTCCTGGTGGCCGGCCTGCGCTGACGCCAAGAGGACGCCCCGCGTCGCCGAGGAACCCGGCGTGCCGATGTCGGGTTTTGGGCGTCGGCGAGGTATGTTCCGCGAGAAGAAGAATGGCCTGACGAACAGAGGAGCCCGCGGTGTTGCGCGTCCACCAAACCGATATTTACGGCCCCGACATCTACACCGAGGCGGTCGGGGATGTCGACACGCTGGCCAACCTCGGTCCGCTCCAGCCCCTGGGCGGCATTTGGGAAGGTACGAAAGGGGCCGACCAGCATCCGGTGGCGGCCGGGACCGGGCACGACGTGTTCACGGAGCACTACGAGTTACACCCGATCGACTTCCAGACGAATGGGCCGCAACTGTTCTACGGCATGCGCTATCACACGCACGTACTGAAACCCGGCGAACAGCCGACATTTCACGATCAGGTGGGCTACTGGCTCTGGGAGCCCGCGGCGGGGGCCGTGACACTCACGCTGGGGATCCCGCGGGGGCAGGTCCTTCTCGCCTCGGGTCCGGCCGAGCCGGATGCCTCCGAGTTCGAACTCACGGCGGCCGTCGGTTCCGAGGTCAACAGCATTGTGTCGAACCCCTTCCTCGAACGGGCCTTCCGGACCACGAGCTACCGCATCCACGTCACGGTCAACGGCGACGGCACCTGGTCGTACGAGGAGGAGGGAGTGCTCGAAATACCCGGGCGCACCGACCCCTTTCACCACATCGACAGCAACACCCTCAGCCGGGTCGGGCCGGCCGTGCCCAACCCGCTGGCTTCCGAGGCTCGTCGGGTCGACCTCGGAATAGGGAGCCTCCGAACCTGAAGGCGCCCCTCCCGATGGTCAGGCGACGGCGTCGCTCCGATGGGGAAGAACCCAGCCCGGGCGGGGGAAATGGCACGTATATCCGTTGGGGTAGCGCTCGAGGTAGTCCTGATGCTCGGGCTCGGCTTCCCAGAAGGGCCCCGCCGGCGTCACCTCGGTGACGACGTGGCCCGGCCAGAGTCCTGACGCCTCGACATCGGCGATGGTGTCCTCGGCCACCCTGCGTTGCTCGTCGTCCACGTAGAAGATGGCCGAGCGGTAGCTCGCACCCATGTCGTTGCCCTGTCGGTTCTTGGTCGTCGGGTCGTGGATCTGGAAGAAGAACTCGAGGATGTCCCGGTAGGAGATCTGCGCCGGGTCGAAAGTGATCTCGATGGCCTCGGCATGGGACCCGTGATTGCGGTAGGTGGCGTTGGCCACCTCGCCCCCGGTGTACCCCACCCGCGTTGACAGGACTCCCGGCCGCTTGCGGATGAGATCCTGCATCCCCCAGAAGCACCCTCCGGCCAGGATCGCCTTCTCCGTTGTGCCGCTCATCGCGCCACCTCCTCTTTCGTGACAGCTCCCTCGAAGAGCTTCTTGTAGGCACCGTACCCCTGGGCCTCGAGTTCGGCGTAGGGGACGAACCGCAGCGCCGCCGAGTTTATGCAGTAACGCAGGCCGCCCTCTGCCCTGGGTCCGTCGGTGAAGACGTGACCAAGGTGACTGTCACCGTGACTCGAGCGGACCTCGGTCCTGATCATCCCATGGGCCATATCCTGCTTCTCGATGACGTTGGCCGGCTCGAGCGGCACGGTGAAACTCGGCCACCCGCATCCGCTGTCGAATTTCTTGGTGGAGGCGAACAGGGGCTCACCCGAGACCACGTCGACGTAGATCCCGGCTTCCTTGTGGTCCCAGAATTCGTTGTCGAACGGCGGCTCGGTGGCGCTCTCCTGGGTCACGGCGAACTGCCGGGCGCTGAGCTGGGAAATCGTCTCGGGGTCCTTGCGGTAACTGTCTGTCACGTCAACTCCTTGGCCACGCGGCATGGCATCTTGGTTGACTAATTCAACACCCGGGGGCCCCGATTCATTTCCTCGGACGGGGCCCCTCGGCCCCCTGCCTGGTCGCCGCGGCGCGCCGGCCCCGGGTTCGCTCGGTTCCTGCATATGCCGGCCGAACTCCCTATGGTGGGGCCGACGGACGTGGTACGCCGCGAGGGCGCGGCGGACGAGGGGGGGCTATGGGGATTCAGACCGAAGAGGTCTTCACCGGACTGAGGGCGGAGCCCTGCGGGCAGCATTGTCGCCCCGTGGCCCGCCGAGAGGACGTCTGATGAGTACCGAACGGCCGCCCTCCATCAGGTTTGACGACCTCGCCCATCCACGCTTCAGCGACACCGCCCGGTCGATCCTCGACATGATGGCCGAGGCCGGTGCGTCCGTCAGCCTGGAGCCTGCCCCGCTCATGGAATCGGCCATGACGGCCACCGGCTTGGAGGACTTCGGATCGCGTGACTTCGTTGACCGCCTCGAGGTTCTCTGCCGGTCCTTGCGAGACGAGGCCAGGTTGAACAACGCGGGACTTCTGGCCCAGTCGATGCTGCTGAGCGGACTCCTCCGCAACCGCCTGCTGCTCGAAGATCTCCTCGCGCGCCATCCCGAGATACGGGACGAGAAGATCGACAGGCCGATCATCATCTGCGGGTTGCCGCGCACCGGCACAACCCACCTCCACAACCTGATGGGGAGCGATCCCTCACTCCGCTCGCTTCCCTACTGGGAGAGCGTGGAACCCGTGCTGGCCGAACGGGAACGCCCGTTGGCGGGCGAGCCGGACCCCCGCCTGGAGCGAACGGCCACGGCCCTGGGATTTCTCGACATTGCCCTGCCCGAGTTCAAGCGGATGCACGAAATGACGGTTGACCACGTGCACGAGGAGATACAGCTTCTGGCGATCGACATGTCGACCATGTTGTTCGAGACCACCGCTCCCATTCCCACCTGGCGCGACCATTACCTCGCCCGCGACCAGCGGCCCAGTTACGCCTACTTGAAGGTGATCCTCCAGGCCCTCCAGTGGTTGCGGGGAGGCTCCCGGTGGGTCCTCAAATCACCCCAGCACCTCGAGCAGTTCCCCGCGTTGCTCGACACGTTCCCCGACGGGGTGTTCGTGGTGACCCACCGCGATCCGGTCTCGGTGACCACGTCGATGTTGACCATGCTGGCGTACTCGGCCCGGGTGCGCCATGACACCGTTGACCTCGACTGGATCGGAACGTACTGGGTGGACCGGCTGCAGCGGATGCTCACCGCCTGCGCGGAGTCACGGGACGTGCTGCCCGCCCACCGCACGATCGACGTTCACTTCGACGAATTCATGGAGAACGACATGGCGATGGTCACCCGCATTTACGAAATGGCCGGAGTGCCACTGACCGAGGAGGGCGAACGCGCCATGTCCAGTTTCACGCGTGACCATCCCCGGGGTCGCCACGGCGGGGTCGACTATGACCTGTCCCAGTTCGGCCTGGACCGCGCCCAGCTGAAAGAGTATTTCCGGTCCTACGCCGAGCGGTTCGGCGTCGCCGAAGAGGCCTGACGAGCCCGGCTCCTCAGACCGCGGACGGCGCCTCCGGTCTGTTCCGTGGGGCGACCGGCTGGTAGACGGGGTCGTTGCGGTCCCGACTGCCCTTGAGAAACCTGTCGGGAATGGCCGAGAACTCGCCCTCCGCGAACCTGTGGATCCACTCCGTGGTCGCCACCCTCCGCGAGAAACGCCACTGGAGCGCCCCGTCCGATGACGGCCGCCGCTCGAGATCATCGATCCACCGGAAGCCGATGGCTTGGCCCCGACGACCGCCTTCGCCTCCGTCGAAGTGCAGCGCCATCCCGTAGCTCTCGCAGCGCGCGAGTCCGGGCGCCCCCGGATCGATCTCGACCAGCATGTTCGCCACCAGGTGAACGGTCGATGAGTAGGTCGCGAGCACGTCCCACACCCAGTGGAGAGCCTCGTTGACGCCTCCGGCGAAATCCCCGTGGTGGTCATCCGCGTCAGGGTGATAGCACGATCGGACCAGGGCCAGGTCCATCCGGTCGACGCCGCGGCAGTACCGGAGCACCACGTTCTTGATCTCACGTTCGGCCAGCAGCAGCTGCACGTCGCTCATGCGATCCGGCTCCACGGCTCAGCTCACTTCGAGGGCATCCGTCATTCTGCGAGTCGGTCGTAGATCTCGACCGCTTTGGCGAGATCGGCCGCCGAGATCTCCAGTCCGTTCGGAGTTCTCCGCGCCCCCAACTCGTGAGTGGTGAAGAAGCCGGCGATCCCGGTGAGGCAGTTCATCTCCCCGCCGATGCAGATGGTCTCCAGCCTGATCGTCACGGACTTCGCGCACGGGTTGTGGCGACGGAATCGGCTGAGCAGCACTTCGAGATCGTTCGTCATGGGTACCGAACGCTAATGCGCCGGGGGCTGAAGCTGGTGGAGGCTAACCGGCTACAGGTGCCCGTACACGTGCGTGTCCTTGTCGTCGACCTCCGCCACCCGGGCGGGCACGTACCTCGCCGCCGCCAGCGTGGAGATGATCATCACACCCACACCCACCACTGCCGCCAGGTGCAGGCCGCTCACGAATGCGTGATTGGCGGCCTGCTTGGTGGCATGGGCAAGACCGGGCGGCAATGTTCTGGCGACCCCCACCGCGTCCCCGATCTGACTTCCGATCGCCTGGCGCGCTCCGGTGGACAGACCGCGCAGCGGACCGTCGAGCGCAGAGCGGATGTCGGAGTGGTAGGCCGTTGCGGCCAGGCTGCCGACGATGGCCACCCCGAAGGAACCACCCAGAAGCTGCACCATGCCGCGGAGCCCGGACCCGGCGCCCACCTTGTCCGCAGACAGTGTGCCCACAATGGCCGTGGAGGCCGGGGCGATGACCAATCCCATGCCCGACCCGATCAGGGCGAATGCAACGCCGACCGTCAAGTACCCCGAACCCACCGTCAGCGTGGACAAGGTGACAAGACCACTGGTGACCAGCCCCATGCCCGACAGCATGATGCCCCGCAGGCCGAACCGGAACGTGAGGCGCGCCGCCACGTTGCTGCTGATGAGGCTCATGACGGCCAGGGGCAAGAAGCGAAGACCCACCCCCAACGGGTCGGCCCCCTGGACGAATTGGATGTCCTGACTGAGGAGGTAGCTCACGCCGAACATGGCGAAGAAGACCGCCGTCACCGTACCCAGCGCGGAGGAGAACGTCCGGTTGGCGAAGAGCGTCAAGTCGAGGAAGGGTTGGCTGCGCCGGCTGTCCCACCAGAAGAAGACGAACAACAGCGCGACGGCGAAGAGCAGCGAGCCCAGCACCGTGTCCGAACCCCAGCCGTCGGTGGAGGTGACGATGAGTCCATAGGTCAGCGCGGTCAGCCCGAGGGAGGAGAGGAGGACTCCCACCGGATCGAGCCTGGGGCGATTGACGGCACGGCTCTCCGCCACGGCGAAGACACCACCGAGGAAGGCGAGGACGGCAACCGGGACATTGATGAGGAAGACGGAGCCCCACCAGAAGTGCTGCAGCAGCCAACCACCGAGCAGCGGGCCCGCGGCAGAGCCGATGCCACCCACGCCGGCCCAGATTCCGATGGCCCGGGCCCGATGGTGGCCGGAAAACATGGTGACGATGAGCGACAAGGTCGCCGGCATCAAGAAGGCGGCGCCGAGTCCCATCACGGCCCGGGCCCCGATGAGCGGGCCGGTGGAATGGACCAGCGCACAGGCCAAAGAGCCGCCGCCGAATACCGCCACACCGATCAGGAAGAGCCGCCGGCGACCGAATCGATCCCCCAGCGCACCGCCGAACAGCAACAGGACGGCGTTCGTCAAGGTGTAACTGTCGGCTATCCACTGCAATCCGCTGCTGCTGGGGTGAAGCTCCCGGACCAGGGTCGGCAGCGCGACGTTGAGCACCGTCTGATCCAACGTGATCAACAGCACCGTGAAGCACATGACACCCAGGGCCAGCCATTGCCGCGGGGTGATCCCATCGCCCGGGCCAGGGCCAGCCGGTTGTGGGTGAGGGCTCCGTATTCTCGAAGCGATGGAAGTCACGTCTCTCCAGGTGGTGCAATTGGGAACTACGGGGGCAATTCGCCCATCCCCTCCCCTTGCGACAGGCTGCTGCGGTGGTCCTGCTCGTCTATTTCGGTAGAAGTGGTGTGGCCAACTCCTCGATCCCCCGGTAGACGAAGGGCGAAGGCGCCTCTTCGGCGTCTTGATCCGCCCACGTCTGCAGTGCGGTGTTGATCGTCAAGGTGATGGCCCCCGCAATGAGGAGGTTGCGCAGATCCGTGGGCTCGGTGCCCGTGCGCTCGGCAATCACCTCGGCCATGCGGTCGCGCTTGCCGTAGGCCTCTTCCAGCCAGCGCGCCCTGAGCGCGGGAGTCTCTTGGATGAGGGCCAGGAACGAGCGGACTCTGCTGGTGTCCTCCCACCCGGGGGCCATGGACTGCTCCACCGCCTCTCCCACCGCGACCTGCAGTGACTCTTCGGCCGGCCGATTGCGCAACGCGTCGAGGAACAGGTCCAGGCTGGTGGTGCCCAGCGCCACGACCAGGTCCTCTTTTGTCGGAAAGTACCGAAAGAACGTTCGCGGGGAGACATCCACCGCCGCCACAATGTCGTCGATCGTCGTGGCGGCGTAGCCCCGCTCGTAGAAGAGATCCGCCGCGGCCTCGGCGAGTTGTCGCTTCGTCCGTTCCTTCTTGCGCGCCGCCAACCCCTCCTTGGGCGGTTCCATCGTCAGTGAGGCTGTCGCCATGCCCATCTCCCCGTAATAACAGGATCTGCCGAACGGCTGATCATGCCGTATGGCAGGATCTGCCACAATCAAAGTATACGAGGGGGGCGTCCGGGGCAAACCGGGGAGATCGAGGCCCTACGGCTTCAGGAGGGACACAGCCGCTGCGTCGTGATCTGGCGATCGGCCAGGGAGCGTGGTTCGCGAAGGACTCTCAGTCCAGCGCGGCAGGCTGCTTTTCGGCGGTGCGATAGTCGCCGAACTTCGCATCGCGTTCGGTCAGGGCGCCGGTGAGCCCCTTCTCCTGAATTTCCGCGATGAATCGCTCCATTGTCTCGGTATGGATTCCGAGGGCACAGAGCTCGGTACCTAGACGTATGGCGGTCCGGATGCCCATGGTCTCCATGCCGCGGTGCACGATCCGTTTGTTGAGCTGGAGGACGTCGGACGGCAGCCTGGCGATGCGCTCCGCCACGGCCAGGACGTTCTCCTCCAGCGTGTCGATGGGAAACGCCTCATTGGCCCAACCGAGCCGGGCCGCCTCGGTGCCCGAGATCGAATCGCCGGTCAGCATCATCTTCATGGCCGTCCGCATGCCGAGGAACCAGGAATGAAAGTGCATGTCGGGAACGCCGAATCGGACGGCCGGATAACCCATTTGGGCATCCTCGGCAATGAAGACCAGGTCGCAGCACGTGGCGAGTTCACTCCCGCCGGCCAGGCAGTACCCGTGGACCTGTGCGATCACCGGCTTGGCGAGATCCCATATACCCATCCACCCGTCAGTGACGTGCCGCGGCCACGCACCTTCGCCGGCCGCAGTGAAATAAGGCAAGTCAAGGCCCTCATTGCCGTTCCCCAGGTCGTAGCCGGCGCTGAAGCTCTTGCCGTTTCCCCGGAGGATGGTCACGCGCACTTCAGGGTCTCGATCGTGATCCTGCAGCGCGCGCAAAATGTCGCCCCGCAAGGTGTGGTTGAGGGCGTTTCGCTTTTCCGGCCGGTTGAGCGAAATGCGTCGGACGCGAGGCTTGGGCTCGTCGACCTCAATGAGTGAATACGTCACAACCCCCACCATCCATTCTCGAGACGCAGCGTGCTGCATGGAGTGAACCAGCTTCGACCTTTATAGTGCAATTTCGTTTCAGGCGAGTTGGCGCAAACTGCCCGAACGCGTGGGCATCGACCACCGATTTGCGGACGCGGGAGACGCGGCGCCCCGTGCGCGAGCAGCTCAGGCGAGACCGCCGTGGCCGTCGGCTCGAACAGGCGGGCGATCCGGAGAAATACCCCGCGAGGGCCCGCGCCGCGTGGTGGCGGGGCGTCCATGTGCGAGGAAGGGCGGTGCCGGAAGGGGAGCGCCCGTCAGCTGGCGGGCCTGATTTCCCGCTGACCCCAGCCGGACGAACGTGTGTTCGTCTGCAGCTATTCTTGCAGTATGCAGCAGCTCTATCAGCCCTCTCTGCTCGACAGCGGGACCACAATCGGTGTCTCGCCGATCACCCCCGGGGAGGACCGGACGCTCCTCGCCGACGGCGCATGGGTCGAGCTTCGCCGCAACTGGGTCTCGGGCTCCGATCTGCTCTTCGACCACATCTCAGAAGTGGTTCCGTGGCGAGCTGAGAGGCGACGGATGTACGACCGGGTACTGGATGTCCCGAGGTTGGTCTCCTTCTACGACTATGGGCAGGAGCTCCCCGATCCCGCGCTGGGCACCATGAGAGCAGCCCTCAGCGAGGACTACCGGCCCGAGCTCGGAGAACCGTTCGTCACCGTCGGGCTCTGCCTGTACCGGGACGGCAACGACAGCGTGGCCTGGCACGGCGACACGATCGGTCGCGGCAGTACGGACGACACGCTGGTGGCGATCGTCTCCTTGGGCATGCCGAGAAGCTTCCTCCTGCGACCGCGCGGTGGCGGACGCTCGCTCCACTTCGAGCTCGGGAGAGGCGACCTTCTGGTGATGGGCGGCAGCTGCCAGCGAACGTGGGAGCATTGCGTGCCCAAGCGCTCACGCGCGGAGGGACAGCGGATGAGCATCCAGTTTCGCCCTGCCGGCGTGCGCTGACTCCGCCCAGGGTCGAGGCGGGCGCACCGAGTCCGCGCACGCGCTCGGCGCGTGCACTTGGTAGCTTGCAGCCGGGAAAAAAGCCCGAGAGCCCGTTGTCCGTCCCACTCCGACACCACGTCTCTTCCCTATGCCGGTGTCGGGGCCCAGGGCCCGGCGCGCATCGACAAGGAGATGAATAAATGAGCGAATCCGGCCAACCGAAGGGCCTGCCCAGCTGGGCCGACCAGATGAGGGCGCTCGAACAGGTCGGCGAGAACCTGATCGCCAAGTGGCGGCCGGATGGGGCGACCGAGACCGAGACCCAGGACATGAACAAGCTTGCCTTCTCGATTCTCGCCAGCGGTTACCTTTGCCGCGTCTACACGGACGCGCACCGGCCCGTCTTCATGCCGTTGTGGAATTACGCCATCAACCAAGGTGGGCCCGACCCCGATTACGTCTACTCGACGGCCGAGATCGACCCGCGGGGCGTCTACGAGATATCCGGCTACCGCGGCACGAGTCGCTTCGTGGAGATCACCCAGCAGAGTTTCGACATGATGCATCCGTCGGATATGGAGCAGGGCAGTCCGGTCCCGGCGATCAACGACCTCGACGACCTCGTGCACGACGAGAACGGCTACTTCAAGGTTGTGTTGAGCGCGACGCGACCGGCCGGCTACAGCGGAGACTGGTGGGAGCTGCACCCGGGTGCCCGCAGGCTCCTGATGCGCAAGTGCGCCTGCGACTGGGAGCGCGAGATCGACGCCCGGGTGGCCATAAGTCGGGTGGACGACGCGGGCGGCGACATGTCGCCCGAGGAGATCGCCCGCCGGTTCTCCGATATGGCCGCCTGGATCGAGGGGATGATCGGGTTCGACATGGCGCTGGTGCGGTACTACCGCGACCACCACGGGGTCAACACGATTTTGCGTTCCTCGAAAATCGACTCGATGGGCGGATTGCCCAAACAGGCGTATTACGACGGCATCCACGAGCTCGACGACGACGAAGCCTTGGTCCTGGAGACCGAGCTCCCGAAGGAGTGCCGCTACTGGCAGGCGCTCGTCGGGGACGACCGCTTCTGTACCGTGGACTGGGTGAACCGGCAGTCGAGCCTGAACGACTCGCAAGCCCACATCGACAACGACGGGAAGTTTCGCGCCGTCATCTCGCGCCTCGATCCCGGGGTGCCGAACTGGCTCGACAAGGCCGACTACCCCTGGGGGATCATTCAGATGCGTTGGAACCGGGCGAGCGACTATCCCGACCCGACCATCAAAAAGGTCCCACTGAGCGAGGTGCGCAACCACCTGCCAGAGGACACGCCCGTCGTCACGCCGGCCCAGCGTCGCGACGATCTGCGCCGCCGACGCGACAGCGCCCAACTACGGCGCATCTGGTAGCCCCGGCCCGGCCGGGTCCGGTCGGCGCGGCACCTCTTGCGGGCCTGCGGGTCAACGAGAGTGCAGCGTAGCCCTGCTCAACTCGCCGGCAACGGTGCCGGTCCGAGCCAGGGCATCGCCCGTGCACGACCAAATGGCGGACGATCCGGCCGTCCGGGTGTACCCACCCCCCGTGGGGCCGGCGAAGCTGGCGAAGGCGACGAACGCCCGGCAGCGCCGCGCGATCGATACGGCGCGTTCCTCCTGTTCATCCACCTCCTCAGGCAGGTGGACCAACCCGGCGCAGTAGGCGTGGATCTCCAACTCGGCCATCCGTTCGACGTGCTCTCGAACACCGGTGTCCTTGCAAATGCCCACGCCCATTCGCCAGCCATCGACTTCGAGCACCGTGGGCTCGTCACCGGGACAGAACCGGACGCATTCCTCTTCGCCCAGCCACTGTTTGCGGTAGAGGACGCGCACCCCGGTAGGGCTCACCACCAACATGGCGATGAAGGCCTGGTCTCGTAGACCGGCGACAGGCGCGCCCGCCAGAGCGATGGACCCGGTCTCTCCACACGCCCGCACAAGGGGTTCGAGGGCGGAGGTCTCGGGATCGACCATGGAGGCTTCGAGCTCATAGCCGGTCAGTGAGAGCTCGGGGAAAACGACGACACGAGAGCGCGCCTCGCGCACTGCCTCCGCGTGGATCGTCGCATTGACTCGCACGTCGTAGGGTACGCAGCGAGGTTGGGCCACGGCAATGCTCAGCGGAGGTCGCACGCCCCGATCCCATCGACCGTGGTCATGACGGCGTGGTGTAGCCATTTCGTGTGAGCAGGCGGACGGGATCGGTTCCGTCCCATTCCGCACACGTCCGGGAGATCGTTCCGAGCTGGCGCAGGAATTCAGGGGTCTCCTCGACGACCTCGGTGAAGAAACCGAAGTCGCGCACGGTGTCGAAGTAGGAAAGCCGGCTGCCATTGGCGACGATCTCGCTCGCCAGCTCGTAGCCCAACTGCACAAAGTGCGCCTTCTTGCCCTCATAATCGGGTGTGACGGTGCAGAGCTGATGAAAACCCGACTCGGCCTTGGCGAACAGGTCGCGAAACACGCTCGGTCGATCACAGCGCTGTTCGATCAGTTCGATCTGCACGGGTCCGGCCTGGGCGACGGCGATCTGCATGTCGAGAGCCGACTCCGTGCCCCGGTACGTGCAGGACACCTCCGTCGGGGGGAGCACGTGAAAGGGGCCGACACCGTGGACGCGGGCCCAGCGCGCCGCCGCAGAGAGGAGGTCGTCCACGACAAAGCCAAGCTGGAAGAAACGGAACTCGCCTTCGGGCCAGGGTTGCTGAAACAGGCGATGTTCCATCGGCGTCATCGGACGGTCTCCGTGCGTTCTCTTCGGCGGGTATGGTCGGGCGCACCCCGGGCCCGTGCAACTCTAGGGCGAAATGATGCCGGATCAGGCCGCTGGCGAGAGAAACTTTCCCTAGGTTCAGGCCGCTGGCAGGACGATGGTGCTGCTGCCGTCGCCGTTCGGGGTTACCAAGCAGCCGAGAGCTCG
>Ga0182030_10014271_pt1 | contig 15701 bp, 12 predicted proteins | sample 812S3MmetaG_FD_121299 | JGI IMG/M metagenome (GOLD analysis project Ga0182030, IMG submission 121299) | Permafrost microbial communities from Stordalen Mire, Sweden - 812S3M metaG (Illumina Assembly) | ecosystem: Environmental > Terrestrial > Soil > Wetlands > Permafrost | place: Sweden...
CGGGCGACGCGGGCTTCGTCGGCGTGGACGCGGCCCTTCAGCCGCAACGGCGCCACCACCTGCGGCACCATCGCCTTGTAGCGATCTTTACGGATTCCCATCTCGACCTTGTGGGCAAAGTCGATGCCCTCGATCTTCTCCAGAAAGCCGTGAACGAAATGCTGGCGGGCCTGCTCGCCCTCGGTGACGATGTCGATGCCGGCATCTTCCTGCAGCTTCAGCGCCAGCAAGGTGGCGTCGCGCTTGGCGCGCGCCAGCTCGTCGCCCTTGGATTTCCAGGGCGCCCACAGCGTGTTGGGTTCGGCCAGCCATTCCGGCTTCGGCAGCGAGCCGGCGATCGTGGTTGGAAACAGCATGTGGACGTATCCCCGAGGTTTCTTGATTGGATGCGTCTATCTGCCATGTCCCGGGCGTGGCGTACATGGCGTTAGAGCGGGGTGGAATGCGCCGAAAGCAGGGGGTAGGATTGTGGCGGCTCTCTCAGGATCGTCCCATGATCGACCTTCACTATGCGCCGACGCCGAATGGGTGGAAAATCTCGATCATGCTGGAGGAGACAGGTCTTCCCTACACAGTGTTTCCGATCGACATCCGGGCCGGCGACCAGTTCAAGCCGGAATTCCTGGCGATCAGTCCGAACAATCGCATTCCGGCGATCGTCGATCGTGCGCCCGCCGATGGCGGTGGGCCGTTTTCGGTGTTCGAGACCGGTGCGATCCTGATTTATCTCGCCGACAAGACCGGCCGGTTTCTCCCCAGCGACCTGCGCGGCCGGTCCAATGTCACGCAATGGCTGATGTGGCAGATGAGCGGGCTCGGCCCGATGCTCGGCCAGCACGGGCATTTCGCGCTCTATGCGCAGGAGAAAATTCCCTACGCCATCGAGCGCTATCGCGACGAGGCAGCCCGGCTTTACCGCGTGCTCGATACTCAACTTGGCAGGACCGGGAGCTACGTCGCGGGCGACTATTCGATTGCCGACATCGCCTGCTTTCCATGGACCATGACGCACAAGGCGCAAGGGTTTACGCTCGACGATTATCCGAACGTCAAGCGCTGGTATGCCGAGGTCCGCGCGCGGCCGAAGGTGCAGGCCGGGCTCGCGATCGGCAAATTCGAGAAAAAGCCGTTCGACGACGAGGCGCGCAGGAACATGTTCGGGCAAGCCGCAAAGGAGCTGGCGGGACGCAACTAAAAGCCGTCATTGCGAGGAGCGCAGCGACGAAGCAATCCACTCTTTTTGTTTGCATATGGATTGCTTCGCTTCGCTCGCAATGACGAAGAGAGCGATCTGCCAATGAAAACCGCATCCATCACAGAGACAGACAAAGGAAACGCAACCATGATCGAATTCTTCTTCGACTGCTCCAGTCCCTGGACCTATCTCGCCTTCCACAACATCCAGCCGCTGGCGAAGGAATTCGGCGCCGAGATTTCCTGGCGGCCGATCCTGGTCGGCGGCATCTTCAACACCGTCAATCCCAGCGTCTACGCATCCCGCGAGACGCCGGTGCCGCTGAAAGCCCGCTACATGAAAAAGGACCTCGCGGATTGGGCGCGCTCGGCGGGACTGGCGATCAAGATGCCGCCGACGGTGTTCCCGGCGAACAGCGTCAAGGCGATGCGCGGCTGCATCTGGCTCGACAAGGAGATGGTGCCGTTCGCGCGCGCGGTTTTCGAAGCCTATTGGGGCGGCGACCGGGACATTTCGCAGGATGCGGTGCTGACCGAGATCTGCAAGAGCGTCGGCGTCGATCCGCAAAAATTCTTCTCAGGGATCGGCGAGCAGGCGGTCAAGGATCAGCTCAAGGCCAATACGGATGAAGTCATGGCGCGCGGCGGGTTCGGTTCGCCGACCATTTTCGTCGACAAGACCGACATGTATTTCGGCAACGACCGGATGCCGCTGGTCCGCGAGGCGTTGCAGCGCCGCAAGACCCATGCAGCGTCGAGCGCGGCCTGATGCCGAAGGCGGTCGTCTGCCGTGAACTCGGTCCGCCCGAGCGTTTGCGTCTCGAAACCTTCGCCTCCGTGCCGCTGACGCAGGGCCAGGTGCGTGTGGCGATTCACGCCGCCGGGATCAACTTTCCCGACATATTGATGGCGGCCGGCGAGTACCAGCTCAAGCCGCCATTGCCGTTCACGCCGGGAATGGAAGCCGCGGGCGAGGTGACCGAGGTCGACGGCGCGGCGCGCGGCGTCGCCGTCGGCGACAAGGTCATCGCCAAGCTGAGGCATGGCGCCTACGCCGACGAGGCCGTGGTCGCGCCGTCGCAACTGACGCCGTTGCCATCGACCTTCGACTACGCCGAGGGTGCGACGTTTCTCGCCGCGCACGGCACGGCATATTACGCGCTGATCGATCGCGGCCAGGTTCAGCCCGGCGAGGTGCTGCTGGTGCATGGCGCCGGCGGCGGGGTCGGCCTTGCCGCGGTCGAGATCGGAAAAATGCTCGGCGCCACCGTGATCGCGGCGGCCTCATCGGAGGAAAAGCTCGCCGTCGCGCAGGCGCGCGGCGCCGATCATCTGGTGCTTTACGGGCGCGAGCCGTTTCGCGATGCGGTCAAGCGCATCACCGACGGGCGCGGCGCCGACGTGGTGTTCGATCCTGTCGGCGGCGAGATCTTCGAGGACAGCATGCGCTGCATCGCCTGGGGCGCGCGTCTTCTCGTCATCGGTTTCACCGGCGGCATCGGGCTCGCCCGCACCAATGTGTTGCTGATCAAGGGCGCCAGCGTGCTCGGCGTCCGCGCCGGCGAGGCGGTGCGGAAAAACCCGGCGCTCGGCGTCGTGCGCCTGAAGGCGCTCAACCAGTGGGCGGAGGCCGGGCGCATCCGGCCGAACATCTCGCACCGGCTGCCGCTCGAGAATTATGCCGAAGCGATGCGGCTTCTGATCGACCGCAAGGCGATCGGGCGGGTGGCGCTGATGACAAAACCGTAGGGTGGGTTAGCGAAGCGAACCCACCATTGCGACAATGGAAGAAAAGCGGTGGGTTACGCTTCGCTAACCCAACCTACGATTCCTCACTCATACGCCCGCTCTTCCCACCACGGGAAATAATCCGGCATGTCGGCCGACACCTTGTTCTTGAATTCGGCGGGACGCTTTTCCAGGAACGACACCACGCCTTCCTTGACGTCGTCGGAGCGGCCGCGCGCATAGATGCCGCGGCTGTCGACCTTGTGCGCTTCCATCGGATCGTCGGCGCCCAGCATACGCCACATCATCTGCCGGATCAGCGCCAGCGACACCGGGGCGGTTTTCGCGGCGATTTCGCGGGCCAGCGCGCGCGCGGCCGGCAACAGCTCGTCCGCCGGCACCACCTTGCTGACGAGGCGGCCGGCCAGCGCCTCCTGTGCCGGAAATACCCGCCCCGTGTAGCACCACTCCAGTGCCTGCGCGATGCCGACGATGCGCGGCAGAAACCAGCTCGATGCCGCTTCCGGCACGATGCCGCGCTGCGAGAACACGAAGCCGAAGCGGGCATTCTCCGAGGCGATGCGGATGTCCATCGCCAGCTGCATGGTGACCCCGATGCCGACCGCCGGGCCGTTCACCGCCGCGATCACCGGCTTTAAGCATTTGAAGATGCGCAGCGTCACCTGTCCGCCGCCGTCGCGCACATTGGGATCGCTGTAGTCGACGCTGCCATTGGCGAGCCGCTTCACCGGCCCGCGGCGGGCGTCGCGATCGAAGGTGTCGGCGCCGGAGGAAAGATCGGCGCCGGCGCAGAACCCGCGCCCGGCGCCGGTGACGATGATGACGCGGATGTTGTCGTCGCGGTCGGCCTGGTCGAAGGCGTCGATCAATTCGGTCTGCATCGCGGCGTTGAAGGCGTTGAGCTTGTCGGGCCGGTTCAGGGTGATGGTCAGGATCTGCTCGGCAACCTCGTATTTGATCGTCTCATACGCCATCGGGGCTTCCTCTGTGGTGTTGTTCTTACGATTTTCTAACTTGTCATTCCGCGCCTGCGCCAAGAGGGCGCATCCCGGAATGAGGAATGAAACTAGTTCGGCGGCTTAGGCCACGGTTTTTGCGGGTCGCGCATCGACTCGAATGCCTTCGCCATGCCGAGCACCCCGAGATCGTCGAAGCGGCGGCCGATAATCTGCACGCCGATCGGAAATCCGCTGACATCATAGCCGCCGTTGATCGAGGCCGCCGGATTTTCCGACATGTTCCAGGGCACGGTGTAGCAGATGTGCTCGAACGGCCGGTCGGGATCGTTGATCGGGGCGGCGAGCTCGGCGGCGAAATTCACCACCGGCGACACCGGCGAAATCACATAGTCGATATCGGCGAACAGCCTGGCCGCGGCGGCGCGGATCGCCATGGTGGCGTTGAAGCCCCTGACCACGTCGACGCCCGACAGCCTGGCGCCGGCTTCCGCCCATCTGGTGATATAGGGCAGCGCCTTGGCGCGGTCGCTCGCGGGCAGTTTGGAAAGATCGTCCCACATCCGCGCGCGCCAGAAATGGTCGAGGCCGTCGAGCATTTCGCGCGTCAATATGCCGGCTGTTTCGGTGACGATGGCGCCGGCGGCCGCGAACGCCCGCGCGGCCTTCACCGCCACGTCGCGCACCTCCGGCTCCAGCGCCTGGCCGACGCCAGGGTCGAGCATCAGGCCGATGCGCAGTTTGCGCACGGGTTTATCGAGCGCCTTCCAGTTGATGTCGTTCGGCGGCAGGCTCATGCCGTCGCGGCGATCGGGCTTCGACAGCACGCTCATCATCAGGGCCGCGTCATCGACGGTGCGGGTCATCGGTCCGGCGACGCGGCCGACATAGGGCGGATCGACCGGAATTCGTCCCAGGCTGGGCTTTAGCGCGACCAGGCCGCACCAGCACGCCGGCAACCGCACCGAGCCGCCGATGTCGGTGCCGAGATGCAGCGGGCCGTAGCCGGCGGCAGCGGCCGCGCCCGCGCCGGAACTGGAGCCGCCGGGGTTCTTGGCGAGATCCCAGGGATTGCGGGTGAGGGGATGAAAGCTCGACAGGCCCGACGACAGCATGCCGTAATCCGGCATGGTGGTTTTGGAAAAAATCACCGCACCCGCTTCGCGCAAGCGTGCCGCCGGCGGTGCATCCACCGCAGCCGGTGCCAGCGGCGTGGTGGCCGCACCCAGCGGCACCGGGACGCCCTTGGTGGCGATGTTTTCCTTGATCGTCGTCGGCACCCCGTCGAGCGGGCCGATCGGCTGGCCCTGCTGCCAGCGTTCGCTTGACGCTTTCGCCGTGGCGCGGGCGCCCTCCGGATCGAACGCATACAGCGCCTTGATGTGGGGCTCCCACACCGCGATATGCGCCAGCACGTCCTCCAGCACCTCGGACGGCGAAAACTGCCGGGCCCGAAAGCCCGCGATCAGGTCGACGGCGCTGAGATCGTGCAGCGAGGTGATAGCTTCTTCCGGTGCGGTTTCCGGCGATGTCGATTTATGCATGGGCGGCCACCGGCAACCGGGTTTCGACGATGCGCGCGAACATGCTGGCACCGATCGGCAGGATCTTGTCGTCCAGGGTGTAGCCGGGATTGTGCACCGGCACCGAGCCGTCATGGCCAAGCCAGAAATAGGCCCCGGGCACCGCGTGCAGCATGTCGGCGAAATCCTCACTGCCCATCTTCGGCTGCGACCGGGTGATGACCTTGGCGGGATCGACCACGCTGCGCGCCACCTCCGCGACCACGGCGGACTGTTCTTCCTGATTCACCAGCACGCTGAAGATGTCGCGGATGTCGACCGTGATCTCGACCTGGAATGCGCTGGCAATGCCGGCGCAGATCGTGCGCATCCGCTCGCGGATCAGCGCGCGCACCTGATCGGAGAAGGCGCGGACGGTGCCGGCCAGTTTCGCCTCGCCGGGAATCACATTGTAGGCGGACCCGGCGTGGATCTGCGTGATCGACAGCACCGCCGATTTCAGCGGATCGACGTTGCGGCTGACGATGGTCTGCAATGCCTGTCCGACTGTCATCGCGATCACGACCGGGTCCTTTGAGCGCTCCGGCATGGCGCCATGCGCGCCATAGCCGTTGATGGTGATGTCGAAGAAGTCGGCGCCGGCCATCGCTGGCCCCGGAAGGATCGCCAGTTCGCCGTGATTGAGATCGGGCGCGTTGTGCAGGCCGTAGACTTCGTCGCAGGGAAACTTCTCGAACAGGCCGTCCCTGATCATGGCGCGCGCGCCGCCGAGGCCTTCTTCCGCCGGCTGGAAGATGAAATGCACGGTGCCATCGAAATTCCGGGTCTCGGCGAGGTAGCGCGCGGTGCCGAGCAGCATGGTGGTATGGCCGTCATGGCCGCAGCCGTGGAAGCGGCCCGGAATGGTCGAGCGCCATTTCAGGTTGGTATTCTCTTCCATCGGCAGCGCATCCATGTCGGCGCGCAGGCCGATACGCCCAGTGCCGCTGCCCTTGCCCTTGAGCACGCCGACGACGCCGGTGCCGCCCAACCCGCGATGCACGTCGATGCCCCATTGCGCCAGTTTGTCGGCAACGATCCCGGAGGTGCGGACTTCTTCGAAGCCGATCTCGGGATGGGCGTGCAGATCCCTGCGGATCGCGGTGAGTTCGTCGGCAAAGCCTTCGATGCGGTCGATGGTGGGCATGTCTGTTATCCGGTTGCAGAAGATGTTGAACGCGATTTGGTTTCGGGAATGAAGGCGGGACCGTTCGGCTTGATACGCAAGCCCGCGCGCAGCCGCGTCCATGGTAACGCCGCGGGATCGGCCGGCATCGCGCCGGGTGCGGCGCAAATGATCAGCTTTTCTGCGATCGGTTCGAAATCGGCGCGGAAATGCACCGAGCTTTTATTGACGAGAATGGATTGCTCCGTGGGCTCGATGCCGACGTAGCGATACATCGACTGGTCCGCGAGCTGCGCCCGATGCGAGCTCACGACCACGCGCACATCGGCGATCCGCAAACACGCCGACGGTCCCATGTCCATGTCGCGGCCGCCATAATAGGCACCGGGCGCCACGAATTTTCCGTCGGACAAATTTTCGACGACGAAGCTCTCTTTGTACGGCGCATCACCGGGGATGCCCGACTTGCCGCCGAGCGCAAGCGTGACGGTGGCGCCGACGCCGGCGGCATGCGCGGCCCTGGCGGAGGCCGGATCGTAGATCACGCCGATCGCGGCCTTGGCGGCGTTGTTGCGGACCAGCGCGCGCAGCATGCCGGTGGTGTCGGAATCGCCGCCGGCGCCCGGATTGTCCTGGGTGTCGGCGATGACAATCGGCTTGCTCGCGCGTGTTGCGAGTTCGATCGCGTGGCGCACGCCTTCGTCGGGCGTATAGATGCGGCCGTCAAAATCGCTTTCATGGCCGATCACGAGGCTTGCCATTTCGTCCGCCGCCGCATCGGCATCGGCCTGCGTCTTGCCGTAGGCGAACACGCTCGGCCCGCAGTCGAAAAAGTCCGCCGCCGGAAAACCCGGTGCGAAAGACAGCGTCGGCACCGCGTCACGCTCCAGCGCCGCCAGCTTGCGATAGATGCTTTTGCAGGGCTGGTCGCCGGTGCATTGCCAGCTGATCGGAATCAGGAACGGCAATTGCCGGAATGCTTTCGCCAGCCGCTGTTTCGTGCGCAACAACATGGCGAGATGACGGGCCGCGGCACGGCCGGTGTCGGCCATGTCGATGTGGGGATAGGTGCGGTAGGCGATCAGCGCGTCGGCATGTTCGACCATCTGCGGCGTTACATTGGCGTGCAGGTCGAGGCTAACCACCAAAGGCAGGTCCGTGCCGATCACCCGGCGGACACGCGCGAGAACTTCGCCTTCGCCGTCGTCGAGATGTTCCGTCACCATGGCGCCATGCAAATCGAGATAGACCGCATCCAGCGGCCCTGCCGCCTTGATGCCATCGACCATCACCTTGACGATGCGCTCGAACGCGTCCTTGGTGACATGCGCGGACGGACTGGCGGCGCAGGAGACGGTCGGGACCAACTCCCAGCCATCGGCTTCCGCCTGTTCGACAAAGCCCGCCAGTCCGACATTGATGTTGCGCATGGTCTTGAGCACGTCGGCACCGATCGTCATCGCCGGCCAGCCGCCGCCATGCACAAAATCGTCATATCCCGCCTTGGTCGGCGCGAAGGTGTTGGTCTCGTGCAGAAAGCCGCCAACGGCGATACGGGTCATATATCGATCTCAGGCAAGGATGGATTTGACGTTAGACTCGTCATTGCGAGGAGCGCAAGCGACGAAGCAATCCAGTTTTGCATGCCCGCAAGGCAGCCTGGATTGCTTCGCGGAGCCTGTCATCGGGCACGCAGTCGCCCGACCGGTTGGCTTGCAATGACGGCGGATTTACGTCGCGGCGGCGCCCGCAGCAACTGGCCGGAAGTTGGCAAAATCCCACCCCCGTCCGGGGGCGGCGTCAAGCAGCGCCCGGGTATAGGCAACTTGCGGATTTGTCAGGACTCGCGCCGCCGGGCCCTGTTCGACGATGCGGCCGTGCTGCATGACCGCGACGTGGTCGCAGATTTGCGCGGCGACGCGCAGGTCGTGGGTGATGAACAACAGCGCGATGCCGAGCCGGGTCTGGATTTGGTCGAGCAGCTCCAGCACTTGCGCCTGTACCGAAACGTCCAGCGCCGAGACCGCCTCATCCGCCACCAGCACGTCGGGATCGAGCGCCAGCGCGCGGGCGATGGCGATACGCTGGCGCTGGCCGCCGGAGAATTGATGCGGATAGCGCGAGATGGCGTCGACCGGCAGATCGACCAGTTCGAGCAGTTCGCGGGCTTTCGCCAGCGCGTCGGCATGCGGCATGCCGTAGTTGATCGGACCTTCGGCGATGGTTTCGCCGACGGTGACGCGCGGATTGAGCGAACGATAGGGGTCCTGGAAAATGATCTGGATGCGCTTGCGGTGCGGTTGCAGCAGCCGGGGCGACAGCTCCGAGATTTCGCGGCCTACGAGGCGAATGCCGCCGGAGGTCGGGTCGATCAGCCGGACGATGCAGCGTGCCACAGTGGATTTGCCGGAGCCGCTTTCGCCGACGATGCCGAGTGTGCGGCCCTTGCGAAGGGTCAGCGTGACGTCCTGGGCCGCGACCACTTCGCGCACGCTTCCGAAGAACGAACGCTCGCGATAGACCTTGCCGAGTTCGTTGGCCTCCAGCACCACCGGCTCTGACGACTCCGCGCGCGGCGCCCGCGGCACCAGGCTCGGCACCGCCGAGAGCAGGTTGCGGGTGTACTCCATCGTCGGCGCGCGCAGGATCGAATCAAGCGCCCCGGTCTCGACCAGCCGGCCGTGCCGCATCACCGCGACGCGATCGGCGATCTCGGCGACCACGCCCATGTCGTGGGTGATGAAGAGCACGGCGGTGCCGTGATCCCGTTGCAGGTCGCGGATCAGGGTCAGGATCTGTTTCTGCGTGGTGACGTCGAGCGCCGTGGTTGGCTCGTCGGCGATCAGCAGTTTCGGTTCCAGCACCAGCGCCATCGCGATCATGATGCGCTGGCGCTGGCCGCCGGAGAGGCGATGCGGGTAGGAGGCGAAAATGCGTTCGACCTCGGGCAGCCGCACCTGCTGCATCATCGCCAGAATCCGCCGGCGCCGCGCCCGCGCATCGAGGTCGGTGTGGACCCGGAGCACCTCGTCGATCTGGCGGCCGACCGGCACCACCGGATTGAGCGCGGTCATCGGCTCCTGAAAGATCATTGCCATGGTGGTGGCGCGCAACTGCCGCAGCCGCCGGTCGCTGGCGCCAAGAAGTTCCTCGCCGACCAGCTTGATGCTGCCGCCGGAAGGTGTCAGCGAGCCCTTTTGCAGCAATCCCATCACGCTGAGCGACGTGACTGATTTTCCCGATCCGCTTTCGCCGACCAGACACAGGGTTTCGCCCTCGCGCACTTGCAGCGAGACGCCGTCGACGACCCGCTCATTGCGGGGATCCTTGCCGAGGCCGACGCTGAGGTTGTCGATATCGAGAATGATATTTGTCACGTCAGCGTGCTCCGCCGTCATGGTGAGGAGCGCGCTTCTTGGCGCGCGTCTCGAACCATGATGCCGAAACAACCATCCTTCGAGACGCGGCGAAGACGCCGCTCCTCGGGATGACGCCGGGAATGCTGCTTCGCTCGCGGAGCCTGTCAGCGGGCGGCGCTTCGCGCCGACCCGTTGGCTCGCAATGACGGTATAACGAACTCACTTGCCGCCCTCCCGCTGCTTCAGGCGGGGATCGAGCGCGTCGCGGGCGGCGTCGCCGATCAGATTGATGCTGAGGATCGCGATCGAAAGCACCAAGCCCGGCCAGAAGATCAGCGACGGCTTGATCTGGAAAAAAGCGCGGCCCTCGGCCATGATATTGCCCCAGGTCGGCGTTTCCGGATTGATGCCGGTGCCGAGGAACGACAGAATCGCCTCGGTGAGAATGGCGGAAGCGCACACATAAGTGCCTTGCACGATCAACGGGGCGATGGTGTTCGGCATCAAATGCCGCCACATAATCTTCGGCAGGCTGGAGCCGACGGAAATTGCTGCTTCCACATAGGGCTCCTCGCGCGCCGAGAGCACCACCGAGCGCACCAGCCGCGCCACCCGCGGAATTTCCGGGATCGTGATGGCGACTAGAACCGTCATCACGCTCGCGCCCGACAGCGAGACCACCGCAATGGCAAGCAGGATGCTCGGGATCGCCATCAACCCGTCCATCACCCGCATCATGATGGCGTCGATCCATTTGAAGAAACCGGAGACGAGGCCGATCACAAGTCCGACGCCGATGCTGAAGATCGCGGCGCCGATGCCGATCAAGAGCGAGACCCGTCCGCCGTAGAGAATCCGCGACAGCACGTCGCGGCCGTAGCTGTCGGTGCCAAGCAGGAACTGCGCGCTAGCGGGCCGCAGCCGTTGCGCCGGCGCCAGCAGCAGCGGATTGTGCGGCGAAAGCCAGGGCGCCAGGATGGCAGAGGCGATCACCAGCGCCAGGCAGATCGTGGCGGCGGCGATGATCGGCGTCGCCGTGAGGAATCCAAGCTGCGGCCGCAGCGGCGCGGTAATCGGGATCGACGGTTCTGGCAGGGTTTCGATCGCCATCGGCAGCCTACCTCAGTAACGGATTCTGGGATCGAGCACGGTGTAGGCGACGTCGATCAGAAGATTGACCGCGACATAGATCATGGATGTCAGGAGGATCATGGCCTGGATCACCGGATAGTCGCGCGCCAGCACGGCATCGACGGTGAGTCGTCCGATGCCCGGCAGGTTGAACACGCTCTCGGTGACCACGACGCCGGAAATCAGCAGCGCAAAACCGCTGCCGATCACGGTGACAACCGGTACGGCGGCGTTGCGCAGCGCGTGGCGCAGCAGCACGCCGCTTTCGCTGATGCCCTTGGCGCGCGCGGTGCGCACATAATCCTCGCCCAGCACATCCAGCATCGCCGCACGGGTCATGCGGGCGATCAGTGCGACATAGATGAATGACAGCGCGACAGTCGGCAGGATGATGCGCTCGAGAAACGGCCCGAAACCCTTGGTGATGCTGCGAAAGCCCTGCACCGGCAGCCAGTGCAGGTCGATGGCGAAGATCTGGATCAGCACATAGCCGATCACGAATACCGGGACCGAGAAGCCGATCACCGACAGCCCCATCACGAAGCGGTCGATCCAGGTGCCGTGTTTCCACGCCGCGATCACGCCGAGCGGCACCGCGATAACGATGGAGAGGATGATGGTCGACAGCGCGACGCTGATCGACGGCTCGACGCGCTGGCTGATCATTTGCAGCACCGGCACATTCGAAATCAGCGACACGCCGAGATCGCCATGCAGCAGCTTGCCGATCCAGCTGAAAAACTGGACGTAGAGCGGTTCGTTCAATCCGAGCGAGCTGCGGATGCGCTCAAGCTGTTCGGGCGTCGCATTGTCGCCGGCCAGGATGGCGGCGGGATCGCCCGGGGTGAGCCGCAACAGCAGAAACACGAACAGCGCCACCACGCCCATCACGGGAATGGCGGCGAGGATGCGACGGATCAGATAACCGAGCATCAGGCGTACCCACTGCGGCGTTGCTGCGAAGGCAGGACGGAGGGCGATTTAGGGACGTTGCGGAAATGCATCATGACACCAGTCTCGTACCCTGCCGCCCTAACGCAAGGTTTAGCAAATCCTGTGCCATCGGCGGCGCGACCTGGGTGGCCAAAGTGATCCGTTCTAACGTCGATACCGTCACCCCCGTGCAACAGCTTCGCCGTCGTCCTGAGGTGCGCGCTGTTGCGCGCCTCGAAGGATGAGTGTCGCGTGTCGCCCATCCTTCGAGACGCGGCCAAGCGGCCGCTCCTCAGGATGACGTCATTTCTTCATTCCAGCGTCGCCAGCAATCCGGCCATCAGGCGGCCGCGCTCGGCGAGGCTGTCGATTTCGATGTGTTCGTTGAGCGTGTGCGCGTCGGCGCCCCGAACGCCCAACCCGTCGAGCGTCGGGATTCCCATCGCGCCGGTAAAATTGCCGTCGGAGCCGCCACCGGCGCTGCCGTGCGGAAGCTCAAGGCCCATCCCTTTCGCCACGCCGCGCGCCGTTTCATACAGCGCTATGGTTCCTGCATCCGGCTCCCACACCGGTCGGGTCACGCCCCGCGTAACCTTGAACGTCACGTCGTTGGCGGTTCCGGAAAGCGCCAGCATGCGCTCGACGCCGCGATCGAGATCGGCCTGACGCTTCGCCATGCTCAGCGCTTCGCCCGAACAGGTGGTGGCGACGCAATTGACCCATCGGCCGCCATGCACGATGCCGACGCTGAAGGTGCAGTCCGCTGTCGTCATGCCGTCGATGGCGATGATCTGTCGCGCCATCTCGCGAATGGCCGAGCGGCCCGAGGACAGCGTGGCGCCGGCATGGCTCGGTTTGCCTGTTGCTTCGAGGTTGAATCGCGCGATCGCGTAACGCCCGGTGACGACGCCATTGTCGGGGCGGCCGGGCTCCGGCACCAGTACGTATTTGTTGCGCGCGGCCTCCGCCTCGATGAGGTCGCGCGTCGAGGGCGTTCCGACTTCCTCGTCGGGGGTGAACAACACCGTGATCGGCAGCGGCGTCGTGATCGCGGCGCGCGCTAACTGCCGGATCGCTTCCAGCGTCAGGTAATTGCCGCCCTTCATGTCGAAGATGCCGGGGCCGAAGCATTTGTTGCCCTCGCGGCGCCACGCCAGTTTCTCCAGCGTGCCTACGGGGTGAACGGTATCGAGGTGGCCCGCGATCAGAATTCCGGGCTCGCGTTGCTTTGGGTGCGGAAAGCGCGCGCGGACGCAGCCGCCAAAACCTTGCCGTCCGGCGATGCGTTCGATCGAGGCGCCCATGATCGCCATCTCGCGCGCGGCCAGATCGAGCATGCGATTGACGGCATGTGCGTCCCAGGTCGGGCTTTCGCATTCCACCCAGCCGCGCAGGCCCTGCAGCATGGCTTCGGAATCGAACGGAAGGTTGGCAAGGTTCATTGCAATTCTCTGATGGTCTTCTCTCGCATAGTCTTTCGGGGCGGGATCGTCTGGCGATGCGCATGTGTGTTTGCAGACGCTTACCGGAAGCATCGGCGATAATCTTGTAAAGTCAAACCTGCGCGCGTGCTTAGGTCTATTCGCCGTGCTGCAATGAACCAAAACCGGATTGACGCGTCACGTGCTTGGTGCAAGTCTCAAATCAAGTCTCAAATGTCGAAGATTTACAGCGTGTTATGCGCCTAAATAACGGACCGCATGCATAAGGAATCACCGGCCTTTGATCAGTTTCACGTCAGGAGTGAGCGAATGTTCCCGATCTCGCGCTGGAAGCGTTTCGCGATGTTGCCGGCCGTGGCGCTGGCGACGGCGTTGGCACTGCCCTCGCTGGCCGACGCCAAGACCATCACCGCGGTGATGCATTCCGATTTGCGCGTGATCGATCCGGGCATGACGACGGCGTACATCACGCGCGATCACGGCTATATGGTCTATGACACGCTGCTGGCGACGGACTCCAGTTTCAAGATCCAGCCGCAGATGGCGGACTGGAAGGTCTCCGACGACAAGCTCACCTACACCTTTACGCTGCGCGACGGCCTTAAATGGCACGACGGCGCGCCGGTCACGGCCGAGGATTGCGTGGCGTCGTTGAAGCGCTGGGGCAAGACCGACGGCATGGGCCAGAAGCTGATGGATTTCACCGCGAGCCTCGAGGCGACGGATGCGAAGACCATCACGCTCAAACTGAAAGAACCCTACGGCCTGGTTTTGGAGTCGATCGGAAAGCCGTCGTCGCTGGTGCCGTTCATGATGCCAAAGCGATTGGCGGAGACGCCGCCTGGCACGCCGATACCGGAGCAGATCGGCTCCGGTCCCTTCAAATTCGTGAAGGCCGAATTCCAGCCCGGCGTGAAGGTGATCTATGAGAAGAACACCGACTATGTGCCGCGCAAGGAACCGCCGAGCTGGACTTCCGGGGCTAAGGTGGTGAAGGTCGATCGCGTCGAATGGATCACGATGGCGGATGCCCAGACCGCGGTGAACGCGCTGCAATCCGGCGACATCGATTTCCTCGAGGCTCCGTCGTTCGATATTCTCCCGGTACTGGCTGCCAACCCGGAGTTGAAGATCGAAACCCTGAACAAGCTCGGCTACCAGACGCTCGGGCGAATGAATTTCCTCTTTCCGCCGTTCGACAACGTAAAGGTTCGGCGCGCGGCGTTGCTCGCGATGAACCAGAAGGACGTTCTGGACGCGCTGGTCGTCAACCCCGAATATTACAAGATCTGCGGAGCGGTTTTCGTCTGCGGTACGCCGCTGGCCACCGATGTCGGCTCGGAATCGCTGGTCAAGGGCAACGGCATGGCGGACGCGAAAAAGCTGCTCAGCGAATCCGGCTATGACGGCACGCCCGTCGTATTGATGGCGCCCGGCGATGTCGGCGCGCTGAAGCCGCAGCCGATCGTCGCGGCGCAGCTGTTGCGCGAAGCCGGCTTCAAGGTGGATGTGCAGGCCACCGACTGGCAGACCGTGGTGCAGCGCCGCGCCACCCAGAAGCCGCCGAAGGAGGGCGGCTGGAACATGTTCTTCACCAACTGGGTCGGCGCCGACGTGGTGAACCCGGTCGTCAATGTCTCGATCAGCGGCAGAGGCAAGGTGGGCGGCTGGTTCGGCTGGCCGGAAGACGCCAAGATGGAAGCGATGCGCGATGCCTTCGCGCGTTCCTCCTCGCCCGAGGAGCAGAAGAAGATCGCCGCCGACATCCAGAAGGAAGTCTATGACCAGGTGATCTATATCCCGCTCGGGCAATATTTCGCGCCGAGCGCATGGCGGAAATCGCTGACCGGCGTGCTCGACGGCCCGGCGACACCGCTATTCTGGAATGTCGAAAAGTCGGAGTGAGGCTAAGCGATCAACAGTGACTGCTGCGGGGCAATTCCAGCCCGTCGTTCGAAAGCGGTGAACCGCTTTGCGGAGACGGGCGCGGCGGTAAACGCGAATCCTTGAGGTTTTCAAGTTCGGGTGCCGCAAGCCGATCGGAACGCTGTTCGCTGGCCATGTCGCATTGCTCCATTGCTGCGGGACAACAATCTGGAGGCGGTGAAGTTCCGGCGGACCTCATCGGGGTCCCTGAACGGGCCGCATTGGATCGTGATTTGTTGGAGCGCCGTTGCAGATGATTTCCGACGCGAAGCCGCTCGCGGCCAATGGTGCGGGCGGTGGGACTCGAACCCACACGACGTTGC
>Ga0182030_10014272_pt1 | contig 15700 bp, 21 predicted proteins | sample 812S3MmetaG_FD_121299 | JGI IMG/M metagenome (GOLD analysis project Ga0182030, IMG submission 121299) | Permafrost microbial communities from Stordalen Mire, Sweden - 812S3M metaG (Illumina Assembly) | ecosystem: Environmental > Terrestrial > Soil > Wetlands > Permafrost | place: Sweden...
GACGAAATTTTTGCGCGCCAGGTCTGGGGCCTCGCGGAAAAAGGCGATGTGCTCATCGGCATTACCACGAGCGGCAAATCAAAAAATATTCTGCGCGCGCTTGAAGAAGCCAAGCGCAAGGGCGTCGAGAGCATCGCGATTCTAGGTCGTGACGGTGGCTATACCAAAGGCGTGGCGACGATTGATTTGATCGTGCCCGGCACCTCAACTGCGCGGATTCAGGAAGGCCAAAAAGTTTTATATCACGCCCTTTGCGACATGGTGGAAGAGAAGCTGCCCAAAGCATAAGCTGAAGCTTCAGTGCAGCCAGGTGAATATTATAATCTGGCCAACGACGATGGTAAGGATGCCGGCCCACAAAATAGTTCCAATCGCCGCGCAGACCACGCCCCAAATCCGATAGGGGCGCGCCGCATTCCAAAATTGTTTTTCCGTCACCCGAATGCGTCCGGAAATCCACAGCGCTGCTAGGCCGAACGGCAGGCCGATCATCGGAATTAAGGCAAGCACGCCGAAGATGAAACAGCGGATGGAACCTTTCATCATCTTGATTTTGGCGGCCGGAATGTCGTTCATTTGATTTCCACGGTGGCGGTTGAAATCGAATTGGTCATTGGTGCGTTCAGCCGCTTGATCTGCTGCTTCTCCAAAAATCGCACCTCGCGGTGCAACTGAATCAACGCGCGGCTTTCCGCAGTGACCAGAATCATCATGATGGCCAGCAACGCGATGAATATCACCGTCGCCATGCCGCGCTCGCCGGCGTGGTCAAAAGGTTGTTTTTGAATTTTCATGGTTTCGTCTGGGCCGCCTCAAAAGTGAACCGCAGCGGCAGCTGCGCGTCTTTCCGGCGGGGCGTCAATTCCAGTTCCCAGCGCCACGCGCTGACGGTGCCGCGGGTTTCCGGTTTCATTTCCGATACTTTGACTTTGGGCAGAAGCAATTGGGAGTTGTTCGCCACCGAGGTTTCGCGGCGCATTTCATCCGCGTCAAAGCGATAAACAATTTCCTTTCCGGTTTCAGGAATCCGGACCACTTCGCCGGCGGTCGTCGCTTCCACGGAAATTTTCCCGGTCGCGGCGCGCACGTCGGCGCGCCAGTGTTCGCCGGCGCGCAGGGCGGCGGCGATGTCCTCCGTGTCGTAAATCACCGCGCGCGTGTGGTCCCAGCAGAAATAAAACGCGGCCGTGCCAATGCCGAGCAGAATGGCAAACACGGCGATGTAAACCAGGCATTCCGTCAGCAGAATGCCGGCCTGCCGCATTCCGCGTGAAATGTTGCGTGCCAGTTTCATTTGACGGTGGTTTCCCGGACGACGGTGCCGATGCCGCGTTTCTCATCGGCATTCCATTCGAGGCGCAAACGATTTGAGTTTTTGGTGAGTTGAAAACGGCCCGGCGGCAGGCCGGCGGCGGCGTTGGCATGGACGGAATAATTTTGCGGGCCGTCTGGAAAATTTTTCCAATCACCGGCGACCAGGATTTCCATCTCGCCGTCCACGATCTCGTTGGCGACGCTGCGCGCATATTCAATCTTGAGCACTGCCGTTCGCGCGCGAACGCGTAGCCCAGCGGCACGACGGCCAGTGTCAGAATGGCGAGGCCGATCGCCAGATCCACTTCCAAAAATCCAGCGGTGCGGCGAAGCGGCGACGGTTTTGGCGGATTTGTATTCATGATTAGCCTGTCATTCCTTTCAGGATCATCACCAGCATGCCAAACATGCTGATGGCGATGAGCGCAACCACGAGTCCGTTCAGGATCACCAGCCCGCTGGTAAAAATATGCGTGGCAATTTCCTCCTGTTGAAACGCCTTGGCGTCGAGCGCCTCGTGCCAGCCGCGCAGCGCGTGCAAAAAGCCGCCGTGCGCATGCGTGGCGTTGGTGAGCCGCCAGTGAAATTCGCCGGTGTCGTCGAACGCGCGGACAGCGGTATCCAATTTCTCGCCCTTTTCCAGCGCGGCGATGACGCGTTGGCTGCGGCGGCGGCAGATTTCGTTCGCGGTCGAATTACCCGCGAGCCGGACGGCTTCGGCTTCGGGCACACCACCATCAAGCAGCACGGCGAGCATGGCGGAAAACGTGCGCTGCAATTTTTTTTGCTTCCACGGCACGTGCCAGGTGATCCAGTCCACGACCGGAATGCTGCGGAATTGAAACCAGCGGACCATGCCCGGTCCGCCGATGTAAATCGCCGCCAGCGCCACCAGCGTGATAAAAATCAGAATTTCAAGGCCGACTAAAATATGGCGATCATTCAATTCAAAAACGAACAGGGCGAGCGGCCATAGCTTGATGCCCATGCCGGCAAACACATCCTTGAATTTGGGAACGACGAACATGGACAGCAATGTGATGAGCCAGCAGGCAATCGGTGCGAAGATTAGCAGGATGCCAATCATATAATGCGTCGTGCTGCGGACGGTGTCAGGCGCGACGCGCAGCACTTCGCGGCAGGCAGGCAAAACTTTTTTCAAGTCGCCCAGTTTTTCGCCGGCGCGGAGCATGGCGTTGATTTGCGGCGGCAGGAAGCGCGGTTCTTTTTCAAGCGCCCCGCCGAGCCGTGCGCCACCTTCGACGTGCGCGGCCACCATGTAAAATCGCACGCCAATGGCGCGGTCATGATTTTCTGCGGCGGCCAGGATGGCCGGTTCCAGCGGCTGGCCGCGTTGCAAAACGGTTTCCACGAGGTCGAGAAAAAACAGCGCGCGATCACGCCGGCGCATCGGCAGCGAGAGTAAAAAATGCATCAGCACCGAAAACGCGCCGCCCGGCACGATGATGAAAACGGCATACCAAAACAGGCCGGCTAAAAATATGACAAAATTCTGCATGGATTCAATTGCCGCTCAAATTGCTCAGCATGGCCACCAGCGGCAAAAACATGCTGATGACCAAAAATCCCTGGGACAGCACCACCGCGCCGAGAAAAAGCGAGGCGATGGGCAGCACGGAATACAGCGCGACTTCGGTGCGGTAAATGGCGCGTGAATAATAAATTTCCGCCGCGCGGTTAAAACCGGCGGTGAGGTCTTCGCCTGCGCTGGCCACCACCCAGACGAACAGCGGCGGGATCAGCCGGCTGCCCGCGGCGACCTCGGAAAATTTCGCGGTGCCGGCGGCGAGTTTTTTCCGCCACTGCTGCAAATCGGCGGTTGCCGCGGTGCTGGTTTCCAATTGTTCCACCAGGCCGATGGCGTCCGGCAGATTGACTCCGTTTTTTAGCAACAGCGTCAGCGATGACGCGATGCGCGAAACGGTGGCTTCCTTGAACGCGGGCAATCGCCAGAGATATTTTCCGCGCAGCCCCGGCAGAAAAACAACTGATGCCACAATCAAAAATAAAATACCGAGCACCACCGGAAAAACCCAGATGGCCTGCAGGGTATCGAAGGCAAACAAGGTTGCGGCGGGCATGCGAATGCCCATGCCGCCAAAAACGCCAAACATGCTGGGACCGATGACTTGCGTCCAGAGGAATGCCAGCGCCAGCGAAATCAAAAATGCAATGAACATCACGATGAGCGGATAGGTCATGATGCTTTTGAGCCGCGCCCAGACGTTGTTCTGCCGTTGAAAATAATCGGCGAGCATCGTCAGCGCGCCGGGCAGGTCGCCGCTTTTGACGCCGACCAGAAGCATGCGTTTGTAAAGTTCCGGCAATTGGCGCGGCGCGAGCGCGTCGGCCATCGGCGTGCCTTTGGCGAGATCGGCTTCGAGCGCCGACAACTCGTCGCGCACCGGGCCGCGCCGCATTTCCTGGCAGAGCCGGCGCAGCGCGCCTTCGAGCGGGATGCCGTCGCGCAGCATCGCCGCGAGCTGCTGGTTGAAGAAGGCAAATTCGTCGTTTTTCATAAGCCGAAAACCCGTTTGAACTCCGCTTCGCTCGTCACGCCCTGGTTCACCAGCAAACGCGCAGCGGCTTCGAGCGTTTGCATTGGCGCTAACGTAGTTAGTTCGCGCCGCCGGATTTGTTCGCGCAATTTTTCATCCACGCGCAGCCATTCCACCAGCGGCACGCGGCCTTGATAGCCGGTATGCAAACAGGTTTCACAACCGTCGCCGTCGCACGCGGCGCAGACTTTGCGAATCAGCCGCTGGTTCAAAACCAATTCCACCGCGCTGGCCACGGCGGAATGATCGGCGCACATCGCGAGCAGGCGTTCAAAAACGCCTTTGCACGAACCGGCGTGCAATGTGGAAATCACGAGATGGCCGGTCAGCCCGGCGCGGACGGCGAGCTGCGCGGTGGCTTCGTCGCGAATCTCGCCAATAATCAAAACCTGCGGATCCTGCCGCAGCAAATGCCGCGCGGCGCGCGCGAAATCGAGGCCGACGGCTTCGTTGATTTCCGTCTGCATCGTGCCGGGCACAATTTGTTCGACCGGATCTTCCACGGTGATGATGTGGCGGCCGCCGAGGTCGGCGAGATGACGAAGGCAGGCGTAAATCGTCGTGGTTTTGCCGCTGCCCGCCGGGCCGGTGAGCAGAAGCAAGCCGTTCGTCTGCCGCAAAAATGGTTCCAGCTCCGCACGGGCGTTTTCCGGAAATTCAATTTCGTCCAGCGCTTTGACCGAAGCAGAATTAAACAGCCGGAGCACAATTTTTTCGCCGGTGACGGTCGGGTAGGTGGCGACGCGGATGTCGTTTTGGCATTTGAGTTCGGCGCGCGAAATGCGGCCATCCTGCGGCAATGTTTCCTGATAGGTTTTCAGCCGCGCAAGAAATTTGATGCGGCCAAAAACGCGCTCGGCAATTTCGGCGGGCAGCTCGCGGCCAGGTGTGATGATGCCATCGAGCCGGAAACCAACCTCGGCCAATTTGCCGAGCATCTGCAAATGGATGTCGCTCGCGCCGGCGCGCTCGGCCAGCCGGACCAGATTTTCCAAAACCTCCGGCGCGGAAGCTTCGGAAATTTTTCCAGCGTCGCTGGTCTGAATCTTTTCAGTCGGCATAAATTATTTTTCCGGCGCGGCCGCGTTATTCTTTTTCCGTGACAAGATAATGCAGCCCGTGTTCATCGGCCATGAAAACGCGGAGGTGATTGGGCAATTGGGCCAACTGTTGCTGAATAAACCGTTCGTTTTTGAAAAGTGTGCTGGAGGCCGCCTTCAAGGGTTGGCCGAGCGCGATCAGTCCGATGCAAAGGCAGGCAAAACCGGTGCTCATCTTCCAGGCAAACTGCGGCCACAAATTCTCGCGGAGTGCAGGTTCCGGCGCGGACCGGCGTATTTGAAATCGGAACTTGCTTGGAAAATTTTCCCAATATTCGTCCGCCCGTTCTGGCAGAGGAATACTTTTCAGTTTGGCATCGAGATCGGAATTATTCATCGCGGGCCTCCGTGGCGGTGAGCCAGTGTTTCAATTTCCGGCGCGCGGCAAACACGCGCCACGAAACTGTGGTTTCCGAACAGCCCAAAACCTGCGCGGCTTCGGCGTGATTTAAGCCGTCGTAAATCGTCAGCACGATGGCGGCGCGCTGTTTCGCCGGCAGTTTCAGTAGCGCCTCCTGAACTTGCTGGCTGGATTGGGTGTGGGCCGGAGAGTTTTCACCGTTCAGATGCTGCGCGGAAATTTCCTCGGCACAATTTTTGTGCAGGTGAAAACGGCGCGCCTCGCTTTGCCGCCAGTTCAGGCAGGTGTTCACGGCGATGCGGTAAAGCCAGGTGGAAAATTTCGAGGTGCCGCGAAACGTGCCGATCTGCTCATAGGCGCGGATGAACGTCTCCTGCGCAAGATCCTCGGCATCAACCGGCGATCCCGTCATCCGATATGTCAGCGAGTGAATCATGCGTTGATGAATGCGAATCAGCGTTTCAAAGGCCGCCGGGCTGCCACTTTGAGTTTGCAACACCAGTTCTGCGTCGGCGTCGGCCATGCGGCGTTCTTTTACTAACTCAGACAAACGCGGCCGCGAAATCCTTTGAATTATTTTTTCGCCGGGAAAAGCAGTCTCCGCGCCGACAGCACCGCCATCCAAGTTGGGAAAGGCGAAAGTGCTCATGGCGAGGGAAATATCATCAGGTCAGTTACCGAGAACCTTCTTCACGTGCAGAAAGGCCTTGGCGATCGCGCCGAAATACATGGCCGCCACGATTGAAATGATGACGATGACGCAGAGCACTTCGACCAAAGAAAATCCTGAATTGCGCGTTTTCATCCAATGGTGCTTTTAACCCATCTGACAAAAACAACGGCGAAATCCTTTGAATTATTTTCATCGGGTGCGCTTAAAAATAATCCGGCGCATTGCCGGCTTTCCATTTGATGTTGCAGCCGATGCTGGCGACCTGAAATGCGGAAGTCGGTTTTCCTGCCAAGACGGCGTCGATGGCCGCGCGCAAATCGTTTCCGGTCACGGGAATTCCGTTGCCGGGCCGGCTGGCGTCGAATTGGCCGCGGTAAACCAACCGGCGGCTGCGATCAAACAAGAAAATGTCCGGTGTGCAGGCGGCGCGATAGGCTTTGGCCACCGCCTGCGTTTCGTCGTAGAGATACGGAAATGTGTAGCCGGCGGTTTTCACTTCCGCCTTCATTTGGGCCGGGCTGTCGGCGGGATAATGTTTCGCGTCGTTGGCATTGATGCTGACGATGGCGACGCTCCGCGCCGCATAATCGCGTGCCAATTGCGCCAGTCCGCTGCGGATGTGAACGACATACGGACAATGGTTGCACATGAAAATCACGACCAGCACGGCCTTGTCCTTAAAGTCGGCGAGCGCGACGGTTTTCCCGTTGGTGTCCGGCAGTTTGAAATCGGGTGCGGTCGTGCCGAGCGGCAGCATGGTGGAAGGAGTGAGTGCCATGTCTGATTATTAAACCCAAAATCTCAAAGTTCAAAGGGCAAAATGCCGTGTCGGAAAGCTGCGAAATGTGCGGAATTATTTTTTCAATTCTGAAAAATTTGTTAATCCTGTCCGTAAGTTCAAAACCTGTGGCCAAGAACATTCTTTATTTCGATCTGGAAACGCAGATGTCCGCCGATGAAGTCGGCGGCTGGGGCAACATCTCCAAAATGCGCATGAGCGTCGGCGTGACGTGCAGCAGCGTGACCGGCGAATATAAAATTTACACCGAGAAACAGGTGGACGACCTGATCAAGGATTTGCAGCGCGCGGATTTTATTGTCGGGTTCAATCATCTGCGCTTCGACTACGAAGTGTTGCACGGCTACACGTCGCTGGATCTGACCCAGCTGCCGACGCTCGACATGCTGGTGGAATTGCAGAACGAACTCGGCCACCGGCTCTCGCTCGACTCTATCGCGACGGCCACGTTCGGCGTGGAAAAAACGGCCGAGGGCTTGCAAGCGATCCGCTGGTTCAAGGAAGGCAAGCTGGCAGAGATCGCAGAATATTGCTGCTATGACGTGAAAATCACCAAGCTGGTTTATGAATACGGCAAGCAGCATCGGCAGGTTCATTACAACAACCGTTTCGGAAAAAAAATGACCGCGCCGGTGAAGTGGTGACGCGTTAGTTTTTCGGTTGCAAGGCTAGCACGGCGTCACGCAATTGTTTCGCCAGCTCTTTGCGGTCATCCGTCGTCCGCCGAAAAGTGCCGAACCGCATCGTGGCCCGCACCCGTTTTTGGCCAAGCAAATTCACCGCGTGCGGAAAAAAAGTGTGGTCGCCCCAATAACAAACTTCGTTGCACGCGTCACCGCCTTCAAGCTCATAATGCAGATAGCCGACGGCAATCGGATGCGCGCCAGTCGTGACCGGTTCCAATAGCGAGGAGCGAAACGGGAGAACTTGTTCACCGTTCGAGCTGGTGCCTTCGGGAAAAACGATCACGAGCGCAGCGGCATCCATGACCGCCGCGATTTCGCGATTGATCGGTCCGACGTGCGTGCGACGTTCGCGCTCGATGAAAACCGTGCCGGCGAGTTTGGTCAGCCAGCCGATCAGCGGCCAGTGGCGCACCTCGGATTTGGAAACGAACACCGCCGGCGTGATTGAGGCAATGACTAAAATATCGAGATAGCTCAAATGGTTGGAAACGAGCAGGCCGTTTTTCGGAACCGGCCCTTCAAAGTTAACGGTGCAGCTGAAAATTTTAATGTGCCGCCGGCAGGCACGATGCAACCAGGCGGCACGCGCGACGCGGCGTTTTTCTTTCGCCACGAAGGCCGTCGTGAAAAAATAATCCACCAGCACCACCGCCACTTCCAGGAGAAACCAGATCAGTTTTCCAGCGGCACGAAAGCTCATGCGATGGCTGATTTTTTTGCGCGTGCGGCGAGAAATCGCTCGACATATTTTCCAAGCAGATCCGCCTCCAGATTCACCGCCTCGCCAACTTTTCTTTCGCGCAGCACCGTGACCTCAAATGTATGCGGAATGATCCAGATGCGAAAACTTTTTTTCTGTACGCCCGCGACCGTCAGGCTGGTGCCGTCCACCGTGATCGAGCCTTTGAAAACCACGTAATGCATCACGTCCGCCGGCGCGGCGATGTCGAGCACGTGGTCTTTCCCCGCACGTTTCCACTTGATGATCTTGCCCAGGCCGTCCACATGACCGGTCACGAAATGGCCGCCGAGTTCGCCGTTGGCGCGCAGCGAGCGTTCCAGATTCACGAGCGTGCCCGCTTTGGCGAATTGAAAATTTGTCCGCTGCCAGCTCTCTTGCAGCAGATCGAACTGGATCAACTTCGTCTTGCCGCACGCCGAAATTTTCACCGCCGTGAGGCAGCAGCCGTTGACCGCCACGCTCGCACCGAGTTTCAAACCACGACCGCACACCTGCGCACGCACCGTCAGCTCGATGGATTTGCCCGTCGGCTTGATTTTTTCGATGACGCCGGTTTCTTCAACAATGCCTGTGAACATGGAATAATTTTAACTGCGGGACGAGTCGCCGTCGAGCCGTGTTTAATCCACCCGCGCCGTCAGCAGCAAATCTTCGCCGAGCTTGCGCCACACGACCGCGCGAAGCTGGATGACCTCGCGCAAGCTTTTTGCGCCGTCGCCGGCCACACCTTTGCGCGCGTCGCGGCCGCCCAAAATTTTCGGCGCGTAAAAAAATGCCGCGCGCTGCGCGCAACCACCGAGCAGAAACGAAGCGTTCACCTCGCCGCCGCCTTCGACGAGCAGGCTCGTGACGTTGTCCGCGCCGAGTTTGTTCAATAGCCAAGCCAGATCCAGGGACGAGTGATGAGTGGCGCGTGACGAGCCTTTTGTCAGCGGTGCGACGAGAACATTCACCTGCTTTGCCAAAGCAGCCACCCGATGTTTGGGCGCATTTTTAGCGACGACAATTGTTGTCAGCGCGGCAAATTCATCGTTCGCCACTTTTGCGCCCGGCGGCGTCCGCGCCCGCGAATCAAGGATGATCCGGCGAAGTTGTTTCCGCTTTCCGCCTTCCGCTTTCCGCTGTCGGATGGTCAGGCTCGGATCATCCGCGAGAATCGTATTGATGCCGGCGAGAATCGCATCGCTGCCCTCTCGCAATTTCATGCCGTGCGCGCGGGCTTTTTCGCCGGTGATCCATTTGGATTCGCCGCCGGCCGTGGCGATTTTTCCGTCCAGCGTCATCGCGGCTTTCACGGTGACGAACGGTGTGTGGTGAATAATCCAATGGTTGAACGCCTCGTTGAGCTTGGTGCATTCGTCACCAAGAATTCCTTGAACCACTTCAATGCCCGCGCGCTGCAAAATTATAAATCCCTTGCCTGCGTGCGGCGGATTTGGATCGGTCGCGCCGATGATGACTTTGCTTATGCCCGCAGAAATAATCGCCTCGGTGCAGGGCGGCGTGCGACCGTGTGTGCAGCACGGTTCGAGCGTGACGTAAAGCGTCGCACCTTTGGGATTGTGACCGCGTTTTTGCGCATTGCGGAGCGCCTCGATTTCCGCGTGCGGCAAACCCGCTCGGGTGCCAGCCGCGCCCGATGATTTGACCGCCTTTCACCAGCACCGCGCCGACCATTGGATTCGGCGAAGTCGCGCCGTAGCCGCGCCGGGCGAGCCGGAGGGCGAGGCGCATAAATTGGGTTTTTTTTCCAGCCACAGATTGAACACAGATGAAACACGGATTTGAATCTATGTTCAATCCGTGTTTTATCCTTAGCTAAAATAATTTTTATTCCTCAAACAACGCCTGCGCGAATTGTTTGGCGTCGAACGGCTGCAAGTCGTCCGGTTGTTCGCCGAGGCCGATGAATTTGATCGGCAGCCCGAGTTCCTTCTGGATGGCCACGACCATGCCGCCTTTGCTTGTGCCGTCCAGCTTGGTCACGATGAGGCCCGTCAGCGGCACCGCCTTGTGAAATTCGCGCGCCTGGTTCAGCGCATTCATGCCGGTGCTGCCGTCCAGCACCAGCAACACTTCATGTGGCGCACCCGCGAGCTGCTTGCCGATGACGCGATGCACCTTCTGCAATTCCTGCATCAAATTCGACTTCGTGTGCAACCGGCCCGCCGTATCAATGAAAAGATAATCCGCCTTGCGCGCCTGCGCGGCGGTGACGGCGTCGTGCGCCACGGATGCGGCATCTGCGCCGTAGCTGCCGGCGATGACCTCGACTTTCAAGCGCGTGCCCCACAGCTTGATCTGCTCAATGGCAGCCGCGCGAAACGTGTCGCACGCGGCGAGCAGCACGGTTTTTTTCTGCGTTTGAAAATAATGCGCCAGCTTCGCGCTCGTCGTGGTTTTGCCCGTGCCGTTCACGCCGACGATGGAGACGACGCACGTGCTGCCGGGAATTTCTTTAAGGTTCGGATTATTCGTGGAAAGACTTTTCTCAATTTCCGTCCGCGCAATGGCCAGATAGTCGAGACCCGCTGTGCCCTGAGATTCGTAAGCTTTCTTCACCGCCGCGACGATTTGCGTGGTCATCGCCATGCCAAGATCGGCGGCGATCAGGGCGTGTTCGATTTCTTCCAGCGATTCCGCAGTCAGCTTGGGCGAACGCGTGACGATGCGCTTGATTTCGTGGGTGAGCTTGGCGTGCGTCTTGGCGAGGCCGGCCTTGAATTTGGCGAAGAGACCCATGACTTATTTCCGCTTTCCGCTTTCTGCTTTCCGCTTTTGTTTTGCCGCGTAAAGTCGCTGCACGTGTTCGTAAGGCAGCTTCACGGTGCCGATGAGCGGCTTGAGCTTGCTAAAGCCGTGGCAGTCGGAACCGCCGGTGACCAGGAGCCGATATTTTTCAGCGAATTCGAGATAACGCTCCGCCATCGCGGTGGAATGCTTGGTGTGAAAACATTCGATGCCGTCGAGACCAGCGGCCACCAAGTTGGGAATGATTTCATCCGTGCGGTTCAAGCCGGGATGCGCCATGACCGCAAGGCCGCCCGCCTGATGAATCAGCTCGACGGCTTCGAGCGCCGACATTTTGGTTTTCGGCACCCACGCGGGGCGGCCTTTTTTGAGATATTTTTCAAACGCCTCATCAAGGCTGCCGACGAGCTTTTCCTTCACCAGCGCGCGCGCGACGTGCGGCCGGCCGGGCGATTTGCAATTGGCCAGCTCAAACACCGATTCGGCCTTCAGCGGAATGCCCTGTTGGTTCAGCGCCGCGACCATTTCGCGGATGCGGTTTTGGCGGACAGACTGGAATTCGGCGATGCGCGCGAGCAGAACCTGGTTCTGCGTGTCCACAAGGTAGGCGAGGATGTGGACCTCGGTGTCATGGTGCTCCGCCGTGAGTTCGGTGCCGGAAATAAACTCCATCTTCACCGCCGCGCACGCCGCCGCCGCGCGGGCGCAGCCTTCGAGCGTGTCATGATCGGTCAACGCAATGGCGCTGAAACCGATTTTGTGCGCGCGCTCCACCAGCTCTTCCGGCGTGAACGTGCCGTCGGAAAAAAACGTGTGCAGATGGAGGTCGGCAAACATGGCGAATTAAAAATGAAAAGCAAAAAATAAAAAATGCCGAACGCATGGAGTGCCTCCGTCATTTTGAATTTTGAATTTTGAATTTTTCATTTCACGGTTCGCGCGGGCCGGAGGATTTCGCCGCGGATTTTGTCCAAGATGCCGTTCACGAATTTGCCGCTGTCTTCCGTGGAAAACTTTTTGGCGATGTCCACCGCCTCGTTGATGCTGACGGCGGGCGGAATGTCTTCGCGATGCAACATTTCATAAATCGCGAGGCGCATGACGTTGCGATCCACGGCGGCGATGCGGTGAAAATCCCAGTTCTTCGCGTGGCTTTTGATTTTTTCGTCAATCGCGTCGCGGTGCTGAATGACGCCGCGGATCAGCGGTTCAGCAAAGAGCCGCATCTCGGCCTCTTCGACGGTGGGCGGCGGCAGCTCGGTGATTTCGCCCCATTTGGCATGGCCTTTTTCATCTTCGATCGCGGCGGCGCGCTGGGAATTCCAGAACGTCGAGAGTTCCAGCTCAAGGTTTTCCGGTGGATTCAGGTCGTGCTGAAACAGAAATTGGACCGCGCGTTCGCGCGCTTCGCGTCGTTTACCCATAATCAGAGTCTAATGTCCAAAGTCCAAAGTCTAAAGCACAAAGTCAAAGTGCGCGCCGGGTTTTGAACTTTGGGCATTGGACTTTGGACTTTGGGCTGATAAATTCCGCGCATGCAAAAAGTCGGCAAACTCCTGCACACGCGCTACCGCGTAAACGATCTGGAGCGCACGGTGAAATTTTACCGGGACGTTCTCGGCTTGGAGGAAGCGCGGCGGCACAAATCGCCGCGCGGTTCTGAACTCGTTTTTTTCAAAACGCCCGGCAGCCAGGAAGAGATTGAAATCTGTCACCTGCCCGGCAGCGAACCGGTGCAGGTGCAGCCGGATCTCACGCACCTGGCCTTCGAGGTGGACAGTCTGGAGGAATTTGGCCGGCACCTCGCGCAGTTCGGCCTGAAATATTCCGATGGCCCGACGCCGAGTTCCAGCGGCGCGATCGCCTTCATTGACGCGCCCGAAGGTTACGAAATTGAATTGATCCAAAAACGCAAAACCGCCGCCTGATTTTTCCAACTCCTGAATTCCAACTTCCAACTCCTAAAATAAATGAGCGTTCTCATCGTCGGCACCACCGCACTCGATTCCATCAAAACTCCCACCAAGGAAAACCCACGTCTGCTGGGCGGTTCGGCCAGCCACGCGGCGGTCGCGGCGAGTTTTTTCTCGCCGGTGAAACTGGTCGGCGGTGTGGGTGAAGATTTTCCAAAAAAATACATCGAGTTGTATCGCCGTCATAAAATTGATCTCGCCGGCTTGCAGATTCTGCCCGGAAAAACGTTTCATTGGTCGGGCGAATACGAGGTGAACATGAACAACCGCCGCACGCTGGCCACGGAGCTTGGTGTGATCGAAACCTTCACGCCGAAGCTGCCAGCGGCGTATGAAAACACGGCTTTCGTGCTGCTCGGCAACATCGCGCCTGCATTGCAGCTCAGCGTTCTCGACCAGATGAAGAAACCGAAGTTCGTCGTGGCCGACTCCATGGATTTGTGGCTGAACATCGCGCTCGCCGACCTGCTCAAGCTGCTCAAGCGCGTGGACGGCTTCGTGCTCAACGACAGCGAGGCAGAAATGCTCACCAAGGAAGATAATATTTTCGTGGCGCTGAAAAAAATCCACAAACTAGGCCCGAAATACGTCATTATAAAAAAAGGTTCGCATGGCTCGATCCTTTCCGGCCCCAAGGGAATATTCATTTGTCCCGCTTATCCACTCAACACAGTCGAAGACCCGACCGGTGCGGGCGATTCCTTCGTCGGCGGCCTGATGGGCTATCTCGCCTCGGCCAAAGGTTCGATTGATTCCAACATTCGTCGCGCGATGGTTTATGGCAGCGTCACCGCGTCCTTCTGCTGCGAAGGCTTTGGTTTGAACACCACGACCAAAACCAAGCGCGCGGACATCGAGAAGCGGGTGAAGGAATTGGAAAAGCTGACGAAGTTTTAGTCGGCTCCGAAACCCAATCGTTTGAGTTGGCATCCGCGATTCGCGGGTGCCAACTCAAACGATTTCACGGCACTGTCAGAATTTCCGGGCGCAACTGGCCGATGCATTGCGCGGGCAGCCGCGGGTCAATTGAACCGGCCATCGGTTTTTCCAAATCCACATGTCCGTCGGCAAAGGTCACATTCGCCTTTTGCGCATGACGAAAATGGCCGTTGGGCGTGTTGTTGGGATTGCCATAATTCGTCTCCAAATCCACGTTGTAAAATTCCTCAAACATCGGATTGCTGGCCGAGGCTGGCGCTTGAAACGTGTTGACCTGCGCCGCGTCGGCATACAAGGCAGTGTCCGCCGGGTGCAAGATTTTTACCGCGCTGATCGGTTTTTGGTTTTGCGCCGCGAACAGAAAGGAGTTGCAGCCGTAGCTAAAAATCACATTCGCGCCCTTGAGCTTGAACTGCGGCGAATTCCACGCCGGCGAGGGGCAGAGCCGCACGTCACTGCCGTGCAGATACGGAAACAAATTACCGGTGGACAAATCAAACGCCCGCTGGCCTTCGGCGCCGCTGGCGAGCCAGCCGAACCACCATTGCTGGCCGGCCGCCGTCGGCGCGGCGCAGCGATTGAAAAAAAGCTCCGCGCTGTCGCCCAGATACATTTCCGTGGCGATGCCAAGCTGGCGCAGATTGCTGACGCAGTCGGCGCGTTGCGCAGTTAATTTACATTTCGCCAGGGTCGGCAGCAGCATGGCCGCGAGAATGGCGATGATGGCGATGACCACGAGCAGTTCGATGAGCGTGAAGCCCGGCGCGCGGCGTGGGGCGTGCGGGGCGCCCTCGCCAAAAAGCTCGCGGCCGTGTTGGAATTTCTCGACGCAATTTTGGCAGATGCAGGCGCGGTCGCGCAATTTTTCCGGCACGCGCGCGACGAGCGCCGCCGGAATTTCCACCCGCGCGCACCAGCACTGGTCTTTGTAAGCCGCCGGCGAACACAGCTGGCAGCCATTGGCGTCGCCGCACAGCGGGCACTGCTTGGGATTGAGAAAATCCAGCGGGCTCATGGCAGGTCGGCGCGGACGCGATAAAATGATTTATCGTTCGGCGCGTTGGTGGCTTGCAGGAGCAGGTTGGTGCCATTGCCAAAGGCGGCGGGCGCGGCGGGCGTCCACGTTTGGAAATCGGCGGTTTGTTCGAGCGTGTAAAGCCAGTTAGTGTCGCTGGTGAACTGGACCTGGCCGGTGGCGACGGTGTTAACCAGATCGAGGGGCAGCGGCGTGGCGAAGGCGAGGTTGGCCACGGTGCCGTGCGCGAGAAGGGAATCGCCCCAGCCGTCGTCCGCAAAGCTGCTGACGGAAAGCGTGTCGAGCTGGAAATTGCCGACGGGGCTGTAGTTGTTGACAATGGGCAGGGTGGACAGGAGTTGTCCGTTTGCATAAAGGGCGGCGCTGATGGCTGTTTCGCCGGCGCGATGAATGAGCACCACCCGGTAGATTGTGCCCGGATTCAGCGTCCAACTGTCGGCCACCCAATAAAGGCCATTATAGTTGGTTTGGGCATCTTTCAATGTGGCTTCAACCATGTCCCCTTCGGCATAGCCGTCATAATTAAACGCCGGAAAGTAATCGAACTCGAAAAGATTCGGCAAAGGACTGTTGGCGCGATTGAAATCCGGGCTGGTTGCATCGGAAAAATGAAACAGTCCGATGGCCACCTGATTCCCAAATTGAGCGATCACGGCGTCGCTCAACTGCAAATCAAACTGCACGCAGAAACTGTCATTCGTGGTAAGCATCACGCCGAGCGGATGATAAAAATAACTGTTGGGCTGC
>Ga0182030_10014273_pt1 | contig 15700 bp, 18 predicted proteins | sample 812S3MmetaG_FD_121299 | JGI IMG/M metagenome (GOLD analysis project Ga0182030, IMG submission 121299) | Permafrost microbial communities from Stordalen Mire, Sweden - 812S3M metaG (Illumina Assembly) | ecosystem: Environmental > Terrestrial > Soil > Wetlands > Permafrost | place: Sweden...
GCCCCAGGCCAACGCTGCCAAACAATAACCGCCTTTCAAAGAACTTTCACTTTCCTCGCTCTTCAGATACAAAAATAGGGGCTGTGATAATACTGTCAAACATGCTCCAGGTCGTATGCTTACGCTCATTCTGCACCCACAGCAGGATCAGGATACCCGATGCCAGGCCTATTGCCAAACCGGATATATTCAGAACGGAATAAGCCCTGTCCTTTAGGATGTTCCTGAAAGCGAGTTTGAAATAAGTTGTAAGCATCTGCGTATGATTTGATAAGCATTTTACACATTTCTGGGACGCGGCATAGTTTCTGGGACGCGGCATCCTTCAAAAATGTTACAGCAGGAGGGGGTATTTAGTAACGGGAATCTTCGGGGGGCTTCGGGGGTCTTTTTCTACCTCTAACTAAACGGTATGGGTTAAAACACTAATGTCGTTGACTTAACGAAAAAAAGGTGTTTTAACGGTGGGGTAAATGGTGATTATGAATTAATTTGTAATGAGTATATAAGAAGGGGCGGTGTGATCGCCGAAAACCATCAAAAGACTACCGGGTCAAAGTAACCAACAAATTAAACTACCATATCAATGTCAGCGAAGCATTCAAAGGCCGTCACACGCACGGCCAGGAGGGGGCCTTCACCAGGAATCGCTTGCTTCCGTTTGGACATTTGATAATCAGTATTTTAAGAATGGGAAAGATGGGATTACAACGGGAGATGGACAGCTTCTTAAGGGAGACGGAGAACGAGCAGTTCAACATCCGCAGGATTACGAAGAGTGGGTTCAGCAGGTCGAGACGGAAACTGGCGCCGGAAGCATTCCTGGAGCTTAACGATATTATCTGGAAGGACTTTTATGAGGAAGTTGATTTCTATGGTTATCATGGACACAAGTTGTTGGCAGTTGATGGCACTTATCTGAACCTGCCGAACCATCCGAGCATCCACGAGGAGTTTGACAGACGAGGCATGGGACGTGGAAAGAACAAAGACCTGCCGAAGAGCATGTGTCTGCTCTCGGCGCTGTATGATCCGGTGAACTATCTGACGTTGGATGTGCAGACCGGTCCGACCGATGGCAATGAGCAAGACCTATTATTGAAGCATTTACCAAAAGTGGAGCGAGGCGATATATTGCTGCTGGATCGCGGATACCCTGGTACGGCGTTGTTCGCCGGCTTACAATCCAGGGGTATTCAGTTCATCGTTCGGATGAGAGAGCATTGGCTGCCGGTCAGGGAATTTAGGGCTAGTCGCAAGCGGGATACGATAGTAACGTTGACGGTGCCGGACAAGTACTATGACAGCTTCAGAGAGGAGTTCCCATCGATGAGAAAAGAGGTCAAATGCAGGCTGGTCAAAATAACCCTGGAGAATGGAAAGGAAGAGATATTGGGCACCTCTTTATTAGATGTCGCCAAGTACAAGCTGCCAGAACTCGGTGAACTGTATCAGATCCGCTGGGGAGCGGAGGAAGGTTACAAGATGTATAAGGCCCGGGTACAGGTCGAAGCCTTTAGCGGCAAGACGGCCACCGCCGTTAAGCAGGATATTTACGCCAAAGTAATGATGATGACCCTATGCGCTGCTTTGGCGTTCCCTATAGAGGAAAAAGTCATTGCGGAAAGCAAGGAAGATAAACAGAAAGGCAAGATCAGACACCATAGAAAAATCAACCGCACCTTCGCCTACTGGACGACCAAAGGTATCCTGATCGGCATGTTCATTAAAAGGACCATTAAACTGGCACTAGCCGTCTTCGACAAACAGGTGGCCGCCAATACGGAAATCGTTCGACCTGGCAGGCACGAAAAGCGGAAGCGACGACCGCCTAGGCTGTACCATATGAACTATAAAGACGTGTAACCCTTAAGGTCAACGACACTGGTGAAAACACGTGTTTCCACGGCATTTGTGAGTTGCGGGTTGAAAACATATGCACCTGAATTTAATTTTGGCTAAAAAAGTGGTGTTTTTCATGTTTTCATTTATACCAATTTTCCTTATTTTCAGTCAGTACGTTATAAGCTGATCCGCGCTACTCTATTTGCTGTTTTTTTAATCAATCACTACAATCTATTGTTGACAACTTTCAAAAGAGTATTTGTATGAAGAAATTTATTTTATTCTTGGTTGGAACAATGGCTTTATCGAAGTTGCTGGACGCCCAAACTTTACAGGACTGTGGTTGCAGCGCTGCGCTTCGATATGATATATATCATACTAAAAAGAACCTCTATTCTGAAATGCTGTTAGCGAGGGACATAAACTATGAGAATTATCGGGAGTTACAGCAAAAGGAAAGTGGCGGTCTTTCTATTCTGGGAATCCAGGTCGGCGAAAATGGCGAGAACATTGAAAGAATTAAGCAGGCCTATCATGAAAAACTATTAAACACTAATGTTTCCAGTGAGATGGAGGAATATGAATCAATTACAACTTCCGAAGTGTCCTACAACACTTACAAGGACTGCATGGCAGGGTGTTTTAAGAGTCATGCAGAAGGCCCACAAGCATACATCGTACATGAAGATGGCAACTCAGTTGATATGGATCTTTATTATGGGACAGTGACAACACAAAGGAATTTGCTGGATGTAACTTATTATTATAACGGAATAAAACATACAATCAAGGCAAAACCAAACCAATTTAATCCAATCCATTTATTGAGAACTGATGAGAAGAGTTTCTCCATTGTTTTTACTTCAGGCCTATATAAAAGCCAAGCTGTTAATGTCCATGCGTATAAACCGTTGACCGCAAGTGTTCGTTTGATCTACTCTTATAGCGTAGAATATACGGGAAAGGAAATTGCTTATAGCTCGAGTACGGATAATAATGACGGCCGTGGATGTGGCATAACTTGCCCGCTCTATGTAAATAAAGACCTGGATGCTGTCAATTCCATAGTTGGCAAGCCTGATGGACCTGGTCGATTGGATAACGTGGTTGAAAATGGCGGAAAATTTTTCGCTACCCGGCTGTGGTTTAAGGCGACGGCCCCTGCGGGGTACTCGCTTCGCGGACCTGTCGTGAAATGCGTTGGGGAAGGAACCACCTGCGATTTTATCAGTGGGGACAACTATTTAATAAACAATACCGCGCAGGTTATTTATACAGCCAAGTATTATAGCGCTCCTGTTAATGTGATATTCACGGTTCAAACCTATCGGATCGATCAACCTACAGAGGAATCTTGGTCATTCTCAACCAATACAACAATTTCCTTTGTCGTTCCAAAGACTACTTTTAGTGGCATAATTAATTATGGGGGAGGGCCACTGGAACTTGGAAACTCAAATGAGGATTTTCAGTTAGTGGGTACGCCAATCGAAACTAGCGATCATAAATATAAGATATATTATTACAAGATTTTGAAACCGCAAGCTGCCAGTTTATTACAGTTGGATTATCTGTAAATAGTCGGAGGGGTTTCGCCTTGAAGAATTTGAAGGGCTTATTTGATCAATATGATATCTGTCTATGAGTTTCCGTTTACGACGGGGAGGCGTTGGAGGGCGGCTTGGGCTGGGAATAGATGATATCGCCAGATACCCACCAATAAGTGGCGATGCGGTAGTTGGTAGTGGGATCGGCCTGGTAACCGGAGAGGAAGACGTCATAATGCTGGTCACGCCGGAGACGGGAGTAGTGGCGCTGGCTTCTACGGGCCAGAGCGCGGCGTGTTTCGCGCCGACTGTGGTTGAATTACAAAGATGTGTAAAACCCTTAAGTCAACGACATTAGTGAAAACACCTTTTTTTGCTCAAACGGGCGAGATGGGTATTTTTCCCGTTGAAGTTGCAATAAATTTTCGCAAAATTGTTGTACTATTCCTAATGTAAATTCCCTCGAAATGGCAGCCGACAAACCTGTTCTTCCCCTTGAGTTCATAGGCGTATCTTTTGCTCTTTTGTACCGGGTATTGGCCAAACCGAACGCCTTCCTTGACGGAGACACCGAATATGGAATCATAAACAACTCACTCGCCGTACTCGTAATGAAAATTCAGGACAAAGTTTTTCCGCTTCTTACCCGCCTGCTTCAATTAGGCATATCCGCCCTGCTGGTCATTGCCTGTATCCAGGTCCTTGGTTACTATGCTTTGCTCACCATCATCGGCGACGTCGACAAGGAATGGGCCGTTCGCAACCTTTGCTTTTTGTGTATGATCAATGTCGGCCTGGGGAGCCTGCTTTTGATCTGTGTCAATGCAGCCGCCGGTCTCTATGCCATGATCGCTGGCAGTATTTTTTCCCTTTGCCTTTTTTTAGTGGCGTCCATTTTCCCTTCCTTGCAACTACACCATCTCGGCCTTTTCAGCTATACCCGCGATCAGCAGGGACTCAGTTATACGCTTGGAAGCTTGGCTGTAGGGGGCTGTCTGATCTTTTATGCCACATGGTACAACCGATTGAACCGGCAGGTCCGGTCTGCCAGAACGCACGCGGACAGGCAATGGGTCCGGGTTATTCCCAATTTTCTTTTTACACTCCTGCTCATTATCGGCTATGCACTTTTGTTCTTCTGGGAATCTCAACGATGGCCGGGGCAGGAGTATCCCTATCTTTTTGTCGGCATGCTGTGTATCCCCGCGATTGCGACCATTCTTATCCGGTACGACTTAAAGCAAAATAGCTTGGATTGGAAAGGTTTTTTGTTGCTTTGTACACCGGTACTCGCTTTCTCGATCGCTTCATATTCCATCTATAAGTTCGTCGGCCATTCTTTTTTCCCAGCGTTTCCTAATGTACCCGCCGACACCTGGATTGAAGGGGCTGGCCTTGGAATGCTCATTGGCGTCATCATCGGCAGCTATTTCATCTTCATCCAGGTACTGGTTGAAATCTTAAGCGGTTCCTCCCCGACTACCAACGGCGGCGATACCACAGTCATCATTTGGTCGACGGGTATCACCTTGCTCACCTGGCTGTCCTGTATCGTACTAGGTAAATTTGGTCACCTCAATCCTCTGAATAAGCCCTATACCATCCCCGGATTGCTGATCGGCATCCTGCTGGCATACCTGCTGTCCCGCTCCCGGCGCAAGGTCGCCGGCGCATGTATATTCCTGCTGCCCCTGGGCGGAAGCTTTGGGCATAACAGCTCAACCTTCCCTGCTGTTTGCCATGTGAGCGGTTCGGCTAAAATTCACGCCAACGGCGCTCATTGGTATGACTCGTATATTACCTATGACAAAAACTTCGACCCAACTGTATACGATCTGCATATCAGTATCACCCCGGGTTCAACCGATGCCTTGATGGATATCACACACAAAGGTCATACCACTACAGTAAAAGGGACGTTGGCGAGCGACAGCCTTATCAACTTTCAAAATGGACAGCCCTGTCCCCAAAAAATAACGGAAAAGGATTTTACCGCCGATCTTTCCGGAAGCAAACTCAATAGCGGAAGCCTGGCCTTTCAACAGGGAAAAGTACACCTGCTGCTGGACATAGCGGCAGCGGGCACCGTAAGCGCATCCGGAATCACCGTCGATGCAGTGGGCAGCGTCAAGGTAGATGCGCACAATTGAACTGATTTCCTTTAAACATTAAACTTTTTCAACTACATAACCATTGATGTTCTTTTCTTCTTCGCCAAAGCTTACCCCCACCAGTAAAATATCTTTTTTTTCATACTCGAATTTTTCTGCATACTTCTTGTCCTTAATTTGTTGAAGGGCTACAGGGCTTTGGTCGCTCTCCTTACCAAATTTGAATTCAAAAATGTAAATGACATCGGAAAATCGGATTACGGCATCAATTCGACCGACATTCGTCATTTCCTCGGATAAAATATCAAAGCCAAGTAGCTTTAGGATCAAATGAACATTAGAGTGAAAATAGCCCTCTTGAATTTTCGCAATCGCATAGGATACGGAAGCCAGTATACTTTTCAGGATCTTTATAAAACCATCTACATCTTGTATGATTAAAGCGAACCGCAATTCTTGATAAGGGACAACGGTATCTTCATAGTCATAGATTTTTTTTACATAGTCAATCATTTCAATGAGCTCATCTTTTATCGTTTGAGTTTCCGTAACAATATAGTCGGTTGTTTCTCCTTCCTTATTCATCGTCAGATAATGCTGATTGTCGTTTAACATTGTTTTGAAGGCTTCCAATGATCGCAGTAATGCTTCGGGTGTCGCGAATAGATGCGGGATAAGGTGTTCTGAATAGAATTGTTCCTGAATATTCCCGTGGATATTGTTGAGTAAATCCATTAACCTATTCCCTTGTTTAAGCCGATAGATTCCGTCGCGTTTGTTTTGAACGGTGGATCGGTAAAATCCATCCAGACGGTCCCATCGATTGGAGAAAAAGTCAAATAGGTATTGTTCAATCCGTGTGAGCTTTGTCATGGTGTCGAATTAATTGGCTTGCAAAGGTACAGAATCGGCAGATGGAACACTTTCCCTGCCAACCAGCAAAAAAAAGGTGTTTTCCCCGTTGCCAGTGTCGCCTTTAAGGGCAATCTTTGGGGTTTTTTTCTAAATCCCATCATAAATATGAGCAAGAAAACGTATAAGGAATTGTACCTGAGCATGCTGGAGATTGGTCAGGAAAGAGTACATGAAGGCGTTTCCTATAACCAAATGAGGGAGACCCTGGTTAGAAAAGGCTACAATTTCGATAACGATTGCATTGAGCTGGCCGTCAAACAATGGTTTTATGATAGCTTCCACCATACCGGAGCAGACGACAACCCCTTTCTCAGTGTGAAGGATTTGGATAATCATCTCCACTGCAGTTTTATCCTGAAGGGGGAAAGCTGTCTGAAACTTCTGGATTACCAGACTTCAAGCAATGGCGTGCGGGTTGGATTTATCGCGCTTTTCATTAGTGTGGTGGCCGTTGCTTTTACGATTTATGGAATTTTAAATAGCCATTGATAGTCTCCAGTATATTTTCCATTCCGCATACATTTTATTGCATCATTCATAACTGGTTCTAAAGTTTGTGGCGGAACTTCGTACTTTAGCAAAACCAGATGTATGCAACTTTCTATGAGTCAGGAAATTAACTATAACGGCGCCATCCTCCACTGGGCCATCGGCCGGGCAGGCACATCCCTGGAGAAGTTGGAAAAGGCTTTCCCAAAACTTCCGGACTGGATCAGCAAAAGGGCGCATCCTACTCTCAAACAGCTGGAAAAATTGTCTCATACCCTGCACGTCCCCTTCGGTTATTTGTTCCTGGACAGCCCGCCGAATGAACCGATCCCCTTTCCCTTTTTCCGGACCACTGGCAGCACGAACACACGGATCAGCCTCAACCTCTACGATACGATCCTGCTGAACCAGCGCCGGCAAGACTGGTTGCGGGATTATTTGCGGGAAAATGGGGCTGAACCCCTGGATTATGTAGACTCATTCAGTAGGAAAAACCGGCCCGAAGTGATCGTAGCAGCCATACGAAAACAGCTCGGCTTGGCCGAAGAATGGGCGGCAGGCTTCTCCACGATCGAAGAAAGCGTCAATTTTCTCACAGAGCGGATCGAAGAAATGGGCGTGGTGGTCATCTTTAACGGAGTGGTCGAGAATAGCAATGGGCGGGCACTGCCGGTAGAGGAATGCCGGGGCTTTGTACTCGTCGACCCCTATGCGCCACTGATGTTTGTCAACAATGCGGACGGGAAAGCCGCCCAATTGTTTACGCTACTCCATGAACTCGCCCACATCTTTATTGGACAGAGCGCAGGCTTTGATAATGGGAAGTTATTGCCGGCGGATGATCCGATAGAACAACTGTGCGACCAGGTAGCGGCGGAATTCCTGGTTCCGGCTGCCACCCTGCTGAATTTATGGGCAGTGGATCCGGGAATCGACCGGCTGGCCCGGCATTTCAAGGTCAGCCGCATCGTCGTCGCCCGCAGAGCGCTCGACCTGGGAAAGATCACGAAAACGGCATTTTTTAAGTTGTACGCCGTCTACCGGGCCGAAATACAGCACAAGAAGGACACCGCCAGCAACGGGGGTAATTTTTATGCTACCCAGAAAAAACGGGTCAGTATCCGCTTTGCGGGGTTGGTCGACCGGGCGGTGAAAACCGAGCAGCTCCTCTACCGGGACGCCTACAAACTCACGGGGCTGAAGGGCGACACCTATTCGAAATTCATGGCTAAATACTTCGCATAAGTAATGCCCTTCTATATCGCCGATACCAATTTCTTTGTGCAGGCCCACCGGATGCACTATCCGCTGGATGTCGTACCGGGCTTCTGGCGAAAGCTAATCGATCTCGAGCAGCGGGGATTGCTCGTCAGCCTTGATAAGGTCAGGGCCGAGATTGTCGACTATAAAGATGCGCTGAGCAGCTGGTTAACGACCGAATTGCCGGCTACCTTTTTCAAAGCGACCGCGGGCGTGCTCGGGGAATATGCGCGGGTGACCGCCTGGGCGATGGCGCATACCCAATATACCCCGGCCGCCAAGGCGGAATTTTGCGATGACAAGGTTGCCGACGCTTGGATAGCGGCCTTCGCGCTGGCCCATCAGCCGGATGCCATCTTGCTGACTCATGAAAAAAGCGAAAAGGACATCAAGCGCAAAGTGAAACTGCCGGAGGTCTGTACGCAGTTTGGCCTTTCCTATGTCAATACCATCCAGATGTTCCGAAACCTCAACGAAACATTCTTGTAACGGTTAAATCATTGATAAATAATAATTTAAGACAATTGGTGGCAAATTTTCCGAACTATTATGGAAAAATTGCCTATATTTGGATACTAAAGAATCGATCATGGAAAAAGTAAAGGTCAAGCAGCCCTCCAACACAGTGCGAACACAGACGGTGCTGAGAGATTTGAAAGATGTGGACGTGCTGGTTTTTATGGATCATAACGACATTGATGCTAACTATCTCAAGGGTATCAAAAAGCTGACCCGGTTTAAAGATACGATGATCGCTGGCTGGTTGCACATCAGCCCACGGACCATGCGCAGCTATAAATCCGTATTAAATAAAAAACTGAGTGAGCAGGTGGTCATGCTTAGGGCAGTATTTGAGAAAGGCAAGACTGTTTTTGGCGGCGCCGAGGCTTTCGATCAATGGCTGGATACGTCCAACTTCTTCTTTGACGGAAAAAAGCCAATTGCCTTTCTGGATACGACAAGTGGTATGCGGTATATCTTTGATCGGCTTACCGGCATGGAATATGGCGATAACATATAGCAATGGAACTCTTTCGGATCGCACGGGAAAAATATGCCGGAGAGCTGACCACTTCCGGAGCTGCAAACCGGTGGAATATCGCCGGACAGTCCGTGCTTTATACAGGATCATCCAGATCTTTATCTACACTGGAGTTGGTCGTTCATCGGTCGGCTATTGAGCCTGCTGAAAGCTACAAAGTGATGGTGATATCGATTGCGGATGAAGATCGCCTGGTGCAGCAGGTTCAGATCCGTGATCTCCCGATCCGCTGGCGGAAGATGTCGGCCTATGCCGCCTTGCAGAAGATCGGATCAGAGTGGTATACAAAGCAAGAAACGCTCCTCTTAAAGGTGCCCTCGTCGGTCATCGTACAGGAATATAACTATTTAATTAATGTTACACACCCGGACTTCGGCGCGATGGTGAAGCTAGTCCGGACCGAAGATTATTTTTGGGATGGGCGATTGTTGTCTTAATGATCTTGCTATCGACGCTATCGCCTACCAACCGGAAAGGGATCTGTATAGATCGGCATACGTTTCCGATCGCTTTTGATTAAAGAATTTTACTTACGAATCCATGATACGGATAAAATATAGAAATGAGCTGTTTGAGTTCCTCAGCCTGACCAAATTTGGTAGAGATGATTTTCAATTGTCGGAAGAAAGGATCCAGGTCGAAGATGCAACCGTGCTCGCTTACAAGGACACCCGGCTTAAATTCTATGTGGCCAACTCCTACCATTCGTATGAGGAATTCAAATATGCGGAAACCTATTACGCGCCAAGTTTTCCGGTAACACAATTTCTTCCAGGTAGGCATCCTTTTCTGGCATTTGATAAGGTCCTCAACGCGTTGAATACCTGGATGAACGACCATGTTGCGAACTATGTTGCTGATCAGACGGCCACCGATTTATGGAGTGCCTACGCGTCGTCTACCAAATTGATCGATTGGGAATCAGTCGCATTTGAACAGCCAGAAGCCTTCTCACCGGACGAAAAGGATCATCTCCGGTTAGCGCTGCAGGAATTAAAAGGGCTGATCGAAAGGCAGTTCGTAACGACTGCTGCCGAACAGCAGACCGTTAACCAAAGGATCGACTATCTTGCGGCCGGCCTGGACAGACTGAATAAGTTCGACTGGAAAAGCGTGGTCGTTAACACCATCATTTCCATTGTCATCGCGTTGAGTTTTGATGCAGAAAAAGGGAAGCAGTTGTACGCCCTATTCAAACGCATGCTGTCAACCATTCGTCATCTGACGAACTGAGGTTGGGCCCAGGCTTCCCTTTGGATTTGTAATTCATTCCATAAAAAATGGAGGGTAGTATGAGCCGAAACTTCCATATTGAACGGGTTGGGAATTTGAAGGACCTTCCGGATGAAATGGACGAGAACGTGCTGAAAAGCACCAGTCCCATCATCCATCGATACAATAACTATGGGCTGATGTTCGAAGACCTGCGCACGGTAATCGAATTGAATAAAACGATCGAAGACGTCCTGACCGAAAAATACCTCTTCTTTAAAATGCTGCCGTTATCCAAAATGGGGAGAAAGCGCGACTTGGAGGCGGCTAAACTTGAACTGGAAACGTATAATACGTTGCTCGTTCAGTCGCTATTTACCACCTCAGTAGTGACCTACGCCCGGTGGTTCACGCAAAGCACCGGTAAAAAGCCCAAACTAGAACCCAGTGAGGTATTCAAAAATTGGGGAAAGCGAACGAAACTAACGCATGAAGTGATCATGCAATACCGGCATCAATACTTTGCCCACAGCGGCGAAACGCATCTCGAGCAAAGCTTCCCCCTTTACGTTACAGACCCCCGTAATCCTAATGACGAGCAGCTGTTCAGTATTCCACAAAAAACGCGCTTGCCGACGTTGACCGCGGTAAGGAGTTTTGACAACCTTTATAGGAAAGTGATGGCGCATGTGCAGCGCAAAATGCAGGCGATGAAACCAAGCGTGATAAAGGTCATCAAAACGGAAATCGAAAAGAAAAAATCGGCACCGCGAAAAACATAGATAAATCCAATCGTATGAATAAGGTAAAGAAATTTCAAAAGGACGTAGCCGAACTGTTCGAAGAGCGGACACAACAGGAAGCCGTCACCGAATGGGGGAGTGAAATGGGGAAAGAGATGTACGCCCCTCGCGTGGACGTGGCGGTAGGACCCTTTGCGATAGCACCCGGTGTTCACAGAGACCAGGAACACAGCCACCTGCTCCATCAACATCTCGATCTTTTTCGGCGGTTGACGGCTTTTCACCTGGAAAATCTAAATGTCCTCACCCCCGAAGCCACCGCCGATGAAAGAGAGCATCATATCAACCAAAAGATGGACAAACTGTTTTCGACCAATCAAAATGCCCGTTGCTTCGTGGCCATAGAGATTGAAAACAAAGTCAGCCGAAAGCATTTAATGGGAGGAGCTGTTAATGGCAGTGTGCTCGGAAAGGTGGGCATCGCTGTCGGCTTCAACGAAGAAAAGCACCGATGCTTCCTTAGATTGTACCGGTATTTTGAATTCCTGGGACAAGTCGAAAAACCGACCTTTAATACAGCCAATCTCCTGATTATATCGAAAGACCAGTTAATGGAGGCGTTAGGCGGCTAATCAAACGACTGCACCGCCGCAGGCGCCAGCTCAGTTTTTCCCTTTATGGATAAGTAAAACACAAAGACTTGAAGGACATGGCGTACTCACACCGCGACAATATAGCCGAGATGGCAAAATTAGGTATCACAGATGGATTCGACTATACCAATCGTGATCCCTCGCAGGTAACAGAGGCCTTTTTCCAATTCTGCCAACAAAATTTATCCGAAGAATGCGGCAAGTATGATATTCAGCCGGCGCGCATCTACATCAGAGCTGATGAGGCGGTTAATGCGTTGGCAACTAGATATAGAGATATTTCTATTATTGCCGTTAATACTGGAACACTGATCACCATGTCCCATTTCTTCACCGGCAATCGATCTATTTTCCAGTATGACGAATTAAAAGCTTTCCGGCCAATTCATGAACACTATAGTTTAGATTATATTTCCTTCCAATTCGCCGTTCAGTTTACCTATTACCATGAATTGGCGCATTTGATTCAAAAAAGCCCTGTTGTCAACAATTGGTTGAATGAGTTTTATGCGAAACAAATACGGGAAGGAGATGGGTATGACCGGACCAAACATCTTCAGGAGTTTGACGCTGATCTGCATGCTGCCACGAATGCGGCGTTCCATATCATCGATTACTGGAAAAGGCTACCAGGCAACCTCAAATCACAGGAAAATCTGCAACTTCTGATTGCACTTGCATCAGGCGCGATATTTAGTTACTTTCTGTTTTTAATGGAAAAATATCTGACTGTGTACTATAAGGCGTCAACGCATCCTCACCCGATAGTGAGAATTAGTTATACCGTCGACAATTTGATAAAAACGGTCCAGCGCAATTTACCAGAGGGAACCGCATTGGATGCGACCGCTGCCTTGCGGTTGGGAATCCAATTAGCCGGTCATTGGTTTTCTGAAAATGACAAAGACCATTCCCTAAAGGAATTCGCCAAATTCTTTCGAAATGAGTCGACCAATATTCAAAATTATGTAAATAATGTGCTCATTGTGGAAGCCAAAAAGATCGACTATCTGGTCATGAATCGCTATCCCGGTGGGGATGCGAAGTTATAAAGCATTATTTCCGCTCAACCCACTTCCACGGCAAGATGACCTCAAACGAGTCGCGAATGGCCAGCCGTTGAATGTCGACAAAGACCACTTCCATCTCCTCGGCCAGGGTAAGGACGGTATCCCGGTGGGCGTTGAGCTGTCGATCCGCTGACAGCACCGCTTCCCGGCTATTGTCACGCGGTATTTTCACATAAAACAATTCCTTGTCCAGAACATAGCCTTCCCATTCACCCGGATTTCCTTTCGGATGCCAGGTAGGCACCTGGACATGCTGCTGAAAAACCTTATATAGCTGGTACCAATCCCTTAATTTTCGGCGGATGCGGCTGCGGAAAAGACTTTTGAAGCCGGTGACGCTGTAGTCTCTTTGCCAATGGGATAGGCCAACGCGTGTATCTTTTCCCGAATCGCCAGCCGGATCCGGTCGGTCGTGAGAACGTACTGCAGTTCGTCAAAATCGGCGGGTCCGATAATGGCGACCAGTTTCTCCCATTGGGCTTTGTTAGTCGTAGTGACTTCCTTGGAGAGATTTTGCACGAAGGCCACGGTTCCCAGAAAGGCGCCGGCAGCCGTTAAGGTTTTGAGAATGGTTTCTATCACGAGTATGGGTTGAACCAGAAAAATATTGAAAAAGATACATCTTTTTTGCCCAGCCACAGCAAAGTGTATTTTTGTCCAAAAACAGATAGATGCGAAGCCGTCTTTTCAAGTCGAACATTGAATCCGAGGTCTTTGGACTGAAAGAGGAGTTGGCGCTGCTGCAGCTCGTAGAGCAGGAGACGCAGCGGATCGCCGACGAAAAGGCCCGGGAGAAAAAAGCAGCCATCGACAAGGTCACGGCAACGGGTCTCCTTAGTCCGGAGGACGCGGCCCATTACGAAGCCTTTATAAATTATGGTTTCCATTTCCAGTCCGTCGTCATTCACAGCCTAATTGTATCCGCCTTTTCGATTTTCGAGGACTTTCTATACCAGGTAACCCGGTGGCTGGATGAAGATCCGATGACAAGGGTTCCCCTTGACAAGCATTGGGGCCTCAAAGACTACCGGAAGCAGTTCTACAAGGCATATGGGCTGGATACAGCGGATGGTAATCACCCAGCCTGGCAGGAGATTGTAAGCTTCGAAAAGATTCGTCACCTGATCGTCCATCATCATAACCGCTTCGATGAGTCGGACAGTAAGCCGATGCTGATCCGGCTGTTAAAGAAGTACGACGTCCATCTGCGAAGGGACCATGCATTCAAGATCAACGACCGACGTTTCCTGGACGACCTCGTTGCTTCGGTATCGGCCTTCTCAGACGCCTTGGCCGCCGAGATTTATCAAAAAATGTGAGGATCGCCCTGAAGTCAGTATTACGCAGAGCGGACCGTGAGGAACCGTATGTAGGGCTGACCGGTCCGAGTGTGCCTCTTTTGCCCAGACGAGCGGCGACCGGTGCAGGCCGACCAACCGCGCCGTCGCGCTGATGCAGGGAGCTTTCTTGATGTAGACCTGGCGATAATACAGGTTGCTGCCGATATAGCCGAGCAGCTGGACGGCAAAGGTCCAGCCAAGGATTTTATAGAGACGCTTCATGCGGCAGGGTAGCTCGACATTTTTGATGGTGCAATCATTTGGTCAATTATTGAGAAAAGTATACGTCAGCGAAATAAAAGCGCGGACTTTCATGACATTCGTTGTCACAGCCGTAGGCGTAGATCCGTAGGACTTGGTCAAACTAAACGCCTGCGAAAGCCGCTGCGTTTCCCCGGCCGCCAAGCCATGAGGAACGGGCAGTTAAAGGCCGGCTATAATGTTCAGATCAGCACCAACAACCAGTATATCGCCTGTGAAAGGACCTGATGCCATTATTCTTATATTTCTAACTAAATTTACAGCACTTTTCCTCTACATCCTACTGGAGAACGGAGAGAGCAAAGCCCAATTGTCGGAAATCTAAGAATATCTTTTTTGAATAATTATGGCAGGCAGGAAATTATTTGGGACAAATGTATTAGTCGATGAGTTTGTCGGTAACTTGACAACAATTGAGACTATTGACGGCGGGTGGGCGACGAAGTATTTTGATGAACAAAATGGCCAATATTGGTTAAAATATGTAGTTGACGAAAAAGGGTTTTTTCACCATCTGATGTTTATTTCCCCGGCACCGACGACAGGCGAATTAATTGATATCGCCCTTACCTCAGTTCACCTTGACGAGGTTTTGGCGGCAGCAACGCGACTTCATTTGGAAGAACAACCTCAGCAAAATCAGTTTTGGCAAGATTTAATCAACAAAATCAATCAACTGGATTTGGAGCATTTAGATCAATCCGAAAAGGAGCGGATTAAGATAATTGTTCATGCATCTCAGCTTACCGACAAAGTTAATAGGCGCGAAATTTTGGGCAAAAGCTATTCCGAGATTCTAAAAGACGCTCAGTTTTTCAATTTGCTTGCAATAGAGGCTCAAAAGATTTTAGATAAAATCTAATCAGGTAAGTTATTTATGATCGTAGTTTGGGGATTTTCAACTGACAAAGAAAAAATGATTGGGAACCTATCTTATGCCTACTGAATTGTGTTTGGACTATATTGATCTACTTTTGTATCTTTATGTGGTAAATAAGTTCTTCAAAAGATTGCGAACAAAACGGTGAACTGCAAGAGCCGCCTCTTGCAATTCAATGGTATATAATTAGATAAGCGCATATGCGTGCGTCCTGTCTTCCCGACTATTTAACTTGATTTTCAATTAATTAAAAGCTGTTCGGACACATTTCGGACAGCTTTTTAATTATTCACCCTTGAGTCCTACGCGAGAAACCAGTTCTTTCAGCTCGA
>Ga0182030_10014274_pt1 | contig 15700 bp, 14 predicted proteins | sample 812S3MmetaG_FD_121299 | JGI IMG/M metagenome (GOLD analysis project Ga0182030, IMG submission 121299) | Permafrost microbial communities from Stordalen Mire, Sweden - 812S3M metaG (Illumina Assembly) | ecosystem: Environmental > Terrestrial > Soil > Wetlands > Permafrost | place: Sweden...
CCAATGCTCGCCTCACTATCGACGAGAGCATCCCCAACCTGGTGAGGACCGTCGACGCCCAACGCGGTCACACCGGTCTCCAGTACCTCGACTACCAAGGCAACGCCGTTGCCTGGTGAGTACCCGACTCCTCCTCGGACTCACCCATGTCTAGTTAACGATTTCGAGAGGGCGCGTAAGACTCGCTGCTCGCCGGCAACGAAACGTTGATCTCGCGCCTGACGCCTACCAGTATCGATCGGAAGATCGAGTAATTCGGAGACTACTGAGTGCTGTGCCTGCACGAAAACGAAAATGGCCGTCATTGGCCTATTTAGCGCGTGTATTGGGTGAATGAAGTGACAACGCTGGGCTCACATAGTGCGGCCCTTAATAGTGTTCTCTACAGAAAGTAGTTTTCTTTCCATATAAGAGGATGAATCCGTGGACAACGAGCAAAATAACGCAGAACGGATGACTCGTGTCGATACGACGGTTCCAAGACCGCTCTCGGATCGGATCATTGCCTCATTCACCCTCATGAACCTGTCCGCACCGATGGCACTTTTGGTCATTGCCTTGTTGACCGCCCTGTCGTGGATCGCTGCGTATTTTCTCGGCGGCGGAACGAACGTGGCACCACACTGGTTCTACATTCCGGTATTCATGGCTGGTCTCAGATTCGGACCGTCCGGGGCTTTGGCAGCCGCGGTGATATCGATGTACGTTGCGGGGCCATTGCTCCCCGCCGACGTTGCCACCCACACACCGCAGGCGCTGAGCGATTGGGTAAGTAGGGGCATATTCTTCATCGTGATCGGCCAGTTCGTGACCCAACTCTTCATTGGAGTCCGGCGAATTTCAGAGCGCGAAGTCAACCTGCAGACAAAAGTTGAGATGGGCACGACGGAATTGCAGGGTCGTGAAGCACGCTTCTCGGCGCTGGTTGAGAACTCTTCGGACCTGGTCACTATCGTCGACAGAGCCGGGACGATCTTGTATCAGACTCCCTCCGTTGCGCGCGTCCTCGGCTGGGATGCGGATGGATTCGGGGCGACTAACTTTGTGGCGGCGCTGCATGGCTCTGATCAGCCGCGGTGGCGCACCATCGTTGACTTCCTCGTTGAGGACTCTGAAGGTGAAATGGTTGCGGAGTGGCAAGTCCGTCACGCCGACGGCTCGTGGCGTTTCCTGCAGTCCATCATCACCAACCTCATCCACGAGCCGAGCGTCGGCGGGCTGGTACTCAACAGTCGAGATATCACCGCTCAGAAGACACTCGAAGATCAGCTCCGCCACCTGGCGTTTCACGACCAGCTCACTGGTTTGGCTAACCGTGCTCTGTTCGCAGAGCACCTCGATCAGGCTCTCCGGCGCCAGAGTCGGACGGGCAGCGGTCTGGCCGTTCTCTTTATCGACCTGGACGAGTTCAAAACAGTGAATGACCTGCACGGCCACACACTGGGCGACGAGCTGCTCAAGCAGGCGGCTGAGAGGCTACGAACTACCCTTCGTACTGCCGACGCCATTGCCCGCATAGGCGGTGACGAGTTCGCAGCGATCTTCGAAGGAGTCGGCCCCGGTCTCGATGCCAGTGCAGCCGAACGCGTCATCGAGGCGTTCGCCCTGCCCTTCCTTATCGAGTCTTCGGAGGTCTTCGTGACGGCCAGCATGGGGATGGCACTCAACGACTCGGGCACCGAGAGCGCCGAGGACCTAATCCGAAACGCCGATCTGGCAATGTACGCCGCCAAAACGGCGAACAAGGGCCGCTACGAGATCTTTTCCACCGACATGCATTCGACGATCCTCGAACGCATGCAAATGGAGGTCGATCTACGACGTGCCCTCGACCAGAGTGAGTTCCAGGCTTACTACCAACCCATCGTCACCCTCCCTTTGGGAACCATTGTTGGCGTGGAGGCGTTGATTCGATGGAATCATCCACAGCGCGGCTTGGTCATGCCAGGTGAGTTCATCGGCGTAGCCGAGTCCTCGGGAATGATCGTCCCGATCGGTGCATGGATACTCCGTCACGCCTGCCATGAGTTCGAGGACTTGACGCGAGGAGTGGCGAGAGGTGAGAACCTTGGTCTAAGTGTCAATCTTTCGACTCGCCAGCTCTGCGATCCACTCCTCATCGACACCGTGCGTAGTGCACTCGCCACTTCTGGTCTGGATGCGAGACGCCTAACGCTTGAGATTACCGAAAGCGCCATCATGGAGGATGTGTCGAACACGATCCGTGTTCTTACCGAACTCAGAAGCTTCGGTGTGAAAATCGCTATCGACGATTTTGGGACCGGATACTCCTCATTGAGCTTGCTCAGCGAGATACCCGTCGACACGCTCAAGATCGATCAATCCTTCGTCACCAATGTCGCCAAGCGCCCCGAACCTGGCCGATTGATTCGGGCGATCCAGCTGCTGGCTAATGACTTTGGCCTCTGCACTGTGGCCGAAGGGGTCGAGGAACTTGATCAGCTGGAGGCGTTGCATGGGTTGGGGTGCCAAGCGGCCCAGGGCTATTACTTCGCTAGGCCACAGCCCGGGTCGCAACTTGCCGAACTCCTTGAACGCGAAACATCCAATTCCGTGGTTGCAATCCCCTGATCCTCTCCGAGGAATTACGTGCGCCAGGATGTGGGGCATTGTCAGCTTGGAGATTGACGGATTCTTCGATCAAATCGTGCTTGGGAGGTCGGACGCTACGGAGCCTGATTTCCCTCTCGTTCGTGCCGGGCTTCAGCATTTTGGACGAGTAGTACTCGGTGACGTAACGGGACCAGAGAGCGCCGGTTGTTGGGATCAACGGCGCCCCAGATGCCTTTCGGTAGCCAGAGGGTCACTATTACTGCGACCGCACCGAGAATGATTAAGTACCAGACGCCGTACGAGGCCAACCATTGCTGGAGCGCGAAGAAGATGATGGCGCCGACGATTGGACCTTCAAATGTGCCGATGCCCCCGACCAGGACCATGAAGATCATAAAGGCCGAGTACTGAACCGAAAATGTCGAATCCGGCTGGACCTCGAGATTCTCCAGGATGAGCAACGCTCCTGCACCCGCGCAAATCGCCGCCGAGAGTACGTAGACGATCCGCTTGGTTCGGGCCACGTTCACACCTGTGGCCTCAGCGGCACGCTCGTCATCACGGATTGACACCAGCGCGAGACCGAGTCGACTCCGCAACAGAAGCGCGCAGCCGGTCAAAGTGGCCGCGACGATGGCCAGTCCCACCCAGTAGGTGACGTTACCGACGGTGGTCGGGTTATAGCCATTGAGATCGTTCAGTGATGCTCCCGCCCCGCCCCCCAGGGTCTCGATTTGCGCCACCACGAGAAGGCACACGTCGGCGATCACCCACGTGCCAATGGCGAAAAAGCTGCCGCGAAGTCGGAACGCCAAAAAGGAGATGGGGACACTAACCAGGCCCGCGAACAAAATGGCGAGAGGTACGCCCCACCACGCGAGTACGCCGTGGAGCGAGAGATACAGCACCGCGTATGAACTGAGTCCGAGGAATGCCTGTTGGCCAATGCTCACCATGCCGCCGTAGCCCGCAAGAAGGTTCCAGCCGACCGCCAAAATCAGCAGCGAGAAAAATTGGGTCAGACGATTCACCATCGACTCACCCGCCAACGAAGGAAGCAATGCGAGCACGACGAGGACCACTCCCGCCACGCCGAGTCCCCCGAGCGACGAGGCAGAATAGCGCCGCACCGAGGCGATCGACTCCGGACGCGTCGTGCTCATGAGACCGAGTACCTCGAGGCGATTATTCCCTGAGGGCGATACGCCAAGATAGCGAGAAACACAAGGTGGCCCGCCAGAATGCCGTCGGCGGGGTTGATCTGGCTTCCCACGGTCTGGGCGACGCCGAGAATCAAACCTCCGAGCAGCGTCCCCCAAAGATTGCCGAGACCCCCGATGATCACCGCCTCGAAGGCGAATATCAGATCGTTTGAGCCAGAAGTGGGCGTAAAGGAGGTGCGCATCGCGAGGAAGAGTCCGCCAACCGCGACGGTGGCGAGGGCGATTGCCGTGGCAGTGGCGCGCACTCGTCGTTCGTTAACGCCGCTCAGAGAAGCGGCGCGTCGATTGTCCGCGGTGGCGCGCATGTTTCGTCCGGGTCGAGACCGCGAAAGGAACAATTGGAGCCCCGCAATCAGAGCAACCGCGATCACGAACACGATGACCTGAAGTCGCCCGAGGTAAATGGAATTGTTGATCTTCCAACTGTCGTAGGAGAGCGAACCAACAAAGAGACTCTCGTTGTTCGCGCCGAACCCTTGCTGGAGCAAGTTTTCAATCAGAATCGAAAGCCCGAATGTGACCAGCAGTGGCGAGAGAGCGCCGCCAATGAGTGCACGGTCGAGCAAGAGCCGCTGCAGCATGAAGCCCACGAGCGCAGAGGCAGGGATCACAATCGCAAATGTCCACAGTGGCGTTCCCCCGAGGTGTTCGACGAGGACATAGGCCACATAAGCGCTCAGGACCGCGAAGTCCCCGTGCGCCAGATTCACAAAGCGCATCACGCCAAACATGAGTGACAGTCCGCACGAGAAAAGGGCGTACAGTCCGCCCAGCAGCAGCCCCTGAATGATTGCGTTGATCCACACCATCATGACGCAGAGGTCGCTTCGGGCGGGGGCGCGTGCCGACCAAAATACGCGTTCACGACTTGGGTCTGGTCGAGGTCTTGGGGCGATCCGGAAAGTGCCACACGGCCTTCCAAGAGACACAACACCTGACTGGCGATGTTCAAGGCCTCCGTGAGGTCCTGTTCGACCAACAGAAGAGTTGTCCCACCCTCAGTGACCTGGCGGAGCGCGACGTAGAGGTCGCGCACGACGACCGGCGCGAGACCCAGACTCACCTCGTCGAGCAACAACAGCGCAGGATTAGACATCAACGCCCTTCCGATGGCGACGGCCTGTTGTTCGCCGCCGGAAAGCAACGCGGCTCGCACGTTTCGACGTTCTTTGATGAACGGGAAGACGTCGTACACGGCGTCGATAGTCCAGCGGCCTCGGCGTCGACTCGCGGCGCCCACGAGGAGGTTCTCTTCAACGGTGAGGGTCGAGAACAGATGGCGACCTTCAGGTACGAGGGAGATGCCCAGGTTCACTCGCCGATACGGCTCGACCTTCGTAATGTCCTCATCGTTGAAGTACACCCGTCCTTGCGAGGGACGTAGTTCTCCAGAAACGACCGACAGCAGAGTTGATTTACCGGCTCCGTTGGCGCCAATGACGGCGAGCGTTGCACCTTCGTCCAACGAGAGACTCAATTCGTCCAGGGCCTGCAGGTGACCGTAGTGCGCGGTGACCCGCTCGAGTCGAAGCAGCGTCACGCGCCTTCTTTCATAAAGGCGGGACTGCCGAAGTAGCTCTCAATCACTGCAGGGTGTTCGAGGACTTCATTGGGCGAACCCTGCGCGATGATCGCACCCGCATAGAGACACATGACGTAATCCGCTGTCGCAGTGAGTGCACGAACGACGTGTTCAACCCACAAGAACGCGGTGCCTTCGTCGCGCAGAGAATTGACGATTTCGATCAACTCGTTAACTTCAAAGTCGCTTAAGCCGCCGGCCACTTCGTCGAGCAAGATGACTTTGGGATTGAGAGCCACTGCGCGAGCCATCTCAAGTCGCTTGCGATCGAGCAGTCGGAGGTCGCCGCCCAAGACGTTGATGAGTTTCGCCAAACCGCAGCGTTCAATGGCGTTGACGGCCAACTCATTGGCCTCGACACGAGTCACATGCCTGGTCTGCTGCACCGCCAATAATGCGTGCTCGAACACCGTCAATCCAGTGAAGGGGCGGGGAATTTGATATGTGCGACCAATCCCGAGACGGGCACGTTGTGACGCGCTGGTCTTGGTGATGGAGCGGCCGTCGAGCGTGATCGTCCCGGCGTCACATCGCACATCACCTGAGAGGACCCCAAGCATTGTGGTCTTGCCGGCGCCGTTTGGTCCGATCAAGCCCACGACGGAGCCCGCCGGGACAGCGAGACTTATGCCGTCAGCAATGACGAGACTGTCGATGCGCTTGACGATATTCTTCGCTTCAAACAGCATCGAAGCATTATCCATCATGGTCAAGATGCTTTTATGGCCTCCGGCGTGCCGGCCGTGGGAATATTCGCATGTCCCGCGTTGGTCACAATGACGAGGTCATAGCCCGATTTTGCTGAAGACGACGCGCGCCATTGACCCCCGACCAGCGGTGTCTTAGTGACGTTCGGCACCGGACCCTTACCCCACTCGAGCGGGCCGACAATCGTAGCGAGCTTCAACGTTGAAAGACTCTTCACGAACGCTGACGGGTTGCCGACGACGCCGGCTCGCTTCAGATTGGCTATGGCCACCTCGAAGAGTGCGTGTACGAAGCCAATGGGCTGGGTCCACTGCTGCTTGGTGGTCGATTCGAACTTGTTCGCAATTTGAGCACACGACTGGCGGGTCAACGAACTCCTATACGGGTGTGTCGGTCCCCACCAGTATTCGGTGCTGATGTTCTCCGCCAATGAACCGAGCGCCTGTGCCGCGCTCGGAAAGAGCATGGCCTTGGCGATCGTCGCAACCTTGGGCTGGTATCCCTGCTGCGCCGCCTGCTGATAGAAGGTGGTGAAATCGGGTGGAATCGGCACGCCGGTAAGTATGTCGCAGTTGTTGCTCTTGAAAAGCGTTATCTGGGCGGTGAAGTCCGTGGTGCCGTCGGGGTAAAGCCCACTCGGCGTCACGCCGTAGCCGCTCAAAGTCTTAATGAACGCCGGAAAGCCAGTGGCCGCAGCCGCAAACGCCTGGCCGTCGCTGTCGTTGGGCCACAGACCACCGATTTGCTTGTCCGTCGAGACCGCCTGCCAAATATCGGAGTACACCGCTTCGATATCCTCAAGTCCCCAGAAGAAGTGATACGTCCATTTGTACACGGTCGTGGGCGTCGCACCTCGCCCGAAGAACCACGACTGCCATGGAGCAACCGTGCTGATGCAAGGCACCCGGTTGGTTTCGCACGCGTCCGAGACGGGGTTGGTCGTGTCGGGGGTGGACGAGACCAACATGATGTCGACCTTGTTGTTCTTGATGAGGTCATTGGCGACAGCCGCTGCGGTGGCATCGGTCGACTGGCTGTCCTTGACGATGACCTCGATCGGATGGTGGACGCCGCCGACGACGATGCCCATCGCGAGGATTGGTTTGAGAGCGTTGATGACGAACGCGTCGGCAGCGCCGAATGCGGCCAGCGGTCCGGTCTCGGGTGACACGTAGCCGAACTTGATAGTGCGCCCCTTCTTCAACATCGGCTCTAAGTGGTGCGAGGCGAGCGCACCGCTCAGTGGAACGGATAATGCGGCCACTCCGGTGAGAAGCGATCGCCGCGAAATCGGAGCCTGTTGCATGCCCGTGGGCTCGTGATCAGCCCCGCTGTCATCACCCTTCGGTGCATTGAATTTGTTGTTCACTGATCCCCCGTTCAAATAAACTGTGTTCGCAATACGAACACATGTGTGCACTGCGTACACACGCTGTCAGATTTCTCGCCACACGTCAAGTGATTTCGACTGGGATTTGATAATGGGCCAACGGACCTTACGGTTCACGATCCAACGCGAAATTGAAGGACGCTCCGCCGGACGTGAAGTCAACGACCAGTGAGTCACGAACGCCGAAAACGGCGTCGTTTTCCAAATATGGAGAGGCGGAGTCAAAGACGTGCGTGATAAGGGTCTTGAAGCCGGAATGTGACACCATGAAGTGGATGTGCGCCGGACGCCACGACGTTCGACCCGTGGCTTCAAGCATCTTGCCGACCGGTCCGTCGGTCGGGATCTGATAGTCAACAGGTATCGTTGTTCGGAACTCGTAGCGCCCATCGTCGCCTGTTCGGAATGTCGCGCGATGGCTCATGGATTCCATTGATGGGTCCTGGACGTCATACAGTCCGTTTGGCATGACCTGCCAAACCTCCAAGAGTGCGTTACCAAGCGGCTCACGGTACGAAGTACGAACGACTCCGGAGATTACGATCTCCTGATCCGTCGAACCCGCGACCGCTATGGATTCACCCATTGTTCGCATCGGCGCACCTGGCACGTAAAACGGTCCGAACACAGTCGGTTCCGTCGCGAAATCAGACGCGTGTTGATTCACCATTTCAACAAGCATCGAGACCCCCAGCGTGTCGGACAGCAGTATGAACTCTTGTCGGTGGTCATTACACGCGTGACCCGCCGCGGTGAGGAACTCAATGCCCGCGATCCACTCCTCACGAGTTAGACCGGTCTCAGTGACGAAAGAGTGCAAATGAGTTACCAAGGAGCGCAATAACTCCGTTAGCCGAGCGTCGGCGGACTCATCGAAGCTATTGAGTACGTCAGTGAGGTGCTGGTCGGAGGTGACCGTCGGGGTCATCATGGCTTCCTTTCGGTTCAGGATTGGGAGAGGCCGAGGAATGACTCGTACAGCGGCGAACCCTCATACGCGGCCCGTAAGAAGTTGCGGACCTGATCGTCGTTCATCGGCCAAACATTTTTTTGTGACGCTTCGACGACGAGTGGTACCGCGATTTCGATTCCGTCTGACGGCATACCAATCTCGGCCAAACTCCGAGGTGCGTTGATTCGCCGAGCGAGATCGAAGACGGCGCTCGCCGCGTCGCCTCCGAGCGCGTCGCTCAAGCGCGCGTACGATTCGGCGATGGCTGGTTTATTGACCGCTAAGGCGTACGGCAAAACGACCGCGTTCATTTTGCCGTGGTCGAGATTGAAGAGGCCGCCCAGAATATGGTTCGTCCGGTGATGCAGATCCGTACCGGCGACCGCCAGCGTCGCACCGGCGAGGTAGGCGCCATAGAGCACGTACGAGCGCTGTTCGATATCGTCCGGATCGGCACACATCAAAGGGACGTGTTCGTAGAGAACGCGTACCGATTCGAGCGCGACCAAGGAGGTCACCGGATTCGCCCCATTCGCGTAGAGGCCCTCCGCGGCGTGAGCAAGTGCGTTCATGGCGCTCGGGCCGGCGATCTCAACAGGTAGTCCGATGGTCAGTTCGGCGTCGTAGATGACAGTCGTGGGAAGCACTTTGAGGTCGCGACCCGTTCGCTTCTTGTCTCCTTCGGTCATTCCCCAGATTGGGGTCAGCTCTGATCCGGCGTACGTCGTCGGCACGCATACTTGCGGAGTCGCCAGCTCTAGCGCAACAGCTTTTGAAAAACCCGTCGCAGAACCGCCGCCCAAGCTGACCGTTGCATCGACTCGAAACTCGCGGGCCAGAGCGATCGCTTCAGTTGCCTTGGCTCGAGGCACGTGTTGAACCACGTCGGTGAACGTCGTGACACAGAGCTCGCCTAAGAGTTCACGAAATTCATGGAGCCGCGCTTCGTCGTGAGGATCCGCAATGAGCAGAACCCTCCTCGCTCCGAGGCGACGAACCTCGTTGGCTAACTCGCTTCGCTTGCCTAAACCGAATACGACTCTTCCTGGTAGAGAGTCGTATTCGAAGGACTTCACGACCGTGGCCTCTTGTGCTCCGACGTTCTTTTAGTCGCCACGACGATACCAAGGGGGGATGACTGCGTCGACATTTATCCAAACGGACTTCGCTTCGGTGTACTCATGCATGGCGTCAAACCCCATTTCGCGCCCGTACCCCGAGTGGCCCACGCCACCGAAAGGTGAGGCTGGATGAACCCGCTTATAGCAATTGATCCAAACCATGCCGGAGCGTAGGTTCGCGGCAACCCGATGCGCTCGAGAGAGATCGCGCGTCCATAGACCGGCGCCGAGGCCGTAGTCAGTGGAATTGGCAACCTCGATTGCCTCCGATTCGTCGCGAAATGAAGACACCGTCACGAACGGTCCAAAGACCTCTTCGAGGCACACCCTTGACGTCGGGTTAGCTTGAACCACCGTGGGCGCGACGTAATAGCCGGCACTCAGGTCGGGAGACTCCGGTGCTGCACCGCCAGCGAGTAGTTCGCCACCTTCTTCAATCGCCACGCCAACGTAGTGGAGCACTCGATCACGGTGCTGAGACGAGGTGAGGGGACCCATCTCGGTATCACTCAAGAGCGGGTCACCAATCTTTATCGACGACGCAAGGGCGACGAAACGTTCGACGAACTCGTCATAGACGTTGTCTTGGACGATAAGTCGGGAACCCGCGATGCAGGCTTGACCCTGATTGTGAAAGATTGCGAATGCCGAACCGTTGACCGCTGCGTCGAGATCGGCGTCGCCAAAGATGATGTTGGCGCCTTTGCCGCCGAGTTCGAGTTGGAGTCGCTTGAGGTTGCCCGCCGACGCCTCGACAATGCTTCGTCCCGTTCGCGTCGAGCCAGTGAAACTAAGTTTCCCGACGCCTTCGTGAGCGGCGAGGTGGGCGCCGGCACGAGCTCCGTAACCCGGAAGGACGTTGACGACACCCGCAGAAATGCCGACCTCTTCGAACATTTCACACAGTCGCAGCGTAGAGAGTGGAACCAGTTCAGAAGGTTTCATCACCACCGTGTTTCCCGCGGCGAGAGCCGGTCCCAATTTCCATCCGCAGAACATCAAGGGAAAGTTCCATGGGACAATCTGGCCAATTACTCCAATTGGCTCACGAAGCACGTAGTTCAGGAAACCGGGATCGACAGGAGGTAGGTTGCCTTCGAATTTGTCGGCCATTCCCCCGAAGTAGCGGAAGGTGGCGGCGGTGCGTGGAACGTCGAGCAGCGTCGTGTCATGGATCGGATGACCGGTGTCGAGCGATTCAAGTCGTGCGAGTTCATCGGCGTTCGTTTCAATCGCGTCGGCGAGACGAAGCAGTCGTCTTCCTCGTTCACTCCCGCTGAGTGATGACCAACCGGGAAACGCTCGCGTCGCTGCCTCTACTGCTCGGTCGACGTCCGCGGTGCCCGCCTCGGCAACCGTCGCTATCACGGTGCCATCATGGGGATTTAAGACGTCGAGGGTCGCCTCGTCGAGCGCCGACGAGAAACTTCCGTTAATGAAAAGCCCCTGGTGCGAGGTCACTTAGAAGATGACGGGTACGTTCGGCGTTTCGCCTCGAGCGATCATCTGAGGCAGCGCCGCCGAGTTGTTCTCCCATACGAGGAGCATGGATCGTTTCGGGGAGTAACCCTGATGGCGAATGTCGGCCGGCATCGCGGCGCAGTCCCCGGCCTTCATCACGACGTTCGCGCGCGGGCGACCCGTCTCACGGTCGGCCACCTCCCAAATGATCTCATCGGAGAGTTGAATGAACCATTCCACGCGGTCATTACCGTGGATAATCGGCAAAATGAACTCTTCCGTCGTGGGACAGTAAAGACTGTCCTTGCAGACCGTGACAACTGAAGGATTCCATGTGACGTCACTTCGTGAGAGGTACTTGAAGAGACTGAACGCCGAAACTTCCTTCTCGTAGCCGGGCTCGAACTTGACTTCGGGTTCGCTTTGGTCGACGTCGGCAAACATCCTGTTCACGGGGTAACCAGAATCATCGGACCGCAACGGCTCGTCTTCAGGCAATCCGACCATTCGTTTGGCAGTAACTCGCGTTCTCGTTATCGCAGCGGCGTTGTCCCCAGCCTTGTCACCGTAGGCCGACCCCGTTTCCTGGGGGGCGGCAAAGGGGTCAAAGGTCGCATTGACCCAATCGCCAAGCATCGCTTCGAATGTTGCTTTGATCTCATCATGAGGAAAATTCTCGAGGTGGTCGATTTCCGCTCGACGGTAGTCCTCGTTGAATCGCCCCGCAAAAAGGTCAACGTCGCCGTAGTGGTTCACGGTTCCAATGACCGAGTCAAAGTTGACCGTACCGTAAAAGAAATTCCATGCGATGTCGCGCATCAAAGCCTTCAGAAAAGGCTCCACCGCCATTACATGTCGCCCGGTTGGCCATTCAACATGGGCAAAGTGCTCATCTCGAGTGAAAATGAACTCGCCCAATGAGTATGAACGGTAACCGTGTTCGTTGGGCTCGGATTCCATCACTGTGGGTTCCTGTGCAGTTGTCATGTTCTTCTCTCTTTCGTTCAGTGCGTTTGACAGATATCGGCCCAGCGCTCAACCGTGTCCGGTCCGGCAATGGTTTGAAGTAGTACGACCGAAGCGTCAGTGGCGCTCATGCGATAGCAACGATTGGCCGGGAGAAGTGACAGATGGCCTCGCGTCGCCACAATCTGCCCCATTTTCGTTCCCGATGGTTCGCCCTTGACGGCGACCGATCCGGTCGCGTTCGCGTCGACGGAGACAGAGTCAGGATCTAAAAGATCGATTGTCACCCGACCATCCATGACGAGAGCGAACTCGTCGTGCGATGCGATACGCCAAGGTGAAACGCCTTCGGCTCGAATTGCTTCGATCACGTACTCCATGTTCTTGGCGACTGCAACCTTTTCCCAGGGCTTCGCACGACTGGCGACTTCGAAGAAATTTGAAAAGACGTAGTTTTGCGGTTGGTCATTGATTATCTCAACGCCGCCTTTTTCGTAGTTGGTTAAGGAACCAAACACCGTCTTATACTCCGGCATATCCGCACTCCCTCTTTCAGCAATGAAGTAGAATGTTCGTTATGCGAACAAATGTTCTCTCAGCCGATTATACAGTGCAATCGAGTTTGCTGACGAGGCACCGTGGACGATAGGAGTCGCGAGTTCGTACAGTCGCTCGAGCGGGGATTGGTTGTCATTCAATCCTTCAGCGAAAACTCTTCGCGCCAAACTCTGAGCGAAGTGGCGCGACAAACTGGTTACAGCCGAGCGGCGTGTCGACGACTGCTGCTTACTCTTGAGGAATTGAATTACGTCGGTTCGGACGGACGCGACTTCTTTCTTTTGCCGCACACGCTTGATATTGGCTATTCCTACCTTTCGTCGTTGCCGTTTCGGCGCATCGTGGAACCGTTTGTTGAAGAACTGAGTAGCAAAGTCAAAGAGTCGGTTTCGGTTTCGGTATTCGACAAGGGTGAAGTGGTATACGTGAGTCGTGTTGCCACGTCGAGGATTATGACGGTATCTATCAGCGTTGGCAACCGCCTGCCTGCTTACTGCACGTCCATGGGTCGGGTCCTCCTTGCGTCCATGTCCGTCGAGGATCAGCGCCGACACCTCGCGAGAACGACTCTGAAGGCACTTACGAAATTTACGATCACCGATGAGGACAAAATCTTGGCCGAGCTCGTGAAAGTCGCTAAGCAGGGTTGGGCCGTGAATGATCAAGAACTTGAAGAGGGATTGCGGTCAATAGCCGCCCCCATTGTGGACTCGTCACATCGTACGGTGGCGGCAATGAACATCTCTACCCATGTCACGCGAACCAATCGCAAGGAGCTTCGGGAAAGAATGGTGCCCGCACTTCTCGAAACGACCCAACGCGTGAATGCGCTGCTGACAAAACGCTAGCGACCCAAAGAATCGAATGGGATCGAAATTGGAGCGCGGGATCTTTGTTCGCAGGGAGAACAGTCGTTCGGATATCCTAACGTTGGTCTTAGTTGGGAGAGGGTGTGACCGAGTTCTTATCTTTGGAGTCCGCTATCGCGGCGAACGTTCATGATGGCGACGTGGTTGCTCTCGAGGGTTTCACCCACCTCATCCCTTTCGCCGCGGGACACGAAATTATTCGCCAGCGTCGACGTGATCTGACTCTGGTAAGACTCACCCCCGATCTGATATGCGATCAGTTGATTGGTGCGGGCTGCGCTCGAAAGATGGTCTTCTCCTGGGGAGGAAATCCTGGAGTCGGATCCCTACACCGTTTTCGAGACGCCGTTGAACATGACTGGCCCCAGGCCATAGAGCTCGATGAACATACCCACGCCGGTCTGGCGAATCGATTTGTTGCGGGGGCGGCAGGTCTGCCATTTGCGGTCCTGCGCGCCTATGCCGGCACCGACGTCGCGTTGCAAAGTTCGACCATTGCCAGTGTCACGTGTCCGTTTACTGGAGAGGTTCTCGCGGCTGTCGCCGCTCTTCGCCCCGACGTCACCGTTATCCACGCCCAACAGGCCGACCGAGAGGGCAACGTTCGACTGTGGGGAATTACAGGAGTTCAAAAGGAGTCGGTGCTGGCCGCGTCTCGTGCAGTCGTGACAGTAGAAGAGATTGTTGACGACTTCAGCGATGATCGAAACGCAGTCGTTCTTCCATCGTGGACGGTGACTGCCGTTGCCCATGTCCCGGGGGGCTGCTATCCGTCGTACGCCTCTGGCTATTCCGAGCGGGACAACGACTACTACGAAGCATGGGATGAACTCAGTCGCGATCGAACAGTCTTTGAAGACTGGCTCGAACACGAAGTGTACGATCTCGGTTCCGTGTGAAGAGCAATTTCAGTACCGACGAGATCATGACGATCGCCGCGTCACGCGAACTCGCGGGAGCACGAAGTTGTTTTGTTGGAATTGGACTCCCCAGCATTGCTGCGAACTTGGCACGGTCGTTACATGCGTCTGGTCTGGTATTGGTTTACGAATCCGGAACGATCGGCGCAAAACCGACTCGACTTCCGCTATCTATCGGAGACGGCGAACTTGCACGCACCGCCGACGTGGTGGTCTCGGTCCCGGAGATTTTCAATTATTGGCTCCAGCCGGGTCGCATCGATGTCGGCATGCTCAGCGGCGCCCAGGTTGATCGGTTCGCAAATCTCAACACGACGGTCATTGGTTCGTACGAACGACCGGAAGTCCGACTTCCAGGTGCAGGAGGTGCGCCCGAGATCGCCACTGCCTGCCCGCGAACAATCATCGTGATGCGTCAATCCAAACGGACGTTCGTGGAGAATCTCGACTATCTAACGACGGTGGGATTCGGTGATGGTACGGGAGCGCGCGCGCGACTGGGTATGCCTGGTGCCGGACCGAGTGTGCTGATCAGCGACCTTGGGATTTTTCGCCCCGACGTCGAGACCTGCGAGATGAACCTCACCTCAATCCACCCCGGCGTCAACGTCGCCGACGTGCGCGACGCGACCGGCTGGGCCCTCAAGGTCAGCGGCGAACTCGTCGAAACGGCCAAACCAACCGACGAAGAACTTGATTGCTTGCGCCGTCTTAACAATGGTTCCAGCGCCAAAGCGACGAACTGAAGTGGCGTCGTCGGCATGGGTGGTGGACGCCGTGCGAACGCCAATTGGTCGAATCGGCGGCGGGTTCTCAAGAATCCGGCCGGACGATCTTGCGGCCGCGACGCTTCGATCGCTTCTCCATCGACACGGCGACCTTGATCCCTCAGATATCGACGAGGTCATCGTTGGTGACGCCAACGGTGCCGGGGAGGACAATCGCAACGTTGCGCGCATGGCGGTCTTGCTGGCCGGCCTCCCCGTCTCGGTGCCCGGGGCGACGGTCAATCGGCTGTGCGCTTCGGGAATGGAGGCGGTGGTCCAAATCAGTCGAATACTAGAAGTCGGCGACGCCCACGTGGCTATGGCGGGCGGAGTTGAGTCGATGAGTCGTGCGCCGTGGATCCTACCGAAGCCCGAAGAAGTCCTCCCCCGCGGCGATGCAAAACTGTACTCGTCGACCCTGGGCTGGCGAATGGTGAATCCAGCAATGCCCACCGAGTGGATTGTCCCTCTTGGCGAAGGCGCGGAGATCCTCGCAGATCGTTACGAAATTACCCGTGAGGAACAAGACATCTTCGCTCTCGAAAGTCATGTCAAAGCGGCATCCGCTTGGCGCGAAGGTACTTTTGACGATGAGATAGTTCAGTTCCA